>Ga0182738_1001399_pt1 | contig 30335 bp, 26 predicted proteins | sample eDN5th30CBELigMG_FD_128876 | JGI IMG/M metagenome (GOLD analysis project Ga0182738, IMG submission 128876) | Enriched Miracle-Growth compost microbial communities from Emeryville, California, USA - eDNA 5th pass 30_C BE-Lig MG (version 2)... ...
CTCGCCGGCGACGATCGTCGCCATGCCGGCCCGCCCGTCGGTGCCGGGGATCGCCACCCCGTAGACGCTCACCTCGGCGACGCCGGGGCAGACGCCGAGCACCTCGGCGACCTCGGCGGTCGAGACGTTCTCCCCCTTCCAGCGGAAGGTATCGCCGATCCGGTCGACGAAGGTGAAGTAGCCCCGGCGGTCCCGCCGCATCAGGTCGCCCGAGCGGAACCACATGTCGCCCGGCACCAGCACGTCGCGGAGCACCTTCTTCTCGGTCTCGGCGCGGTCGGCGTAGCCGTCGAAGCGCTGGCTCGGCTTGAGCGGGCTGACGATGATCTGCGACACGAGCTCGCCGACCTCGCCGGCCTCGCACTCGACGCAGAGGCCGTCCGCGCCGCGCACCGGCGCGTCGCGCTCGACGTCGAAGCGGATCGTCGTCACCGGGAACACCGGCCGCGCCCAGCGCGGGATGCGCCCGACCGCGCCCGGCGTATCGTCGAAGTTGAAGAGGATCGCGTTGCCCTCGGTCGCGGCATAGAATTCGCGGATATGGTCGATGCCGAAGCGCTGCCGGAACGGCTCCCAGATGTCCGGCCGGAGGCCGTTGCCGCAGGCGATGCGGATGCCGTGCGCCCGCTCCCGGGCATGGGGCGGCGCATTGAGGAGGTAGCGGCAGAGCTCGCCGATATACTGGAAGCGCGTGCACCCGCTGGCGGCCACGTCGTCCCAGAACTCCGAGACCGAGAACTTCTCGCGGATGTAGACGGACCCGCCGGCCATCAGCGCCGCGCCGATGCCGAGGACGCCGCCGGACGTGTGGTACATCGGCAGGCAGTTGTAGAGGCGGTCGTCGCGGGTCGCCTCGATGAAGCGCGAGAAGGCCAGCATCGCGCCGTAGACGCGATAGTGGTTGACGTGCGCCGCCTTGGGAAGGCCCGTCGTCCCGCTCGTGTAGATATAGAGGCAGGGGTCGTCGAGGGTCAGCGCCACGCGCTCCTCGGGGCGGAGCGGCGCATCGTCGAAGGTCTCGACGGCGTGGTCGATCCGCCGCTCCCAGCGCCCGCCCGCCCCATGTCCCCAGACCGTCGCCGGATGCTCGACCAGCGGCATCGCCGACTCGAGCGCGTCCGCCAGCTCGGCCGCGACGACGAGGTGCGCGGGACGGACGAGGTTGATGCAGTGCGCCAGCGCCGCGCCGACGAGGTTGGTGTTGAGGAGCGCGGCGACGCCGCCGGCCCGCACGATCCCGAGCCAGATCGCCGCATATTCCGGCCGGTTCGGCATCAGGAGGCAGACCACGTCGCCCTTGGCGACCCCGTTGGCGCGCGCCCAGCGTGCATAGCGGTTGCCGCGGCCGTCGAACGCCGCGAAGCTCAGCGTCTCGCGGGCCGAGACGAGCGCGGGCCGCGCGCCATGGACGCGGGCGAGGGCCTCGACCGCGTCGGGATAGGTGTAGGTCCGCCGCCGCGCCATCGGCGTGACGACGCGGAGCGCGCGGTACACGCCGCGGAGGAAAAGCCAGTCCTTGCCGAGGTTTCCGATGACGCCCATCTGCCGCGATGCCATGCTGGCGGCGAGCGTAGCATTGCCGGGAGCATGGGCAACCCGAGATGACCGATTCCGACGCCTGGGACTGCGACCGCCGGCTGGATCTCCGCGGCCTCGCCTGCCCGCTGCCGGTGCTCAAGACGCGGAAGGCGCTGCGCGGCCTCCCGCCCGGCGCCCGCCTCCTGGTCGAGGCGAACGATCCGCTCGCCGCCATCGACATCCCGCACTTCTGCGCCGAGGCCGGCCACCGGCTTCTCGCCAGCGCGCGATCCGCCGACGGCTGGTCGTTCCTGATCGCGCGGGGCGAGGCCCCCGCCTGACGCCGCGTCAGGCGAGGACGAAGTCGCCCGCCGAGAGGGCGAGGCCGGGCTTCAGCGTCGCGAACAGGACCGCGGCCGCCCCGCCGGCGCCGTCCGCGTCGTAGAGCAGGCCGCCGGTCGCCTCGTCGTAGATGATCCGGTCGTCGGCGTCGTGGGCCCCGGTCCCGACGTGGAAAGCCTCCGGCGCCAGCGCGCCCGCCTGCCCCGCCGCGGCGAAGACCAGCGTCGACAGCTCGATCTTGTCGGTGCCGGGGGTGAAGTCCTTGATCTTGTCGACGTTGTCGGGGCCGAGCCGGGTGTCGAAGACGAAGGTGTCCTTGCCGGCGCCGCCCTTGAGGAGGTCGTTGCCCTTGCCGCCCTCCAGCCGGTCGTTGCCCCGGCCGCCGGCCAGATCGTCGTCGCCGCGGCCGCCGAAGAGCGAATCGCCGCCCTTCCTGCCGCGGATCACGTCGTCGCCGGACCGGCCCTGGATCCAGTCGCTGACCCCGCTGCCCTTGAGGGCGTTGTCGCCGGCGCCGCCGAGCTTGGTCGAGAGCTCGAACACCTTGGCGTAGGTCGCGTCGAAATAGGCCGACTTGTTCTGGCCCTGGCTGCCGGCCGGCTTGAGCGAGGCGTCGTAGGCATTGGCCCAGCCCTCGGACGGCGCCCAGACGTTGAGGTGGAGCGCCATCGCCTTCTTCGGCACGTGCTCCTTCTCGACCCGCACCACCTTGCCGTCGACCAGCCAGCGCACCTGGTTGGGCAGCCATTCGATCCGGTAGGTGTGGTAGTCGGTCAGCGGCGAGGCGATCGGCACGAACTTGACGTGGCCGGCGCCGAGCGGCTCGTCGGCATAGATGTTGGTCTGGATCTGGCTCTTGCCGGCATAGAGATCGTTGGAGAGCGCCTCCCAGTCGATCTCGTCGTGCTTCTTGGCGTCGCCGGCATAGGTGAAGATGCCGCCGACCACGCCCTTCGGCACGTTGACGAACTTCGCCTTGACCTCGAAGGCGACGCCCTTGTCGTTGTTGAGCCCGAACTTCTGCTTGGTGATGATCTCGGAGCCGAGGAACGTCTGGTGCTTGGAATCGCTCGGGTTGTAGGTGTCGAGCTCGAGCCGGACGACGCCGTTCTTGGCGTCGGGCAACCCCTGGCGCTGCTGGGTCCGGCCGTAGAAGGACGGATTGTTGTTCGCCTGCCAGTGGTTGTAGTCCCACTTGGCGGTGCTCAGCGGCCCATCGAAGGTGTCGCTGAACAGTGTCTTCGTCGTCCCGATCTGATCGCCCATCGCGATGCTCCCCAGCCAGTCGTCGTCAATGCGGCGCGACCGTACCCCAGGCACGGCGGCGACCACACGTTAAATTCCGGACAGGTCCCTACTGGGAGACGGACTGGCTCGCGGCGGCGGCGCCGGCGGGATATTGCGGCCGCAGCCGCGGCAGCGGGATGCTGACCTCGCCGGCGGCCATCGCCGGCGATGCCTTTCCCGGGGCCGGATCGGCGCCGCCGGTGAAGACCGCGACCGGGGGCATCGTCTCGAACCGCGGCCCGAGGGAGGCGACCACCGTATCCGCCTCGCCCTTCTCGCGGCTCTTGCCGCAGATCTCCTCGTAGAGATTGGCGGGCGGCGCAGGCGACGGCTCCTTGCGGAAATTGGCGAGGTTCTGGCCGAGGATGTTGCCGAGCCCGCCGTTGAATCCCTTGTCGAGGAGGCCGGCGGCGGTGACCGCCCGCTGGTTGGCCGAGGTCTCGCCGAGGACCACCGCGATCAGCGTGCGCCCGTTCTTGGTGGCGCTCGCGACGACGTTGAACCCCGAGGCGCAGATGAAGCCGGTCTTCATCCCGTTGGCGCCGCGATAGTGGTCGACCAGCGTGTTGTAGTTGCGCAGCACCTTGTTGCCGGCACGGATCGCCGGGATCCGGAAATAGTCGCGGTACTCGGGGAACTGCATCCAGATGGCGCGGGCGAGGACGGCGAGGTCGCGCGCCGTCGAGTACTGCCCCTCGGCCGGCAGGCCGTTGGGATTGCGGAAGCTGGTCCCGTTCATCCCGAGGCGCTGCGCCTGCGCGTTCATCATCTTGACGAAGTTGGCCTCGCTCCCCCCCACCGTCTCGCCGAGGGCGATGGCGATGTCGTTGGCCGAGCGCACCAGCATCATCTTGAGGGCGTTGTCGACCGTGAGCACGGTGCCGGGCTTGTAGCCCATCTTCGAAGGGGGCTCCTTCGCGGCATTGGCCGAGACCACCACCGGCGAGGTCAGCTTGAGCTGGCCGGTCTTGAGGGCCTGGAAGGTGAGGTAGGCGGTCATCACCTTGGTCACCGAGGCCGGCGCCCAGCGCCGGTCGGAATTGTCATGGGCGAGCACCGTCCCCTTGCCGACGTCGACCACGATGTAGGCGGGATCGGTCGCCGCCCGGGCGGGGAGCCCGGCGAGCAGCAGCGAGATCGCAGCGATCAGGAGGGTCGGTCGCACCGTGTCTGCCTCAGCCTCGGGGGCGAACCGCGACGCCCCCGCCCGCCCTCTTCTCTCTTCTCCTACTAACCACAGGCCCATGAATTTGGCAAAGTCCGGGCGGCGGCGCCCGGCGCGCGCGTCACGGCGCCGCCGGACGGCCGACGGCCCGCGCGGCGACGGCCATCACGGCATAGGTCGCGGCGAAGAACCCGGCGAGCGAATCGCCGAGGAGCGGCCGGCAGCGGAGGACGATGCCGTCGGCATGGCGGGACGCCGGCTCCCGCGCGACGAGGCCCTGGCGCTCGGCCTCGCGGAGGACGTTGAGCACGTGGGAGCGGGAGACGCGGGCGACGCCGGCGAGCGCGGCGATCGAGACGGTTGCCCGGGCGGGCGGCACCGGCCCGTCGGCCGGCCCCGAAAGGGCGAGGCTGAACATGAGGAGAAGGCCGTTGTCGCGCTCCGCGACGCGGGCGAGCGCCGGGCAATGGTCGAGGATGCGGAAGCCCGAGCGGAGCCCGCTCCCGAGCGCCACCGCGAAGCGCGCGAAGATCTCGGGCCGGTCGAGCGCCGCGGCCACCGGCTTCACCTCCGGCAGTATCGGGGCGAGCAGCTCGAGCTGCTCGCGCCAGCGTTCGCGATAGGCCGCCGTCATCCGCGCCGTCGGCTGGAGCGGCCGCCGCCGCTGGTCGCCGGAGGCCTCCGCCGGCGCGAGATGCCCGGCCCAGCGGAGGAGGAGAAGGAGCGCCTTGACCCGGCCGCGGCTGCACACCCCGAGCCCCTCGCAGAGCCCCGCCATCCGCGACGGGGTCAGCCCGGCGCCGGTCTCGTCCTCATGGAAATGGAGGTAGATCGCAAGGATCCCGAAGAGCGCCCGGCCGCGATCGCTGATGAGGCGATTGAGGAGCCGGTTGCGCCGGTAGGCGCCGACGATCGCCCGGGCGGAACGCCGCATCGCGGACGGGAAGGCGGGGTGTCCGCGGATCGCCGCGACGAGCTCCGGCGGCACGCCGGCGGGCACGCCCGCCGGGGCCTCGGCGCCGAAGGCGGCGGCATGTCCCTCGCGATCCGGCCAGTTTTTGACGTTGCCCTCGTCCATCGCCAGCGCCTATCGCCTGATGGGGGATGGACGGTCCCCGCCGACCTCGTCCGCGGGCGAGGAGGGCGGCCGGGGCACGGGCGATCCGGGAGGATGTGGCATGGGCTTCGAAATCGCTGATCTCCGCGGCGTGGGCGCGGACTTTTCCGGCCAGATGGTCGTGTATCTCGCCTCCGGCGACAATCCGATCACCGAGGATGCCTGGGCGAGCTACGCGCCCGACCCGGGATTCATTCTCAACACGCCGCGCGAAGGCAAGTTCGACGTGCTGGACGTGCTCGGCAGCCCCTACCAGCCGACCGGAAGCTACACCTACTACACCGACGCCTCCGGCTACACCTGGCAGGCGGTGGCCGCGGTCGAGAACCGCATCTGGCCGTTCGACCCCGACGACTATGCGGGCTACACGCCGCCGCTCACCAGCGCGGCGGCGGCCGGGTTCCTCGTCGCCACGCCGCTCCCCGGCACCATCCAGTACAACGGCAACGACAAGAACCACCTCAACATCTACTACGCCGATGACGCGGAGGGAAATCCGCAGGTCCAGTACTTCGTCACCGATCCCTGGGGCAACGTCTACATCCTCAAGTCGGTCAACGCCGCCAACGACACGCCGGAGGAGGTCGCCGCCGCCGTCGAGGCCGCGATCCTGCCCCAGGGCTGGACCAAGTCGAGCGGCTATCTCGACGTCGACACGGCCTATGGCCCGGTCTGGAGCGGGGACGTGGCGCACGCCAACGAGTTCCGCGACAGCGCCGACAGCGCCTGGATGCAGATCTCCTGGGGCCAGTCCGGCAAGACCCTCGCCCAGGTGATCGGCGACGGCCTCGACATCTGGGGCGGCAACACCGACGACCTCGTCAAGGGCAATGCCGAGAACAACGTGATCCACGGCGGCGACGGCGACGACCGCGTCCTCGGCTGGAAGGGCAAGGACCTGATCACCGGGGACGCCGGCAACGACCGGCTCCACGGCGGCAAGGGCGCCGACATCCTCATCGGCGGCGCCGGCAACGACAAGCTGAAGGGCGGCAAGGGCGCCGACACCTTCCTCTTCGAGTCCCTCGACATCGGCAAGGACAAGATCCTCGACTTCGGCCGGGGCAAGGACGTCATCGACCTGTCGGGGATCGACGCCGACGTCGGCACCCTCGGGGACGATGCCTTCACCTTCATCGGCCACGCCAAGTTCAGCGGCGAGGCGGGCGAGCTCCGCTACGGCATCCGCCCGGACGAGGTCCGCATCCGCGGCGACGTGGACGGCGACGGCAAGGCCGACTTCGTCATCCGGGTCGCCGACGTGCACCAGCTTCACGCCCACGACTTCGTGCTCTGAGCGGCCGCCGTCGCGGAGCGCCATGTCCGTTCCCGGGGGAAGCGACCTCATCGAGGCCATAGCCAAGGTCCGTGACAGCCTCTAGCCTCGGCGGGCCCATCCTCGAGGACCGCCGCCATGCCTGACCGCATTCCCCGCGCCGCCCATGCCGGGCAGTCCGGGCCGACGGTCGGCGACCGGGTCCGCCTCGCCGACACGGACCTCGTCGTCGCGGTCGAGCGGGACTTCACCGCCGGGGGCGGAGCGCCGCACCACGGCGAGGGCGGGATGGTCCACGACGAGGTGGGGCGGGGTCCGGCAACCCACGCCGAGGGGGCGGCCGACACCGTCATCGCCGACGCGCTGATCATCGACCACTGGGGGATCGTCAAGGCCGATGTCGGCATCCGCGACGGAAGGATCTCCGGCATCGGCAAGGCCGGCGATCCGGACGTGCAGGCGGGCATCGACATCCTCGTCGGCCCCGGCACCGAGGTGATCGCCGGCGGGGGGAAGATCCTCACCGCCGGGGCGCTCGACGCGCATGTGCCCTTCGTCGCGCCCCGCGACATCGAGGCGGCGCTGGCCGCAGGCGTCACGACGATGCTCGGCGGCGGCACCGTCCCGGCGGCCGGCGCCGTCGCCAGTGCCTTCACCCCCGGCCCGTGGCATCTCGGGCGGATGATCCGGGCCTCCGAAGCCTTCCCCATGAACCTCGCCTTCGCCGGCAACGGCGACGCCTCGCTGCCCGCGGCGCTCGAGGAGGAGGTACGGGGCGGCGCCGCCGCACTGATGCTGCACGAGGCGTGGCGCGCGACGCCCGGCGCGATCGACTGCTGCCTCGCCGTCGCCGACGCCTTCGACGTCCAGGTGATGATCCGGGGCGACACGTCCGCCGCGCCGGGCTTCCCCGACGCCGCGGTCGCGGCGCTCCGGGGCCGGACCGTCCATGCCGTCGACGTCGCCGGCGGCAGCGCGCGGCTCGCCGGGCTCGACACGGTGCTGCCCTCGTCCGGCGCGGGCGACGCCGCGGCCGCCGGCGACATCCTCCACGACATCGGCGCGCTGGCGATGATCGCCTCCGGCGCGGCCGGACGGACGGGCGGCGTGCTGATCCGCGCCTGGCAGGCCGCACACAGGATGAAGGCCGCGCGCGGGCCCCTCCCCGAGGACGAGGGCCGCGGCAGCGACAATTTCCGGGTCAAGCGCTATCTCGCCAAGTACACGATCAACCCCGCCATCGCCCACGGCATCGACGAGTGGGTCGGCTCGGTGACCATCGGCAAGCTCGCCGACCTCGTCCTGTGGTCGCCGCCCCTCTTCGGCGTCAAGCCGGACCTCGTCATCAAGACGGGCACCATCGCCATGGCCGCCGCGACGGGGCGATACCAGCCGATGCTCGCCGCCTTCGGCGGCGCCGCGGCTCATGCCGGGGTGACCTTCGTCAGCCAGGCGGCCGCCGCCGACGGGCTCGCCGAGACGCTCGGCGTCGAGCGCGCGCTGCTGCCGGCCCGCCACACGCGCGGCCTCGTCAAGCAGTCGATGATCCACAACGGCGCGACGCCGCGGATCGAGGTCGACCCCGGAACCGGCGCGATCCGCGCCGACGGCGCGCTCCTCGCCGCACCGCCGGCGGGGACCCTGCCGATGGCCCAGCGCTACTTCCTGTTCTGAGGGACATCTGCAAAGCTTGGGTCGCGGCAACGATCACCGGCCCGCGGGCGGACGCGGGGGCCCTCGCCTTCGCCACGCCGGGCGATCTATACTCGCCGGCCGACAGACAACGGACCCCGAAAGCGCATGCCGATCGTCAACCGCCTCGCCGACCTCCAGGACGACATCGCCGCCTGGCGCCGTGACCTCCACCGCCACCCGGAGATCATGTACGACGTGCACCGCACCGCGGCGACCGTGGCCGACAGGCTCGAGCGGTTCGGCGTCGACGAGGTCGTGACCGGCCTCGGCCGCACCGGCGTCGTCGGCGTGATCCGCGGCCGCACCAATGCCAGCGGCCGGGTCGTCGGGCTTCGCGCCGACATGGACGCCCTGCCGATCCACGAGGCCTCCGGCGCGGCATGGTCCTCGACGGTGCCGGGGAGGATGCACGCCTGCGGCCATGACGGCCACACCGCGATGCTGCTCGGCGCCGCCCGCTACCTCGCCGAGACGCGGAACTTCGACGGCACCGCGGTGGTCGTCTTCCAGCCCGCCGAGGAAGGCGGCGCCGGCGGCCTCGCCATGGTCGAGGACGGCCTGATGGAGCGCTTCGGCATCGAGGAGGTCTACGGCATGCACAACATGCCCGGCATCCCGGTCGGCGACTTCGCCATGCGGCCGGGGGCGATCATGGCCGCGACCGACGAGTTCCAGATCACCGTGAAGGGGGTCGGCGGCCACGCCGCCCGGCCCCACGGCACGATCGACCCGATCGTCGTCGGCAGTGCCCTCGTCCAGGCGCTGCAGTCGATCGTCGCGCGCTCGGTCGACCCGGTCGATTCGGCCGTCGTCTCGGTCACCCGCTTCCACGCCGGCGAGGCCACCAACGTGATCGCCGACACCGCCGAGATCGCCGGTACCGCCCGCACGCTGAAGCCCGCGATCCGCGACCTGGTCGAGCGCCGGATGGGCGAGATCGTCGCCGGGATCGCCGCCGCGCACGGGGCGGAGATCGCGCTCACCTACCGGCGGAACTATCCCGTCACCCGCAACCACGACGCCCAGGTCGACTTCGCCGCCGCGGTGGCGGCCGAGATCGTCGGCGAATCGCGCGTCGACACCGACGTGCCGCCGCTGATGGGCGGCGAGGACTTCGCGTACATGCTCGAGAAGCGGCCGGGTGCGATGGTCTTCCTCGGCAACGGCGACAGCGCCGGCCTCCACAATCCCGCCTACGACTTCAACGACGAGGCGATCGCCTTCGGCTGCTCCTACTGGGTGCGGCTGGTCGAGCGCGCGATGCCTGCGGCCGCATGACCCCGCCGGCGATGTCCGAGCAGCTCGCGAGCGCCATTGCGCGGGTCCGCGGCCACGCGCTCTGGCGGGGGCCGGTGACCCCGACCCCGGTCTCGGGCGGCACCACCAACATCAACCTCGAGGTGGCGGACGGCGGCGCCCGCTACGTGGTGCGGGTCGGCGAGGACATCCCCGCCCACCAGATCATGCGCTTCAACGAGCGCGCCGCCGCCCAGGCGGCGCATGCCGCCGGCATCTCGCCCGAGATCGTCCATACCGAGCCGGGCATGATGGTGATGCGCTTCATCGAGGGGCGCACCTGCATCGCCGCCGACATCCGCGAGCCGGCGCGCCTCGCCCGGATCCTGCCGCTCCTCAAGCGCGTCCATCGCGAGGTGCCCCGCCATCTCTATGGCCCGGTGCTCGCCTTCTGGCCGTTCCACGTCATCCACAGCTACGCCCACACGCTCGAGGAGGCCGGCAGCCGCCATGCCTCGCGCCTCGCCGAGCTGATCGACGTCGCCGCGAGCCTCGAGCTCGCCGTCGGGCCGATCGACATGGTGTTCGGCCACAACGACCTCCTGCCGCAGAACTTCATCGACGACGGCAGACGCCTGTGGCTGATCGACTGGGACTATGCCGGCTTCAACTCCCCCCTCTTCGACCTCGCCAACCTCGCCTCCAACGCCCAGCTCGACGCCGAGCAGGAGGGCTGGGTGCTCGCGACCTATTACGGCCGCGCCCCGGACGAGGACCTCTGGCGAAGCTACCGGGCCATGAAGTGCGCCTCGCTCCTCCGCGAGGCGATGTGGAGCATGGTGTCGGAGATCTACTCGCGGATCGAGTTCGACTACCCGGCCTATACCCGCGACTACATGGACCGCTTCGCGCAGGCCCATGCCGCTTTCGACCGGTAGGGCCGGCCGGGCGTCAGCCGCGGCCGAAGATGCGCAGAAGGCGGCGGACCATGCCGCCGAGGACGTCGCCGCGGGCCCCCGGCGCCCGTGGCGCGGCAGGGGCGGGGGCGGGCCGGGATCCGGCCTCGTCCTCCAGTGCCCGGGCGGAGCGGAGCCCCATCCAGGATTCGGGATCGGAGATGATCGACATGGCAGCGCTCCTCTGGCTCGTCGCCCCTAATACCCGCCGGGTGTGGCCATCGCATGGCGGGGCTGAACCGGCTGTGAACGGCGTCACAGTGTCGACGCGATAAACCGGCAATCACCGGGGAGGATTTTTGAATCGCGCCGGGAGTGCCATATTGGGCCCCGGCAGACAGAACCGAGGGGAGTGCCATGACCGACGCTGTCACCACCACCGCCGCCGCCGACACCGCGGTCGTCAAGACGCCGCTCCAGTATCTCGACAAGGCGATGAACGGCCTCCGCGACCTCGGCCTCCTCAAGGACGTCAGGCCGGAGGACGCGCCGATCACCGGGCTCCTCGAGAAGATCTCCGACCTCTCGCCCGACAAGATCGCGGTGATCTCGCGCACGCTCGGCCAGATGTCGGTGTTCAACGAGGTCGTCCGGGAGCAGATCTCGGAGATGTCGATCGGCCAGCGCTACCAGGACATCACCAACCAGTTCAACTCGATCCGCGACGACGCCAAGGCGATGGTCGACCAGATCTCCGACGGCAAGATCGACGTGTGGGAGCGGGCGACCAACGCCTGGATGAAGATCTCCCGGGGCGACATCGCCAACCGCTTCGACAAGATCCGCGACACCTACCTGGTGGTGGCGAAGGACACCAAGGAGAACATCGAGCGCGAGCACGTCATCCTCGAATCCTACATGGACTTCCGCGGCGCCCTGAAGCAGGCCGAGGTGAGCGCCCTCGAGGTGCTGAAGCTCGCCGAGAAGCGCCTCGAGGAGGCCAAGGCGGAGCTCGCCAGGGCCGGCGACGCGGTCAAGGACTATGCCGGCGGCGACCCGGCCGAGCGGGCCAGGCTCGAGCTGTTCCGCGACGAGAAGCTGCGCATCATGCAGAACGAGGACGGCCGCTACCAGGTGTCCAAGGACCTCGCCGACAACCTCACCATCGGCTACAACACGTCCGAGGTGATCATGGCGCGCCTGACCCAGACGACCAGCGCTAAGGAACGGGTCTACCAGCAGGCCGTCTCGTTCTTCACCACCAACGAATCGGTGCTGACCGCGCTCAAGGCCTCGTTCACCGGCATGTTCGGGCTGCACGAATCGACCGAGACCCTCAACCGCATGAAGGAAGGCGTGTCGCAGTCGATCGAGGTGCTGTCGGAGATCGGCGGCAAGATCCAGGAGGAGGCGCTGAAGGCGGGCTACGGGCCGACCATCCGCTCCGACGCGGTCAAGAAGCTGGTCGATTCGGTGGTCACCTTCCAGGAGCGCTCGGGCGAGATCATCGCCGAGATGCGGACGCTCGCCACCAGGAACTCCGCGGAGATCCGCGACGCCGTCGAGGAAGGCAAGAAGCGGATGGCCCGGCTCGCGGCGGAAGGCAACGCCCTCGTCGTAGATGGCTGACACGGCGACCGCACCGGCGCCGAACGCGCCGGAGGCAAAGCTCGACGACCTGATGCTCGCGATGGACGTGGTCGACACGCTCCGCCACGAGGAGACCCTTGTCGAGAAGGAGCTCAGCCAGGACATGCGGGACGAGGCGCTGAAGAAGCGCCTCCGCCAGATCTACGAAAGCCAGGGGCTGACGGTCACCGACCGCATCCTCGAGGAGGGCATCAGGGCCCTCAAGGAAAGCCGCTTCGCCTACACCCCGCCGCCGCCGGGCTTCGCCACCACCATGGCGAAGCTCTGGATCGGCCGGAAGGTCTACGGTCCGCTGCTCGCGATCGTCCTTGGCCTCGCGGTCGCCTTCGTCGGCTGGCAGGTCTACAGGGCCGGCGAGGCGGCACGGATCGCCGAGCAGATCCGGATCGAGATCACCGAGACGCTGCCGAAGGCCCTCGCCGCCGCGGCCGATGCCGCCCGGGCCGCCGCCACCGACCCCGGCGTCGCGCCGCGGATCGACGCGCTGGTCGCCGCCGGCGAGGCGGCGCGGACGGCCGGCGACGCCGACGGCATGCGGCAGGCCATTGCCGGCCTCGACGCGCTCCGGGCCGAGCTCAACCTGTCGTACCGGCTCCGCATCGTCTCGCGCCCGGGCGAGGACACCGGCGTGTTCCGGATCCCGGACGTGAATGAGGACGCACGCAACTACTACATCATCGTCGAGCCGGTGAGCGATTCCGGCGAGGTGCTGTCGCTGCCGGTGGTCAACCAGGAGGACGGGCGGACCTACACGGTGTCGAAATGGGGCATCCGCGTGCCGGAATCGACCTACGACGCGGTCCGCGACGACAAGACCGACGACGGCATCGTCCAGGACAACATCCTCGGGGAGAAGCCGCGCGGCACCCTCGAGGTCACCTATCTCATGCCGGTCGAGGCCGGCGTGATCACGCAATGGTAGCCCGATGATCTCGTCCCGCCAGGCCCTCTCCCAGCTCGAGCAGGCGATCCTCGGCGTGCGCCGCGACGAGGACCGGCTGACCGCGATGCTCAAGTCGGCGACCGAGGAGACGGCGCGGCTCCGGGCCCGCCAGTCGGATGCCTACAAGGCCCTCGCCCGGCTGCGCCTCGACGACCTCCGCGCCAACAACGTCACCGGCGCGCTCGACGCGGCCGAGCGCGACGCGCTCGCCGCGATCGAGAAGGGCAAGGCGGCGCTCGCCGAGGTCACGCGGAAGCGCGCCGAGCTCGTCGAGAAGATCGCGGCGGGCGAGGCGACGCTGGACCAGCGCTCCGACCGGCTCGAGAAGGCGATCGACGCGATCGACGCGCTCACCGCGAGCACGAAGGCCCGGCTCGCCACCGATGCCGCCTGGGTCGCGGCCCGCGACCGGGTCGCCGACACCGAGGCCAAGGCCGCCGCCGCCGCGGACAAGGTGGCGCAGGCGGAGAAGGACCTCGCGGAGAAGCGGAAGCCCTACGACGCCGACCCGCTCTTCACCTATCTCTGGCAGCGCGGCTACGGCACCGCCGCCTATCGCGCCGGCTTCGTCGCCCGCTTCTTCGACCGCAAGATCGCGAGGCTCGTCGGCTACGACAAGGCGCGGCCGAACTTCTACATGCTCAACGAGATCCCGGTGCGGCTCCGCGAGCATGCGACGCGTCTCAATGAGGCGATCGCGGCGGCCAAGAGCGCCCGCGTCGCCGTCGAGCGGCGCGGCCTCGAGGCCGACGGCGTCGCCAGGCTCGAGGCGGAAGCAGCGGAGGCGGACGAGGCGCGGAAGGCCTTCGCCGCCGAGCTCGACGGGCTCAAGAACGAGCTCGCCGCCCTCGACAAGGAGCAGGCGGCGCTCCTCGATCCGGCCGGCGAGCATTCCATGGCCCGGGCGATCGACGGCCTCGCCGCCGCGCTCACCCGCACCGACCTCGCCACGCTTCACCAGGAGGCGCTCAAGACGCCGACGCCGGAGGACGAGCGGATCGTCGCCACGCTCCGCGAGATCGAGCCGGCGCTCCGGCGCCGCGAGGCGGAGCAGGAGGAGGTCCGCAGGACCGCGGTCGAGCTCGCCCGCAAGCGCACCGAGCTCGAGGCCTCGCGCAGCAACTACTACCGCCAGGGCTACGACGACCCGCGCGGCCGCTTCTCCAACGGCCCCGACATCGGCAGCGTCATCGGCGGCATGCTGGGCGGCATGCTGTCGTCGCGAAATCTCGACGACGCCTTCGGCCGCGGCTGGTCGAGCCCCTCGCGCGGCTCCGGCGGCTCGTCCTTCGGCGGCGGCATCCGCTTCCCATCCGGCGGCGCGTCGCGACCCTCGCGCCCCTCGGCGCCCTCCCGTCCCTCGCGCCCGAGCGGCGGCTTCAGGACGGGCGGGCGGTTCTAGGAATTGGCGATGCGCGCATCTTGTGGTGGTGAAGCCGTCGGGGACAGCTCGCTCTGCACCGGGTCAGAAGCCGAGCCATGCCAGGCCGAGAACCACGGCCGCGAACAGGACGATGAACACGACGCCGAACATCCTGAAGCCGCGGTCATCCGCGTAGGATACCTCCCGGTCGTAGGCGGCATCACCCATTTCCCTGCGCGCCAGCCGCTCCCGCAGCTTCCCCGCCGCTTCGCCGCTCCCGTGCCGCATCTGCTTGTAGTAGGCGGACATGAGCGTTCCGGTCCCGTTCCTCTCCGCGTCGCGCGAAAACGGCGCGCACGATACGCCGCCTCAACAGGCATCCTGCATGGGCGACGGATCCTTGTCCACGCGCCCCCTTCGGAAAGCTCTTCCTCCCGTGGCGGCTCCAGCGTGCGCCTACTCCGCGAGCCAGGCCTTGGCCGCCTCGACGGCGCCGGCGGGAAAGCGCCGGAGCTCGGCCGGCATCAGCCCCTCGAGCGCGCCCACGGCGCGGCTGTAGGGCCCGTCCTCGGCGAGGAAGGCGATCTTGGCGAAGTCGGAGAAGTGGCGGCTGCCGAAGACCGCGTCGTCGAGCAGCGTGTTGGGATCGTAGCCGTCGAAGCGCGGCCCGGCGAGGTAGAGCAGCCGGAGCGGGCCGCCGCGCTCGAGCATCGATTCGATCGTCGGCTGGAGCACCGCGTGGCGGTCCGCGTCGGTGACGCGGCCGACGGCCTCGAAACCGATGGCGCCGGCAGGAAGATTGTCGATGGGTGAAAACATGGCCGCCTCCTCTGTCCCCCAGCCGCCCGGGACGTAGATAGCGTGCGCTCGACGGTCGTTTGATGACGGCCTTGTGGAATTGTCGTTACAGGAATCGGGCGAGAGGGTGGCGGCTCACGCCGGCCCCGCCGCCTTCCGGTCCATGACCAGCACCGCGGCGCCCTCGAGGCGGCCCGCGCGCATCATGTCGAGGGCCTCGTTGGCAGATTCGAGCGGCATCGGCGTCACCATGGTGATGATCGGCACCTCGTCGGCCACTCGCATGAAGTCCTCGCCGTCGGCGCGGGTGAGGTTGGCGACCGAGCGGACGCTCCGCTCGCCCCACAATGTCTCGTAGGGAAAGGCCGGGATCTCGCTCATGTGGATGCCGGCGGTGATCACCCGGCCGCCCTTGCGCACCGCCTTGAGCGCCGCGGGAACCAGCGCCCCGACGGAGGCGAAGATGATCGCCGCGTCGAGCGGCTCGGGCGGCGGCCGGTCCGAATCGCCCACCCATTCGGCACCGAAGGCGCTCGCGAAGTCCTGTCCCGCCCGGTCCCCCGGCCGGGTGAAGGCGAAGACGCGCTGGCCCTGGTACCGGGCGACCTGGGCCATGATGTGGGCGGCGGCACCGAAGCCGTAGATGCCGATCCGCTCCGCCGCTCCGGCCATGCGGTGGGCGCGGTGGCCGATGAGCCCGGCGCAGAGCAGCGGCGCCGCGTCAGCATCGCCGTAGCTGTTGGGGATGGGGAAGCAGAAGCGGTGGTCGGCGAGCGTGAATTCCTGGTAGCCGCCGTCGATGTGGCAGCCGGTGAAGCGCGCGCCGTCGCAGAGGTTCTCCTCCCCCGAATGGCAGAACCGGCAGCGGCCGCAGGCGCCGCCGAGCCAGGGGACGCCGACCCGCTCCCCCACCCGCAGGCCGCGGACCCGCGTGCCGACCATCGCCACCTCGCCGACGATCTCGTGGCCCGGCACGATCGGCGTCCGGCACATCGGCAGCTCGCCGTCGACGAGATGGAGGTCGGTGCGGCAGACCCCGCAGGCGAGCACGCGGATGAGGACCTCCATCGCGCCCGGCCCGGGGACCGGCCGGTCCTCCAGTCGCAGCCTCTCGCCCGCTCGCCTCAGCACCATCGCCCGCATGGCGGCCATCCTGCCACCAAACCCCCGCGCCGCGAAGCCGTCGCCCCCCGCGCGCCCTTGCCCCGGCCCCATTGCCCTTCGATAATCGCCGGCGGGGGGCGCGGCCGGCCGCCGCCGGAGGGTTAACGCTTCGTTGACCGTCGCGGCCGACCATGACGGACGATGACGGGACGTTTCGCCATGATCTCACTTCTCCGTGCCGCCCTGGTCACCTTCGTCGCCATCGTGACGACGGTCGCCGCCTTCGCGGCGGACACCACGCCGGCCAAGGTCCTGTTCGGCCGCATGGCGCAGCCGGCGGACCTCCAGTCGCGCAGCATCGGCTCCTATGCGCGCGGCTGCCTCGCAGGCGCCGACCCCCTCCCCTATGACGGCCCGTCGTGGCAGGTGATGCGGCTCTCCCGCAACCGGATGTGGGGCATGCCGGTGCTGGTGAACTTCATCGAGAAGTTCGCCGGCGACGCCCAGCGGCTCGACGGCTGGCCGGGCCTGCTCGTCGGCGACATGTCCCAGCCCCGCGGCGGCCCCATGACCTCCGGCCACGCCAGCCACCAGATCGGGCTCGACGTCGACATCTGGTTCGACCCGATGCCGCCCTACACCCTCACCCGCGAGCAGCGCGAGCAGACCAGCGCCACCTCCTACATCAAGAAGGGCACCAACACCGAGCTCCGCAAGGACCTCTGGACGGACGCCCACAGCCGCATGGTCAAGCGCGCGGCGAGCTACCCCGAGGTCGAGCGCATCTTCGTCAATGCCGGGGTCAAGAAGCTGCTTTGCGAGACGGCCGGGCGCGACCGCGCCTGGCTCCGCAAGATCCGCCCCTGGTATCTCCACGACGACCACCTGCACGTCCGCCTCTCCTGCCCGCCCGGCCTCGCCGGCTGCGTCGCGCAGGACCCGGTGCCCGAGGGCGACGGCTGCGGCGAGAATCTCAGGTACTGGCTGAGCAGCGCCCCCTACCGCCCGGCCGACAAGCCCGCCAAGCCCTCGAAGCCGCCGCCGCCGATGACCCTTGCCGGCATGCCCTCGGCCTGCCGCGAGGTGCTCGCGGCGCCCGCGCCCGGCGGCGGCCCGCTCGAGATCAACATCCCCAACCCGCCGCAGCGGCCGGCGGTGAACTGAGGCGCCCCGGCCGCCCCTCAGAAGTCGAAATCGTCGACGTTGTCGGCGGTGAAGACGAACGGCAGGCCGAGCAGCACCTCGCTGCCCACCACCCGGAGCGTGCCGAGCCGCCCCGCCTCGACCTCGGTGGCGCCGGGGGCGAGCGTGCCGTCGGCGGCGGCGCGGAGCACTGCCACCGCCGCATAGCCGAGGTCGACCGGATTCCACAGCACCAGCGCGCGGATGCAGCCGCTGGCGAAATGCGGCTTCGCCGCATCGGGGGTGCCGACGCCGACGAGCGGCAGCGACTCGCACTTGCCCATCGCGCCGAGCGCGGCCGCCGCGGCGGGGGTCGCGGCATAGCTCAGCGTGACGATCGCCTTCAGCGCCTCGCCGTGGCGCCGGACGAGGCCCTGGACCTGGCTCGCCGTCACCACCGCATTGTCCTGGCCCTCGGCGGTGCCGAGCCAGGCGAGGCCGGGATGGCAGCGCGCGGTATAGGCCTCCATCTCGGCGATCCAGCGCGCCTGCATCGGCGCCTCGTTCCAGGTGGTGACGATGGCGAAGCCGCCGCCCTCCTCGCCGACCGCCGCCGCCAGCGCGTCGACGAGGCCCTTGGCGAGCGCCGCCGGGTCCGCCCGCTCGACGTACCACTGCCGCGCCTCGGGCGAGACGTCGGCATCGTAGCCGACGACGTTGATGCCCTTGGCGAGCGCCTTGCGGAGCACCGGCGCGACGGCGATCGGGTCGTTGGCGGCGACCAGGATGCCGTCGACGCCGGCGGTGACGTGGTCGTCGAGCACGGCGATCTGCCGGGTGGTGCTGAGCTGGGTCGGGCCGTCGGTCTTGACGTCGACGGTGCCGGTCTCCTCCGCCGCCTCGCGCATCCCCTCCGCCACCGCCGCGTAGTATCCGACGCCGGTGATGCGCGGCACGTCGACGACGGCGATGGTCTTGCCGGCCCGCTCCGGCGGGTTCGCGGGGGTGCCGCCGTCATAGGGCCGCGGCGCGGCGGCCTCGCGCGTCCCGCCGTCGCAGGACAGCGGCTCCGCCGGCAGGTCGTCGGCGCCGAGCCAGGCGGCGGAGCCCGCTCCCCCCAAGCCCGCAAGCATAGACGCCGCAAGCAGAATCCTGATCGTCCCAGCCATGCCCGTCCGCCACCGCCTCGCCGTGCCGGGGGCGAGCCTAGCGCGATTCCGTTTGCGCCCGAAACCGCGACTCCCTAGGACGGAGCCGACCATTCCGACCGTTGGGGGCGAAGCGCCGCGATGACCGAGCAGATCACCATCCGCGCCCCCGACGACTGGCATCTCCACGTCCGCGACGGCGCGATGCTGCGGGCCGTGCTGCCCTCGACGGCGGCGGTCTTCGCGCGGGCGATCATCATGCCCAACCTCCTGCCGCCGGTGGCGACCACGGCGGACGCCGCGGCCTATCGCCGCCGCATCCTCGCCGCGCTGCCGGACGGGGCCGCGTTCACCCCGCTGATGACGGTCTATCTCCAGGACGGCACCGAGCCGGACGACGTCGCGGCAGGCTTCCGGGACGGCGTCCTCACCGCCGCGAAGCTCTATCCGGCCCACGCCACCACCAATTCGTCGGCCGGCGTCACCGACTTCGGCCATATCGCGGGGGTCCTCGCCCGGATGGAGGAGATCGGCATGCCGCTCCTCATCCACGGCGAGCATGTCGCCCCCGACGTCGACATCTTCGACCGCGAGCAGGTCTTCGTCGAGCAGCGCCTCGCCCCGCTCGTCCGGGCCTTTCCCGGGCTCCGGATCGTGCTCGAGCACCTCTCCACCGAGGTCGCGGTCGCCTTCGTGCGGGCGCACGCCCCGCAGGTCGCCGGCACCATCACCCCGCATCATCTCGCCGAGAACCGCAACGACTGGCTCGGCCAGGGCCTCCGCCCGCACCTCTACTGCATGCCGGTGATCAAGCGCGAGAGCGACCGGCTGGCCCTCGTCGCGGCGGCGACCTCGGGCGAGGCCTGCTTCTTCCTCGGCACCGATTCGGCCCCGCACGCCCTCGGCCGGAAGCTCGCGCCGGTCTGCGCGGCGGGCGTGTTCAACGCGCCGGTGGCGCTCGCGACCTATGCCGAGGTCTTCGACCGCGCCGGCCGGCTCGACCGCCTCGAGGCCTTCGCCTCGCTCAACGGCCCGCGCCACTACGGCCTGCCGCCCAACGCCGGCACCGTGACGCTTGTCCGCGAGGACTGGGAGCCGGCCCGCGACGTCGCGGTGGACGGCCCCGAGGGACGGGTCGCGGCCTATCGCGGCGGCGAGACGCTGCCCTGGCGGGTCGCGGGCCGGACGATCACCGCGAGTTGACGGGAGGGGCGGTTGCCGTCAAATGAGGCCATGACCACATATCGCCCATCCCGAGAGGAGTGGCCTTCGCGGCGGTCATGATCAGGTTCATCGCCCGCTTCGTCGGCATGTGGTTGATCGCCGGCGCCCTGGTCGCGCTGGTGGTCGACGGCACCAAGACCATCGCCGCCTCGACGCTCACGGTCACCCCGCTCGGACAGTCCTGGTACACGATCAGCCCGGCGACGCTGATGTCGGCGCAGTCCCTGGTCCAGGGGACGGTCGAATCCTATGTCGGGCACTGGCTGTGGGATCCGCTGATCGTGTGGATCCTGCTGCTGCCGACCTGGGTCGTTCTCGGCCTGGTCGGGGCCTGGCTGGTCTATGTGGGACGGAAGCGCCGCGTCGCGAGCGCGGCCTATGCGTCCTGAGCCCCCACGGGGAAAGGAGTGACGACATGAGCATTCTCGACCTGCTGTCCGGCAAGGTTTCCATGCCGAGCGCCGAGACCGCCCTTCCCGGCCGTCCCGAGCCGCTGCCCACCGCCACCACCCACTTCGTCAACGGCCACGCGCTCAAGGGGCCCTATCCGGACGGCCTCGAGACCGCGATCTTCGGCCTCGGCTGCTTCTGGGGCGCCGAGCGCCTCTTCTGGAAGCTGCCCGGCGTCTACGTCACCGCGGCGGGCTATGCCGGCGGCTACACGCCGAACCCGACCTACCAGGAGGTCTGCTCGGGCCGCACCGGCCACACCGAGGTCGTGCTGGTGGTCTACGATCCTCAGGTGATCGGCTACGACATGCTGCTCAAGACCTTCTTCGAGGCGCACGACCCGACGCAGGGGATGCGCCAGGGCAACGACGTCGGCACCCAGTACCGTTCTGCCGTCTATGTCGCGGACGCCGCGCAGCGCCGGGCGGCCGAGGCCGCGCGCGCGGCCTACGGCGCGGCGCTGAAGGAAAGGGGCCATCCGGCCATCACCACCGAGATCGCCGACGCCCCGCCCTTCTACTTCGCGGAGGACTACCACCAGCAATATCTCGCCAAGAACCCCAACGGCTATTGCGGCATCGGCGGCACCGGCGTCTCGTGCCCGATCGGCACCGGCGTCGCCGCCTGAGGGAAGCAATCGATCGATCGACCGCCTGCCGGATGATCGGATCGCCGACCACCGCACCTTGTGACGCCTATCGACTGCGCCGTTTCCGCGGGCTATCAGAACCCCGATGAGCAACGAACGAGCCGGCAGGAAGAACCGGAAGCGCAGGGAGCGCACAGGCAAGAGGGTGCACGCCCGGTCCGGCGCGGCCGTGCGTGCCGCCGCCGCCGATGGGCCCGAGGCCGGCAGCGGCATGGCGACGATGCTGAGGCGATACCTCCGCGGCCGCAGCCGAAACGACGACGCGCGGGACGAGCCGACCGAGGCGCAGCCGGCGGACACGCCGGATCCCAAGGTCCAGCTCTTCCGCGACGGCGACTACGACGCGTACCTCGAGAGATTCGAGGCCGATCTCGCGGCCGGCAGCCCCGAAACCGGCCGGACCGCCCTCATGTATGCCCGCGCCTGTCTCGAGAAGGGCATTCCGGAACGGCTGGTCGAGACGGCCCGGCGCTTCTCGCGGACCGCCACCTGGGGGCACCACGGCTTCCGCACGCGCTATTTCCAGGCTCTCCTCGCCCTCGACCGGGCCGGCGAGGCCGTCGAGTTCGTGCGGCAAAGCGTGCTGGTCGGCCGCTACGATCTCGAGTTCCTCCACACCGTCATCGCCGAACACCGGTCCATCGGCGACGACGCCCTCGTCGGCGGCCTGATCGACCTCGCGCACCGCACCTGGGGCGCGCGGATCAAGCGGAAGCAGGCGATCTTCTTCCAGAACATCTCCCTGACCATCGGCGCACCGCTCGACGCCCTCCGCTTCGCGACGCCCGCGCGGGTGCCGGGGCTGACGGTGGACGACCATTTCCTCCTCGCGAACTGGTGCACGATATCCGGCGACCATCCGGCCGCCCTCGTCCATTTCAACCGCGGGATGTCGCGGCACGGGATATCGCCGGTCCGCCTCAAGGACCCCAAGCGGCCGCTGGCGGTGACCAATCTCACCTCCCGGGCGTCGGCGGGCGTCCGCGAAGGGCCGCTGGTCACCGTGGTCATGCCGACCTTCAACGCCGCCGAGACGGTCCTTGCCGCACTTGCCTCGCTATCCGGCCAGAGCTATCGCGACCTCGAGATCCTGGTCGTCGACGACGGCAGCAGCGACGACACGGCGGCACTCGTCTCCCGCTACGCGGCGGAGGTCGACGACCGCGTGCGGCTTCTCGCCATGGCGCAGAACGGCGGCGCCTACCGGGCGCGCAACCGGGCTCTCGCGGAGGCGCGGGGCGTCTTCTTCACCTGCAACGATTCGGACGACTGGTCGCATCCCGGCAAGATCGCGGCGCTGGTCGACATCCTCGCGGCGTCGGAGACGACGATCGCCGCCCGGAGCTCGCTCGTGCGCCTGAGCCCCGAGATCGGCATCAAGCCGAAGCGCGCCGGCTACGTGCATCCCGACCTGTCCTCGACCCTCTTCCGGCGCGAGCCCGTGATCGAGCGGATCGGCTACTACCAGCCGGTCCGCTTCGGGGCGGATTCGGAATACCTGTCGCGGATGGCGCATGCCTTCGGCGAGGCGGCCATGGCCGAACTCGACAAGCCCTATCTCATCGCCCACTGGTCGAGCGAAAGCCTCTCCGGCCGGCGCGGCACCGGCATCTCGGACGGCGGCATGTTCTATGCCCGCCGCGCCGCCTACCGCCATGACTACCGGGCGCGGCACCGCCGCGGGGAGGGCATCCGCATCGAGCGCGCCGATGCCGGCATCGACGGGCCGGCGCCGCCCCCCGACCCGCGGCAGGGCTGGAGCCTCGAGGGGACGACGCTGTTCTACCGCGAGGGCAAGATCGAGCTGTTCTGGCGGATGCCCGAGGGCTTCGCCATGCCCTCCAACGCCCTCCTCAGCCTCGCCGAGGCCGTCCTCTTCGCGCCCTATGGCCGCCGGGTGCAGGTCGAGCCCGCCGCGCGGCGCGAGGACCGGCTGCCGGGCCGGGTCGCCGTCGCCTATTCCGGCGGGATCGATTCGTCCGCCGCGCTCCGCCTCCTGCCCGATCCCATCCCCATCTACACCCAGGTGAGCAAGCCCGTCGGCCGGCACGTGATCGAGAACGCGCTGCTCGCGGTCGAGGAGGTCGGCGGGATCAGCATCGTCTCCAACTACGACACGCTGCCGCTCCATTTCGACCAGCGCCGCGGCTTCTTCGGCTTTGCCGGATTCACGGTCACCGCGATCCTGCTCGCCGACCACCTGAACATCACCACGATCGCCGACGGCAATACCATCGACACGATCTACCTGTTCGGCGAGGGAGGCCACGGCACGCGCTACAATCCCGCCGGCTACCCGCACGACCTCGGCCTCTTCCGGCGGGCCGGCCTCGAATATTGCGCGCCCTGCGCCGGACTCACGGAAGTGTGGACGGACCTGCTCACCCGCGACCGCGTCTTCGCCATGGGCTGCATGCGCGGCAGCGGCGGCAAGCCCTGTCTCCAGTGCCCCAAATGCTACCGCAAGAGTGCCCTCCGCGGCACGCCCATCGCGGTCTCCCCGGCAGCGGAGCACGCGCTGGGGCGCGAGCCGATCCGCATGCTCGGGGCGCTTCTGTGGGCCCGCGACCACCGCGGCCTCCGGCATCCGAGGCTCGACGACGTCGACAAGGACATCTCCTGGACCGACAAGTGGTACCCGCGCTCGATCGAGTTCGTACCCGAGGATCTCCGCGAATACTTCCTCGGCCGGCTCGCCCACTACGGCATCGCGCCGCTGGAGAACCTGACCCCGCTCGAGACCTGGGACGCGCGCCGGCAGGCGGTGCCGCTACCGGCCGACTCGGGCTGAACGGCACGGGAGGCGGACGATGACGGGCGGCAGGCCGGGCTGGAGCCTCGAAGACGGTGCACTGTTCTACCGCGAGGGTGCGATCGAGCTGTTCTGGCGGATGCCCGAGGGCTTCGCCATGCCCTCCGACACGCTTCTCAGCCTCGCCGAGGCGCTGCTCTTCGCCCCCTATGGCCGCAAGGTCGAGGTCGAGCCGGACGAGCGGCCCCATGCGCGGGCCTCCGGCCGCGTCGCCGTCGCCTATTCGGGCGGCGTCGATTCGTCCGCCGCGCTCCGCCTCCTGCCCGACGCCATCCCGATCTACACGCAGGTCGACCGGCCGGGCGGCAAGCACATCCTCGAGAACGCCCTGCTGGCGGTCGAGGAGGTCCGGGGCATCAGCATCGTCTCCAACCACGACACGCTGCCGCTCCGCTTCGAGCGGCGCCGCGGCTTCTTCGGCTTTGCCGGGTTCACCGTCACCGCGATCCTCCTCGCCGACCACCTCGGCCTTCGGACGGTCGCCGACGGCAACATCATCGACGCGATGTACCTCGTCGGGCCGGGCGGCCACGGCACGCTCTTCAACCCGAGGGACCGCTCGGCCGGGCAGGCGCGCTTCGACCGGGCCGGGATGCAGTACTGCGTCCCCTGCGCCGGCCTCACGGAGGTCTCGACGGACCTGATCGCCCGCGACTTCCGCTACGCCATGGGCTGCATGCGGGGCAGCGGCGGCACGCCCTGCGGCCAATGCATGAAGTGCTATCGCAAGGAGGCGCTTCGCGGACGGCCCATCCCGTCCTGCGCCGAATCGGAGAAGGTGCTGGCGCGCGACCCGATACCGGTGCTCGGGACGCTCCTCTGGGCGAGCCGGCACCGCGGCCTGTCCCATCCCGCGCTCGAGGGCTTCGACCGCGACATCTCGTGGGTCGACAAGTGGTATCCGCGCGCGATCGAGTTCGTGCCCGAGGATCTCCGCGAATACTTCCTCGGCCGGCTGGCCCATTACGGCATCGCGCCGCTGGAGGACGCGACGACCCTCGAGACGTGGGACGCGCGACGCCGGCCGGAAGCCGGCGCCGCCGAGCCCTCAGAGGGCGAAACCGCCGTCGACCAGGAACGCCTGGCCGGTCGTGTAGGCTGACTCGTCGCCGGCGAGGTAGACGGCCATCGCCGCGATTTCCTCGGGCTTGCCGAGGCGGCCCATCGGCTGGCGGTCGACGAAGGCCTGGCGGATCTCGGCCTCCGACTTGTCGAGCGCCCTGGCCTGGGTGTCGATGCGCTGGTCGAGCGAGGGCGATTCGATCGTGCCCGGGCAGATCGCGTTCACCCGGATGCCCTGCTTGATGTAGTCCGCGGCCACCGCCTTGGTGAGGCCGATGACGGCCGCCTTGGAGGCGCCGTAGACGTAGCGGTTGGGGATGCCGCGCGCCGAGGAGGCGCCCGAGGAGATGTTGACGATCGAGCCCCGGCCCTTCTCGAGCATGCCGGGCAGGAACGCCCGGATCGTCCGGTGCATCGCCTTGGCGTTGAGGTCGAAGGAGAAGTCCCAGTCCGCGTCGGAGGTGGTCAGCACCGTGCCGTGGTGGACGAAGCCGGCGCAGTTGAAGAGGACGTCGACCGGCCCGTATTTCTTCGCGATCGCGTCGACCGCCTCGGTCGAGAGCACGTCGAGGACGTCGGTGTGCGCGATGCCGTGCTCCTTGAGGTCCGCCATCAGCTCCGGCCTGATGTCGGTGGCGATGACCTCGGCGCCCTCCCGCGCGAAGGCGAGGGCGGTCGCCCTGCCGATGCCCGCCCCCGCGGCGGTGAGGAATGCGCGCTTGCCCTTCAGCCGGTCCATGATGTCTCCCCTCGTGACGCGGACGAAAACCGGGGCGGACCTTGCATACCGTCCGCCGTCCGGTCAATCGCGGGGCGCCCCCGGGGTAAAAATGTCACGCCGCGGGGCCGGCGATCCGGGCCTGTGACGGACGTCATTCCCGTTGCCCGGCGCCGGTGCCATACACCGGCCCTTAAGGGCTGGCATGATTCTCTTGCCGCCTCGCGGGAAGAACGACGGGAAGGGTCGCATGCTCAACGTGGTTCGCGGAAGCGTTCTCGCGATGCTGTTCGCGCTGATGCTCGGCGCGGTGGTGGCGTATCTCACGCCGGCCGGCTCGGCCACCGTCGACAATGGCCCCGCCGGCGTCGAGGTCGAGGTCCGCCAGGCGATCGAGGGCTTCTTCGCCGCGATCATGACCGGCGAGCCCGACAAGGTCGCCGCGGTCCTCGCCCCCGAGTTCCAGATCATGCGGGCCGACGGCTCGAGCTACGATGCCGCCGGCTATGCCGGCAGCAGCCTGCCGGTCTTCGCGCAGATGCCGGAGATCGAGAAGCTGACGGTGACCGCCCACGGCGACATCGCCATCGCCGCCTATTTCGTCGAGGCCGGCCAGACCCGCGACGGCGTCGAGGTCGAGGCCTACGCACCGCGCATCAGCGTCTTCCGGAACGACGGCGGACGCTGGCTGCTCGCGGCCCACGGCAACTTCGCCGCGATCGCCACCGACGGCCGGTAGGACGCTCCCCCGCTCCCGCTCTCCCCGCGGCCCATCCACGCGGCGCACCCCCGCTCCCCTCCGCCTCGAGCGGGCATGAGCGCCCGACTGGCCCGGCGGGGACGACGGACCCCGTCGGCCCCTACGGCTCGAGCTCGCTGTCCCAGTAGAGGTAGTCGAGCCAGCTTTCGTGGAGATAGTTGGGCGGGAAGGCGCGGCCGTTGTTGTGAAGGTCGGCGACCGAGGGCTGGTAGGGCAGCTGCGCCGGCCACATCCGCGCCTCGCGCGGGCTGCGCCCGCCCTTCCGGAGGTTGCAGGGCGAGCACGCGGCGACGACGTTGTCCCACGTCGTCTGCCCGCCCTTCGAGCGCGGCACGACGTGGTCGAAGGTCAGCTCGTGCCGGGCCCCGCAATACTGGCACTGGAAGCGGTCGCGGAGGAAGACGTTGAACCGGGTGAAGGCCGGGTAGCGCGCCGGCTTGACGTAGGCCTTGAGCGAGACCACCGACGGCAGGCGCATCGCGAAGCTGGGGCTGCGGACCTGGGTGTCGTATTCCGATACGATGTTGACGCGATCGAGGAACACCGCCTTGATCGCGTCCTGCCACGACCACAGCGACAGGGGATAGTAGCTGAGAGGCCGGTAATCGGCATTGAGCACGAGCGCCGGATTGGACCCCGGCGAGACATGGACGTTCACGGACGCTCCCGAATCACGAGGACCAGCGGGGCTGACGCTTACGGCGGCCGATATTTTAGGCGAAACGTGACGCCGGTGTGAAGGGGAAACGAAAGCCCGTGCGGCTCCGGCGGTTCGTCGCCCCCGTGAACCGCTCGCGCCGGCTTCAGGTTTTGCCTTGCGCGGGCCTGCGTCGCGGCCCGGCCGCCGGGCCATGCCACCGGCGTTCGCAAACACCCTCAGACGAGGAAGATGTCGCCCGCATCGAGCTTGGCGACGCCGTCGGGGCCGAGCACGAACGTCACCAGCCGGGCGTCCTTGGGGCCCGAGCCGTCGGGATCGTAGTACAGCTTGCCGGCGTAGCCGTCCCACAGGATCTTGTCGCCGCGCCCGGCGTCGGCGACGGTGGCGAACCGGTCCGGATCGAGCCGCCCTTCCGGGCCGAGGCCCTTGAACGCGTCGCGGTCGAGCTCGATGCGGTCGTTGCCGCGGCCGAAGTCGGCGATGACGTTGTGCTCGCCGTCGCGGCCGCCGACGCTCTTGAACCGGAAGGCATCCTTGCCGCCGCCGCCGAACATCAGGTCGTCGCCGCGGCCGCCGACGAGCAGGTCGCGGCCGCCGTCGCCGAAGAGCTGGTCGCGTCCCCCGTTGCCGACGAGCTTGTCGTCGCCGCCGTTGCCGTGGACGACGTCGTTGCCCTTCCGCCCGACCAGCCGGTCGTCGCCGCCATAGCCGTCGATGAAATCGGCATTGTCGCTGGCGAGGATCTCGTCGTTGCCGGCGAAGCGGTCCTCCGGCGTGCCCCAGGCGGGATCGCCGAGAGCGAGGCCGATGTCGGTGACGACCATCAGCTTGCGGCCCGAGCCGTCGTAGGAGACCAGGCGGTCGACGGTGCCGCTCATGGTCGAGGCCGTGAAGGTCAGCCCCTGCCCGAACAGCTGGAGCGTCGAGTCGCCCTGGCGAAGCCCGACCGTCGCGAAGTCGCTGTCCTCATAGAACGCGGCCGGCCACACCGCGTCTCGCCACGAGAGCGCCGCCAGTTCCGGCAGCGCGTCGCTCGCGAAGAACGCGGACGGATCGCGAAGGTCGATGACGTCGATCTTCATGCCCTACCCCCAAATCCAGGGCGCCGCCTCGCGCGGGAGGAGACGCCGGCCGCCCGCCCCCTTGTGGCACGAACCGGGGCGGGACCGGAAGAGCCGGCGAAGGCCCGTCCGCTCGCGCCGCTCAGACGTCGAGGTTGGCGACGTTGAGGGCGTTGGCCTGGATGAACTCGCGGCGCGGCTCGACCTCGTCGCCCATCAGGCGGCCGAAAAGGTCGTCGGCCTCGTCGGCCTCGCGCACCCGGACCTGGAGGAGGGTGCGCACTTCCGGGTCGAGCGTCGTCTCCCAGAGCTGCTCGGCGTTCATCTCGCCGAGGCCCTTGTAGCGCTGGAGGCTGATGCCCTTCCGCCCGGCGGCGAGGACCGCGTCGAACAGGTCGCGGGGCCCATGGACCTCGGTCTCGTCGTCCTTCCGGCGGAAGGTGCCGAAATGGCCGTAGACCGGCTGGAGGCGCGCCGCGAACGAATCGAGCTTCCGCGCGTCGGCGGATTCGAGGAGCGCCGGGTCGATCACCGCCACCTGGCGGACGCCGCGGACCTCGCGCTCGAAGCGGAAGCCGTCGCCCGGGGTGAAGCTGCCGGTCCAGCCGGTCTCGCCCTCCTCGGCGAGCTTGTCGAGCCGCCGCGCGACGTAGGCCGCGGCCGCCTCGGCCTGCTCGGGATCGGCGAGGAGGTCGCGGTCGAGCGCGCCGGCGATCGCCACCTGCTCGACCACGGTGCGGTCGTAGCGCCAGTGGAGGCCGTCGAGCACGCCGGCGATGGCGCGCGCCTCGCGGACCGTATCGGCGAGGTCGGCGCCGGCGCGGATCTCGCCCGAGGCGAGGCGGAGCACCGCGTCCTCGACGCCGGCCGCCATCAGGTAGTCCTCGAGCGCCCGCTCATCCTTGAGGTAGAGCTCGGAGGAGCCGCGCTTGAGCTTGTAGAGCGGCGGCTGGGCGATGAAGATGTGGCCGCGCTCGATCAGCTCCGGCATCTGGCGGAAGAAGAACGTGAGCAGGAGCGTCCGGATATGGGCGCCGTCGACGTCGGCGTCCGTCATGATGATGATCTTGTGGTAGCGGAGCTTGTCGGGGTTGAACTCGTCCTTGCCGACCCCGGTGCCGAGCGCGGTGATCAGCGTGCCGACCTGCTCCGAGGACAGCATCTTGTCGAAGCGCGCCCGCTCGACGTTGAGAATCTTGCCGCGGAGCGGCAGCACCGCCTGGTTCTCGCGGTTGCGGCCCTGCTTGGCCGAGCCGCCGGCCGAATCGCCCTCGACGATGAACAGCTCGGACTTCGCCGGGTCGCGCTCCTGGCAGTCGGCGAGCTTGCCGGGCAGGGAGGCCATGTCGAGCGCGCCCTTCCGGCGGGTGAGCTCGCGGGCCTTCCGCGCCGCCTCGCGGGCGGCGGCCGCCTCGACCACCTTGCCGACGATCGTCTTCGCCTCCGCCGGATGCTCCTCGAACCAGGTGCCGAGCTGGTCGTTGACCACCGATTCGACCACCGGCCGCACCTCGGAGGAGACCAGCTTGTCCTTGGTCTGCGACGAGAACTTCGGATCCGGCACCTTGACCGAGACCACCGCGGTCATGCCCTCGCGGCAATCGTCGCCGGTCAGCCCGACCTTCTCCTTCTTCGACGTCCCCTGGCCGTCCGCATAGCCGGTGACCTGGCGCGTCAGCGCGCCCCGGAAGCCGGCGAGGTGGGTGCCGCCGTCGCGCTGCGGGATGTTGTTGGTGAAGAGCAGCGTGTTCTCGTGATAGCTGTCGTTCCACCACATCGCGACCTCGACGCTGATGCCGTCGCGCTCGCCGCGGATGAGGATCGGGTCCTTGATCAGGGGGTGCTTGGCGCGGTCGAGCCAGCGCACGAACTCGGCGAGCCCGCCCTCGTATTGCAGCACCTCGCTCTTGGGCTCGACGCCGCGCTTGTCGGTCAGCACGATCCGGACGCCGGAATTGAGGAACGCCAGCTCGCGCAGCCGGTGCTCGAGGGTCGCGTAGTCGAACTCGGTCCTGGAGAAGGTCACGGGCGAGGGCAGGAACGAGACCTCCGTGCCGCTCCGCCCCTCCCACGCCCCGGTGACCGCCAGCGGCGCATCGGCCTCGCCGTCCGAGAACGACATCTCGTGGACCTTGCCGTCGCGCCAGATCTTCAGCTTGAGCCAGGTCGACAGCGCGTTGACCACGGACACGCCGACGCCGTGGAGGCCGCCGGAGACCTTGTACGAGTTCTGGTCGAACTTTCCGCCGGCATGGAGCTGGGTCATGATGACCTCGGC
>Ga0182738_1001400_pt1 | contig 30304 bp, 33 predicted proteins | sample eDN5th30CBELigMG_FD_128876 | JGI IMG/M metagenome (GOLD analysis project Ga0182738, IMG submission 128876) | Enriched Miracle-Growth compost microbial communities from Emeryville, California, USA - eDNA 5th pass 30_C BE-Lig MG (version 2)... ...
GAAAACCTGATGGACGAATAGCTCCTCGTCCACAAGGTTTCCCACAGGCTTCCCGGACTTCACCCACATAAAATACAACCTTCCTGACGCGGCTGGAGGCCTTGCCCTAACTATTTTTGAAAATTTTCTTTTAAAACCCCAAGTCAGAACCGTCCACTGTAGAGCTTGCCGGCTTTTCTTCACCCATCTTAGGCGAAGGCTAGCTGGGTGAGTTTTCCCCCGATTTCACGCACACACATCTAAAAAGGCTGATAATGAGTCAGGAGGTGTGTGATGGCAACACGAAAAAATACGCTAGGAGTTTAAGAGGAGGCGGTACAACTGGTGCGCGATTGATGTGCCCCTGGCTTCAAGCAGTCTGGATTTGCAACCTTTGCAAGCCTGCCTGAGCTGGGGTTCGGTTGCCGAGCGCAGAATGCGGACGCTCGTTGTTATAAAACTGCCGCCACTTCTCGATCAATATTTTTGCTTCATGCCGCGTGATGAACCATTCACGGTTGAGGCATTCATCACGCAATTTGCCGTTGAAGCTTTCCACAAATCCATTCTACCAAGGGCTGCCAGGCTTAATAAAGACTGGCCCAACATTATTGTCTCGCAGCCATGTCATCACTGCAATTGCAGTAAATTCAGCGCCATTGTCTGAGCGAATAAAGGCAGGCTTTCCATAGATGCGCATCAGCCGTGACAGGGTCAGGATGACGTCCTGGTTACGCAGGGATTTACCCACCTCGATTGCAAGGCACTCACGTGTATGCTCATCCAGCACGCAAAGCAGCTTTAGCGTCTGGCCATTGGCCAGCCGATCATGGACGAAATCATAAGTCCAGACACTGTTTGGTTTATTTGCTCCAGGAAGGCGTATATCCGTCCCGCAGCGGCGTTTCCTGGGCCTACGCCTGGGCAAGCTTAGTCCCAGCTTACCCCACAAGCGCCACACACGCCCCATGCTCTGACCAGTCATGACAGCAATGCGTCGATACCCAAAACGGGGATAGCAGCTTGATGCTTCAATTATCCGTGTAGCAACAGCATGATCCTTAACGGGTTGCTTGACCTCATAACTGCCAATACGACGGCTTACTCCGACAATTCGACACGCTGATCGCTGCGATAATCCCTTGCCCGCCAGAATTCCAAGCGCTTCAAGTTTGCCTTGCCCACGAAAGAAAGCATCCCTTAATCTGGGATTTTGATAAAATCCCAGAAGGAGGAAAAGATGCGATTAACAAAACCACAGACTCAAGCAAAGCTTTCGGCCTTCCCCTCTACCGCTGATTCGCCAATCGCTCCAATGTACGAGGAGCTGGCGCTCCACACGGAGGATGCCCGAGCAGTAATTTCATATCTGGAGAGTCGGGACTGGGGATTCACTGACGATGACACTCGCTTCCTCGGTCATGACCTTCATCCTTATCCAGCAAAGTTCATCCCGCAGCTCCCCGGGACGTTCATTTCACTGCTCAGTTCACGAGGGGAACTCGTGTTCGATCCGTTTGGCGGCAGTGGCACCACTGCGCTTGAAGCCATACGACTTGGCAGGCGGGCAGCTAGCGTCGACGCAAACCCAGTGGCGGCACTCATCGGACGCGTAAAGACCGCTCGTGTGTCACCCGAATCGGTAGCAGAACTACATCTTCTCCATGGAGCACTGCGGGCCCTACTGGAATCCTTGCCAACCGATGCAGCCGAGCTGGTTGCCGCCTATGGTTCTCATGCCCCCACCATAGCGAACCGCGAAAAATGGTTTGCAGACTCGGCGTTCGGTGAACTTGCTTATATCCGTTATCGAATCACTCATCTTGAAAGCGAGGCAGCGCGAGACATTAGCCTGCTGGCGCTTTCTCGAACAGTACTGTCAGCATCCTTTCAAGATTCCGAAACTCGGTACAAGAGCGTCCCGCGTGAAGTTGCAATTGGCGAGACAACCAAGCGTTACGTTAAGGAATTCGAAGCTGTTATGAAGTCGGTCGCCCGTAACGCGGCTGCAACACGATATGGCATATCCCAGTTTTTGACCGGTGATGTGCGGCATCTCACGTCGAAAGATATTCCCGACGGCTCCGTGGACCTCGTAATGACTTCTCCCCCTTATGGAAACGCTACCGACTATCATCTTTATCACCGCTTTCGGTTGCTATGGCTCGGATACGACCCCATTGCTCTCGGTAAAATCGAGATTGGATCGCATCTCAAGCACCAGCGCGAATCAAGCGGATTTGCAAGCTACTTTGCAGACATGCTTCAGGTGCTTGATGGGATAAGCCGCGTACTGAAAAACGGACGATATGCCGTGCTCGTAATTGGCGATTCCGTCTACGAGGGTATGACTTATTTAACGGCGAATCTCTTAGCCGAAAAGGCGACTGAGCACGGATTCGACATTAACTGTGTCATTGGAAGGCCAGTACACAAGACGAAGCGTTCTTTTACGGTTGCGGGGAGGCGAACAGCAACAGAGAGCCTGTTAATTTTGCGCAAAGCGCTCCGAAAAACCATCATTGCCCTTGAAGGCCCACCGTACAAGCCTTGGCCATACGAGCAACAGTTGCGTCTTCGCGAGACTGGCGAGACCCTTAAGATTACGAAAGTATCTAAAGATACTAACATCATCGAGAAGAGTGTTGATATAAAGGAACTACTGCGTTGCCGCTCCCTAGTCTTCACTCACCAAATTTGCTATCCGAACGGCCACAAGGAGCCAACATGGCAAGCCATTCTAGAGAATGGCACGGCTGCAAACCCGAGTACCCGTAAGGACCCGAAGTACGTGACGCACGGAATCCACGCCTACAAGGGCAAGTTTTATCCTCAACTTGCCAAAGGGCTCATTAATCAGCTTTCACTGCCTCATGGCGCACGCATATTAGACCCATTCTGTGGTAGCGGCACAGCACTGCTTGAGGGTTACTTGAACGGATATACAACATATGGATGTGATATGAACCCGCTAGCGGCAAAAATCGCGCGGGCAAAAACATCTATTCTTGACGTCGACCCGGATGTTCTGACGGAGGTTGTCTCGGCAGTGGTTGGCGCCATAGATGCTGCTCCTGGAAAGCTTGGGGCAGCGTTAGACCAGTTCGAACCGGAGTGCATCGAAGAAATCGACCGCTGGTTTGCCGCACCTGTCGCCCGGAAGTTAAACTGGCTGCTTAAAGTCATTCGTTCCGGAAGTAATGGAGCAGTACGGGATTTCCTAGAGGTCGTACTGAGTAGCATCATTCGCGACGTATCACAGCAGGAGCCTACTGACTTGAGAATTCGCTACCGAAAGGAGTTACTGGACAATGCGGACGTATTTGGATTGTTCAAAGAGCGGCTCGCGTTACAGTTCGGTCGAATCGAAAAGTTCTGGAAGGTTCGAGGCTATGCACCAAACCCATTCTTCCATTCACATGCTATTGCTGGTGACAACCGAGAGCGTGCGACTTACGATTTGCTAGGGTTGGCAGATGAGTCCATTGATCTCGTGTTGACAAGTCCCCCGTATGCAATGGCGCTGCCATACATTGACACGGACCGCCTGTCCTTGTTGACCATATTTGGATTAGGCGGAAGCGAGCGTCGCCCGCTTGAGCAAGCACTCATTGGTAGCAGAGAGTTGACTACTACAAGCAGGCGGCAGCTTGAAGCTAATTTCCTTGAAAAGGATCACCTCCCCGCAGACTGTCTGCACTTTGTCCGGAGTCTCCATTGGGCAATTGAAGCCTCTCCGAACTCCGGATTTCGCAAACAGAACATGCCTGCGCTGACTTATCGTTTTTTGGAGGATATGGACAGGGTCTTTGAACAGCTCTATAGGATATGCAAGCCCGGCGCGGAAGCAATGATTGTCATTGGCGATAGCAAGATGACCATCGATGGCGAGGACGTACGAATTCCATCAACTGACTTTGTTGAAGCAATTGGTGCGGGTCGCGGGTTCGAGCTTATAGAACGAATTGACATTTCCGTGACTACGGAGAACCTGATTCACATTAAGAACGCTATCACCGAAAATGTCGTACTGCGACTGCGAAAATGAAGTTAAGAGAAACCGAATACGCGCCGCGACCGACCGCTACCGGGCTTGCACAGCGCCTTCCACGCTTTATGCTGTAAGGTGCCGTCCACGGCTAGGACACACTCGTATACATAGGGCTCGTTCTCACACCGAGTGATTCGAATCATATCCCCAGCCTGAGCCCACTTGGCAAGATCACCGGAATGGAAGCGAAAGTCAGAGCTATTTTGGTAGAAGTACATACGCACATCCTTAACTATGTCTTTTTCTGGAGCACTAATTGAGCGCACTCGCCATCCCGGCTTCCAATTAAAGTATACGCGTTCCTCGCTGCCAGGGGCGTCGCCTTTCCGCGGATTGATAGACTCAACGTAGTTGTCGGGCCACCCCCAAAAGTCCTGCGCCGCATTGAGAGCCTCAAGTGGTATACGTTGTTCACCCGGAATTTTCCCGCTGCTTCCTTCGGTCCTGGTAAGCTCAAGGTAAAAAGCAACCGGCGCAATTTGCGCTACTGGCACAAAACTGCGAGGGTCTGTTTTAGCCTCAAGTTCCGGCAGAATTATGGATTTGCCAGCGGCAGATGCTATCGCCTGCTTCTCTACAGCCTTCCGCTGTCGCCTAGCTCTTTTTTTCTGAGCATCGAGTTGGTCAAGCTGATGCCGAACAGCCGCCATGACAACTTGCTGCACCTCCATAGGTAGTTTTGGTGGCCCCGGCGTAACTTCGTAACCGAAGACATCATCACTCACCCCGTCCGACGCACTGTGAGCGGCTTTGCGCCGTTCTCTGGAATCGGCATCGCTGGGAATGTCGCTCCGGGCAACTAGTAGGTTGAGATAATCTTCGTCGAGCCGTCTTCCCGTAGGGGGGGTAGGTTCGATAAACTTGCTGAGCTGTTGTTTTGCTACGTCAAGTTGTTCCGCCTCTGCTGGTAATTGATAGGTGACTCGAACAGCCCCCTCATAGTTACCGTACAAACCGCCGTCAGTAAGATTGTTTGAGCCAAGAAATATTTCGGCGTAGTGCGCAGTCTCCACAATATAGAACTTAGGGTGAAACGTGACGCCGCTCTTTCGGTTCTTGAAGACAAAAACCTCTGCTGGCCAAGTTGCAAGCTCTTTGAGTACCTCTTTACTGGTCCCTCCCATATCTACGCCAACTACGATGCGAATACGCGCGCTAGCAGCATGCAATTCACATAGACGTTGCTTGAGGCGAAGTACGGCCTGGAGAGAGGCGAATGCAGACACAATGGTGACACAGGTAGGAACTGTCGGCGCATTAAGTGCGGCATGAAGGTAAACGCCCAGTTGCTCTTGAGGCTGAGCTAAAAAGTTGACTAGCATATTCTGATTATTCTTAGAGTGATAAAGGCAACTTCGGGATAAGTGATAGGCCAAACCGCCCGGTATCGCTCCTTAGTGGGCGCTTTGGTGTAGCCTGTGACAAAGCAGCAAACAGGGAAGGGAAAAATTTTCGCGCGCAAAAATCTCTTGAAAAGCGGCTACCTATTGCCAATGCAAGAGTAATCATTTCACATCATATTACCGATCTATGTGGCTTCGTGCCATTAGACTTCGAGAGGTGTTGCAAGCTCCAGATAGCGGCAGAACGCATTCGCAAGCTGCATCTGACGAGGAGTCTTGCATTCGGCTTCAAAAATTTCAGGTGAGGCAACTAGAATGGCCAAGCATTGGGCGCGGGAGATTGCCACATTAAGACGATTCGAGCTGTACAAAAACTCCATGCCCCGCGGCGCATCGGCGTAGCTTGAAGTTGCCATGGAGTAGATTGCGATGGGAGCTTCCTGACCTTGGAACTTGTCGACAGTTCCGACTCGTGCCTCCGGGAGGCGCTGCTGGATTTCAAAAACCTGGGCGTTGTACGGTGTAATGATCAAGATGTCGCTAAGGGTCAAGGGTGCTACTTTGCCATTTCGATCAACCCAAGTCGTTTTGCTGGCTAAGATCGTCTGGACAAGTCGTACTATAGCGTCAGCTTCCTCAATCGATGAGCTCTTATTGCCGGTATGGTCTACGCGCAAATAACGGAGACCGCTGCCTGTAATCGACCCCTCAGAGAGGATTTTCTGACACTCACACCCCTCTTTAGAAACGAGCTTGTCGTCATAAAAAAGCTCTGAATTGAAGCCACATATTTCCGGATTCAATCGCCATGTCTGTTCAAGGAATAGGCCGCGGTCTGGCGTAAGGGTATGGGCACAGCCTAGAATGTGCTGAAGCGCTGAGACGCCTGTTCCGTCTGGATGCGCACCTTGCATCGGTTGCTCCAGCTGCTGTGGATCGCCCAGCAAAATCACCGTTCGTGCGGCTTGTGATACAGCAAGCACATTAGCCAGCGACATCTGTGCAGCTTCATCCACCACAAGAACATCTAACACGCGGTATGCATCTTCGCGCGACCATAAGAAGTGAGTCGCCCCGGCCACTTGGCATTGCCCGTTCGCCATAGCGGACAAAAGCTGATTATTGTCCTTTGCGAAAAGAAGATGGTCCGTGTCGGGCTCTCTGTCCTTGGCCTTTTGAATGCAGCATAGATCCACACTCATCTCTTTGGCAGCTTCGAGAACTTTGTCGATAAGGTTCCTTATCACTTTGTGACTGTTGGCTGTGACCCCAACTTTCTTACCCTGCTTAACAAGCTTGCAAATCATGCGGGCGCCTGTAAACGTTTTTCCGGTACCCGGTGGACCCTGGATCGGAAAAATGCCCCCCTCGAGTAAACCAGCTACGCGAAGCGCGGCATCCAGGACTGTTTCGTGCGGGTGGCGGATCGGTTGCTCTTCGATCCGCGGAAGCTTTCGTAGTAAAAGCGCCCGCGCAGCCTCATAGTCCCCATCACCTTCTATGCCATGGGCAGCCACATACTCGCCGAGGCGGAACAGAGCGTCAGCTTGTTCCTTATCGTCGTAAATTTTGTGGGCAAAGATTGCTGCAGAGTGTAAGTCGGCCGTCGCCTTCATCTTCTTGATATCAATGGTGCGATTAATGGTGGAAACGGTGACAGCATTCCCGATCTTGTTACCGCCTACCGCGCGAAGCTCTTCATCCCCACGCAGATCGGTATCCTGCTGTTCAAATCGATACCTATGTGTGGGAATTCCTGTTTTAGTAGTGTCTACAACGCCGACCAACGAGAGTTTCGAAAGCGCGGCACGCTCGTCTACCAATTCGTCTGCCGTTAGCGCAGCTAGACGAAAATACTCCCACCATGTCGCCTTGGATTCACGGCGATGCCAGTCCAAAATATGCGCGAGAAGCCATCTTGCTTGCTGTTCTACTGTCCGCTGCTCCGAGTCCAGCGGAACGTCAGCAGTAAGGCATTCAACGAGTACCTTGACCAGCTCTTGTCGTTCGGTAAGCTCTTCGCCTGCCGACTCCTTACCAGGCTCGGGGCGTGGCACGTTAGTACCGCGCTGTATTAGGTAAGTTCGGTGTTCCTCAAGCCAATCGCGCAAAGCTAGGGCTGACGAGCAATCGTCCTCGTTGTAGCCCTGGACAGCTCGCTTATCCCCATCACTAATCGAAGCCGCGTTATCGAGTTCCAAACATGCCTGCAAGCGTACCAGGGCAGAATTTGCGTCGAGCAGCCTTATTTGACGCGTGAATCGGTAAAGCGGCTCAAGCTGCTTAATCGAATAGCTTTCTACGCCGGCTCGGAGGGTGTGTCGGATGACGTTGTAGAGATCAACAAAGGCTTTGCGACGGAGTAGATTATCGATTTCATTCTCACGGGACGCATAACGGCCCATGAGCCGCTTAAGAGTGCTGGGTTCGTAAGGGGAGTAATGATAGATATGGATATCAGGATAATCCTTCAGGCGAGCGGTTACGAAGTCGACAAATCGCTCGAAAATTGCCTTCTCGCCCTTTCGATCAAATGCCCAGTCCGCGACATAAACTAGCTTTCCGTTTTCATCACGGAACTGATAACCGAAGAGGTATTCAAATCCGTGTTCCCCCACAAACGAGTCACCCTCGATGTCGAGAAATATGTCGCCCGCGGAAGGAGGTGGGAGGAGACAAAGTCCTGCTTCAGGAATGACAGGAAGTAGTACAAAGCGCAGCTCACCTGCCTCACGGGACTCCATCTGAATTCTCGCTTGATCCCGCGCTCTTTCATAAGATTGCGTTGCTCCACGTTGCGGCTTCCACGACAATGGCAACGACATTTTTGCAAGAGTCGCTACAGTAGCAATCCCATTTCTCTGTAACTCGCTCGTTTGATTCTTGGTAATACCTGCAACAAGACAAAGGTGGTCGTCGCTCCGCCGGCGCTGATCGCAATGTGCTTCCCACCGGCAAACCTCACATTGCTCCTTGGGATCGGGGTAGAACTGAGAAGCTGCACCAGCCTCAGTCGCAGCTTCAAGCGCTGCCTTTGTTCTCCGGAAGTACGCCCCAAAATCTGCAAATCGGAAGGTCTGCGGCACAAAATCAGACCATGGAGCAACGACGTGGATATATTCTGGTGCTGCCCCTTGCATCTCTTGAAGCAGATGAGCGTATACGCACAGCTGCAGGACTGCTCCGGCCTTTGTTTTGCGTGCAAGCTTTGTATCAATAACTTCATACGCCCACGAACCAAGCGTGCTTGGCTTCTCGACACGTCGCAAAACATCGGCCCGTCCTGCCCAACGCTGATGGTGGAGCGCGCCTTGTAGGATGATGGGCTGTCCGCCCTCCATCGCCTTCTTCGTTAGGTGGACAGCAGATGGGGTAATATCAACCCCTGGGATTTCTACCGGCAAGTACCCCTGCTGACGCAGATGCTCAACGAACGCCTTCTCATGTAGGCGCCCCCGTTCGCGAAAAATTTCAAGCAGTGGATCCCAGTTCTTGGGTTTCTTTAGCGTCCCAACCGTTACAGCGAGATCGAGTTGCGTTAGGTGACGACAGCTCAAGTGTCCCACCAGATCCGATGGACTTAAGTATATGGCTTCCCCATTATTCCTCATGTCTGAGTACCGCAATTGTCATTTTTTTCATCTTCTCCCCCTGATGTTGTTTGTTTGATGGTTATTGTTTCTTTTTCCTGGTTTTTCTACTACTGGACTAAGGTACACCCCGAATCCCGCCAGACAGCTCAAAAGAGCGTGATGAGCAATATCTTATTGCTCAAGCTCACTAACTATTGAGCCATCAATAATCTCAGGATTAAAAACAGAGCGTCAAAACATGAACAAAAACGAACTTATCCAGGCCATCGCCGCCAAAACTGAGTCAAGCAAAGCTGAGGCGGAACCCAGTGTTCGCGCCCTGATTGAAGTGATCTCGGTGACTTTAAAAAAGGGGAATGGTTGTGCGTGCTAGGAAAGGCGCAGCGTTGGTATGAGGTGGAGCTTATTCGTGACTTGTTAGGCGATTGGGTCGTTATGCGCCGATGAGGCAGAAAAGCTTCCAGGCAATACGGAGAACTGTCCCATGTAGTAGAGGGAGAGGCCGAGGGATGGAAATTTATTGAAAAGATCCATCCAGTGAGGCTGCGGCGCAAACCAGCTTATTGGCGTGTCTATTAATTCACATATCCTTCGTAGCCATTCACCTTCTGCTTGAAAAATGGCATGCCCACAGGCCCCCTGACCTTAACAAAGAAAACTTTCCTGACGCCACCTTCGGCCTTGCCCTAATTATTTAGGGAATTTCTTCCAAAGTCCTCTGCTCGCCTTTTCTAATTTCTCTCCAGAAACTCAACTTGGCTTTAGCTTTTCCGAGGGTCAGTTTCAAGAGACGGTTTTAGGAGGGGTTTTTGGCCAGAAATGGAGCAAGCCCATCCGTTTTTTACGGCCTCCCAAAAACGGTCCTTTTTGCAACACTACTCGCACTGTTGCATAAGGGCATTGCGAAAAAGAAAAGGGGAAAAGTATGAAAATCGGCTATGCGCAGGTCTCGACCGTTGACCAGAATCTGGATAGTTTCGCATTCTCCGATTCCAGATCCTTTAACCTGCGGGCATCCGATATCGTCATGCCTCCAAACGGACGCAAAAAGACCAGGTTAATGCAGAGGTACGGTCAAGACGCAAAGAGATTGCCTCTACACTTGCTCCTTTTTTTGAAGGATATAAGTTTTCCAGCGGCGCAAGTACGCAGTGCAATTAGAATACTGTGATAAAAGCTTGTTCTTATTTTTATGGCAGCCCGTAAACTACCTGAAGACGAAAAGTTTCTCGTTGCATTCTCTTTCTCAGGAGAGCAGCGGGATTTAGTACGATCCATTGCAGAGGCGGTAGAAAAAAAACTTGGACCTTCGACCGTTTTCCTAGATGAGTGGTACGAGTATTACATCGCAGGTAACGACGGGGATCTCAAACTCCAGAATATTTACAGTGAATCACACCGGGTTTTGAGGAGGCTCCAATTCTTGAGAGAATGGAGCCATGAGCAAGAACAACAAGTTTTCCCCCGAAGTACGTGAACGCGCGGTGCGCTTGGTCCAGGAGCATCGTGATGAATACCGGTCGCTGTGGGCGGCTGTCGAGTCTATTGCACCGAAGATCGGCTGCACACCAACGACCCTGCTGGATTGGATTAAGCGATCGGAAGTTAATAACGGGACCCGCCCCGGCGTGACGACAGAAGAGCGCGAGCGTCTCAAGGCGTTGGAGAAGGAGAACCGCGAATTGCGGCGGGCCAACGAGATTCTGAAGTCGGCCAGCGCTTTTTTCGCCCAGGCGGCGCTCGACCGCGAACTGAAGAAGTAAACGCCTATCTTGATCAGCACCGTGATCTATACGGGGTCGAGCCGATCTGTAAGGTATTGCAGGTCGCCCCGTCAGCCTACAGGCGCTACGCTGTCCGATGTCGGCAACCACAGCTACGTAGTCAGCGGGCCCAGATGGATGAACAACTCAAGCCGCAGATCTATCGAGTCTGGGAGCAGAACTTTCGCGTCTACGGCGCTCGCAAGGTCTGGAAGCAGATGAATCGCGAGCGCATTCGCGTGGCACGATGTACGGTCGAACGCCTGATGGGCGACTTGGGCATTGAAGGAGTGCGTCGGGGCAAGCGAGTCCGCACCACAGTGCCCGATAACGCGGCGGCCTGCCCGCAGGATCTGGTGCGGCGCCACTTCGAGGCGGATCGTCCAAACCGGCTCTGGGTGGCGGATTTCACCTACATTTCCACTTGGCAGGGATGGCTGTATGTGGCCTTCATCATCGACGCTTACGCCAAACGGATCGTGGGCTGGCACGCCTCCAGCAGCATGACGACGGACTTCGTTCTGGATGCGCTTGAGCAAGCTGTGTACGACCGACGCCTAACGCAATCGGATGGGCTGGTCCATCACTCCGATCGCGGATCGCAATACGTGTCCATTCGCTATTCCGAGCGCCTGGGTGAAGCCGGCATTAATCCCTCGGTCGGCAACACAGGAAGTGCATACGACAACGCGCTGGCCGAGACGATCAACGGACTGTACAAAACGGAAGTGATTCACCGCAGGGCTCCCTGGAAGACCAGGGCTGCGGTGGAGCTGGCCACGTTGGAATGGGTGTCCTGGTTTAACCACCAGCGCTTGCTGGGATCGATCGGCGACATCCCGCCCGCCGAAGCCGAAGAGCGTTACTATCGACAACTTGCAGCACCGGTTGTGGAACCTGTTTTACTTTAACCAAACAGCCTCCGCGATTCCCGGTGTGATTCATGCCTGTGGTGGAGTTGTGCCGCAAGCATGGTTTTTCCGACGCCTCCTACTATAAATGGAAGGCTAAGTTTGGCGGCATGGACGTCTGCGATGCCAAGCGGCTTAAGGCGCTGGAAGAGGAGAACAGCAAGCTCAAGCGACTGCTGGCTGAGGCGCTGCTCGACAATGCGGCATTAAAAGATGTCGTCTCACGAAAGTGGTAAGCCCACAAGCGCGGCGGGAAGCAGTTGCGGCTCTGAAGACAGAACGACAGTTCTCTGAACGCAGGGCTTGTGGGCTGATGAACATTTCCACTTCTGTATTGCGCTATCGTCCCCGGCCTGACACATCCAGGCAATTACAGGAGCGCATTGTTTCGCTTGCCGCACAAAGGCGGCGCTTCGGCTATCGACGCATCCATATTCTGCTCACACGGGAAGGCTGGCGCGTCAATGTCAAGCGGGTCTATCGGCTCTACCGCAATGCGGGATTAGCGGTTCGCAAGCGAAGCCGCAAGCGGATCGGCCTGACAGAAAGAGTGCCGTTGCTACTTCCTGAAACACCCAATCATGCCTGGTCGATGGATTTCGTGCATGACGGCCTGGCTGATGGCAGGCGCCTTCGCTGCCTCAATGTGGTGGATGACTGTACCCGGGAAAGCATCGTCATCGAGGTGGATACCTCTATTTCGGGAGTGCGCGTGGTACGTGTATTGGACCGCATTGCAGAGCATCGCCCTTTGCCCCGGATGATCAGGGTCGATCATGGACCTGAATTCACCAGTCTGGCACTCGATGCATGGGCTCATGCTCGCGGTGTAAAGCTGGCATTCATCCAGCCGGGCAAGCCCACGCAGAATGCCTATATCGAAAGCTTTAATGGTCGATTCAGGGATGAGTGTCTGAACGACAACTGGTTCTTAACCCTGCACGAAGCACGTGTCCTGATCGAGGCATGGCGAAAAGATTACAATTCAGTACGGCCGCATAGCTCGCTTGGCAATATCACGCCAGCCCAATTTGCAGCGAAACATCAATTTGCAACCCAGGATTCTACTGCACCATGTGGCTAATTACTGGGCGCAGGTCACCGCAGCAGCAGCCCATTCTGGCACATGTTGCGATAGACGCGCTTGTGATTGACAACAGCCTTGCTCATCTCGTCGAGTTTGCGGTTAAGCAGCGTATAAATCCCTTCTATGTCACCAGGTTGCCCGGTAATCCACAAGTTCGCGAATCAGTGGCAAGGGCCCAGGCATTATCGGCCTTGTGGTAGCGGCAGCGACTCGAATACTTGTGAATGATAAAGGACGTTATCATTCATAATGTTCAAATAATAGCCCGTTGGTTGAGAGTAGGATGGAGCCAGGATATTCAAATCATTTAAAAATTGCTCTATAAATAAGCAGCGAATTAAAAATTTAGTTTTAGAAGGCGATCATAAGTTTCTAGTGAAGTGGGATAACATTGAATGCCAAGCTTTCCAGGAGATAAACATGAGCTATTTAGATCGTGATACCTATGGGATGTACAAAAATTATGGCAACGGGCCTGGACCTCGGTTGTTGGGGGCGGACACTATTATTGGAGAAGATGTTTATAACCACCAGGATGAAGACCTAGGAGATATCAAAGATATCCTACTGGATGTACACAGCGGCCAGGTTGCTTACGCCGTATTGAGTTTCCAAGGTATGGCGGATAAGCTTTTTGCTGTACCGTGGAGCGCACTAGAGCTGGATTCTGAGAACAAGAGATTTATCCTCAATATAGAGAAAGAACTTCTTGAATATGCACCGGGATTCGATAAAGACAACTGGCCGGATATGACCGATCCAACTTGGCAAAATACCATCAATTCTTATTATGCAAATCCAAGAAAGAGATCCGACATTAAAGGGAATTTAGAAGGTGACGTCGGCATTCACGCACCGGGACTGGAGGATAAATTTACCAACACATAATAGTCTTTTCTTAAAGACGGAGCTATTGTGTTAACCGAATTCAACAAAATTTTTGGCCGCGATTTTATTGTCGCTTTTTTTGTTCCTGCACTCATTTTTATTGCCGCTAATATTGGCTTACTCGAAATATTCAAAATAAGACCGGTTTGGCTTCAGATTAATAGTGCAGATCCATTGAAAGATACTACATTCCTTGCATTAATTATTCTTGTCACTTCTTTCTGTTTAATGGCATTGAGTCGACTTATTTTTCGTGCCTTAGAAGGTTATTGGCCTTTTAATTTAGGGATTAAGCTCAATTTCTTCCAGAAAAGACAATATCGTGCGCTTAAAAAACAGTTAGAAGAGCTGAAGGCGGAAAATGAACAGTGTCGAAAGGAGAATACGAAATTTTCTAAAATCCTTATTTATGATCGTCTAATGCGCCGTTTGGCCTTGGATTATCCGAGTGAGGAACATATGGTGCGAGCTACCGCTTTTGGAAATACAGTCTCCGCATTCGAGGATTATCCCCGCGTTATGTATGGATTTGAATCCATCACAGGGTGGAGTCGCCTTAACGCGGTAATACCGAAAGAATATAGGGAGCAGATTGGAAGTGCACGCGCTTTAACCGATCTCTGGGTTAATACGTGGTTTGTGAGTCTGATTTTCGTTATCGAGTATCTGGCAATTATATCTTATTGGAATTATGAACTTAAATTCTACTGGATTCCCTGCATTGGTTTTGTTGTTATGTTTGCGGCTTCATGGCGAGCTCGAATTGCCGCACAACAATGGGGTGAATGGGTGAAAGCAGCCTTTGATGTTTTTTTGCCCGCTTTATGTCAGAAAATGGGTTATAAAAAACCTAGCACTATTGAGGCCGAGCGGAAATTCTGGCTCTCCATTGGCCAAGGTATTACTTTTCGTTACCGCGGTTCTTTAAATGGGCTTGATAACTCACGAAAGGAAGCCTTTGATTAGATTGCCTTCAAGTGTAAAAGACTCTCCGATAATCTAATCCAGCTGTCTCTTTTCTTGTTTCGCCCTTTAATAATTCACCTTAAACGTCGGGCTATCCTCCGGCCGGGTCTTGCGGTGGTCATAGATGCGGGTGGTAGCAATATTCGCATGTCCCAGCCACTCCTGAACCTTGGCGATATCCGCCCCGTTATCGAGCGCATTGGTCGCGGCTGTGGCGCGCATCACATGCGGCCCCATGTTCTCCCCAAAAATCCCCAATTTCCTTAAATACTTCAACACCACCTCGAAATAGATGGAATCGGGCGTCAGTGGTGTCATGGTATGGCCGTGCACATTGTTTTTGACCGGTCGGAACAGGGGCGCGTCGGGATTGGGTCCATGCCCCGCGACTTCCAGATACTCTTCGATCAGGGTGAGCGTTCCCGGGTGGGTGGGAATGAAGCGCATCTTGCCGCCCTTGCCCTTGATGCGCAGATGCGGCACCCCACGCCGCATCTGGTTGTAGTCCTTCACCTTGAGTTTGGCCAATTCCTCGCGCCGGATGCCGTGGTAGAGCAGGGCGGAGAGAATCGCCCGGTCACGCTTGCCCTTGAGCGTCTTTGCGTCTGGCGCCTCGAGCAGGGAGCGCGCCTGGGGGTCGCCCAGCGCCGGGGTCTTGCCCTGCCAGGATTCGACCGGTGGCCGCTTCACACCCTTGACCGGGTTGTGCGTCACCGCATTGGATTCGCACAGATACTCAAACAGGGAGGAGAGGGCGGCCAGTTTCCTGCGAATGGTGGCGCCACCCAGTTGCTCTTCTTCCAGGTTCTTCCTCCACGCGAGCACATGACTGCGCGTGACACTCCGGAAGTCCTCCGGCTTATCAATTCCGGCAAATTGCATGAAGCCGCGCAGGTCGTTCTGGTACGCGCGCCGGGTCTGCCGGCTGTCGATGTTGGCAAACCACTCGATCTCGGGGGGAACCTCGGCAAGCTTGCGAAATTGCGCCGAGGTCAGAGCAGTGCCGGAGGCAGGCGCAGCCTGAGTCGCCGGGGAAACCATCAGTTCTTCACTCATGCCAATCCATCCTGAGGAACAAGTAAGCCAGTATCCATGCTAATAATATGGGTAATTGTTTTTTCAACGCAGGCACTCAATGCCAGACCACGATTATAGGATGGAAGAGCAAATCCTCCTGCTTCCGGATCTTCCCAATTCGTATTGTCGCAACCCGCGGCAATGACCGGAACACAGGCGCACTGGCTGGGAAAAACTGTACGCTGCACCTGCCAATTTTTTTCCTATATATATATGCACACCATTGTCATATAGGCGCCTATTCGGGTCAAGCCAGCTTCCACTGGTCAACCCGAACGCTTGCGCGCGGCCAACAATTTCCGTGCACGCTCGACGATCCGCTCACGATTGAACTCGGTCAACTGCCCAGCCGCGACCTCATTCAGGGCCTGGTCGATATCCGCCTTCAGCGCCGCCAGCTCCTCGTGCCGCAGCTCGCGCCGGACCTTCCACTCGCGCAATGCTTCACGGATCACTTCGCTGGCCGAAGCATAGTCCCCCTCATTGACGGCCGCCTTGATCGTTTGGTTAAGTTCAGGAGTGAGCGTGATGGTCAGGCGCTCGAGTTCCGTCATTCGGTCTTAAGAATCGGAGTTTTCATGATCATACTTTATCATACTCTCAGGCTTAAGCTGGAGCAACATTTTACCCATGATAAAATATGTTATCATGGGTAAAAACTAGAAGGGGAGAACCCACTTCCGAAAGATAAATCATTTATTGATCGAGCCATTAACCCATGATAAGCTGGATATATAGTCTAGCTTATATGGAGATCAAATGCGCGAAGTTGGCGCCTTCGAGGCAAAGAACAAATTAGGGACGTTGCTCGATTGGGTGGAGAACGGTGAAGAAGTGATTATCACCCGCCATGGCAAAGCCGTGGCCCGGTTAATTCCGAATACGCCTCTTCATGATTCCAATAAGGCAGTGGCAGCTGCCCAGCGCATCCGTAGCCGAGCCATTGCCCTAAAGCCCAGTGCCTTTGACTGGGAGGAATGGAAAGTCTATCGTGATGAGGGCCGTACGTGAGCTTGATACTTGATAGTTCAGTCACCTTGGCATGGCTCTACAGTGACGAGTTGACCCCTGCCACCCAGAAAGTTTTCGACCAGGTTGTCACTGCCGGTGCACGAGTGCCATCGCTCTGGCGCTTGGAAGTAGCCAACAGTCTGCAAGGGGGAATGCGGCGGGGACGCATCAGTAAAGAGTTTCGAGATGCGGCGCTAACAGACTTGGGATTGTTGGACATCGCTATCGATTCAGATACCGACACCTTTGCTTGGTCAACCACGCTGCGTTTGGCCGAGCGGTGCGGTCTCACCCTCTATGATGCCGCCTATCTCGAACTGGCCCAGCGACTCGAACTTCCTTTGGCAACACTGGATCAGGAGCTGCGTGCCGCGGGGAACGCGCTCGGCCTTACCCTGCTCGGTCAGTAAGTGGATATATATCCATTCATAGGTAACGATATGCCTGATGCGTGGGTACGAAAGAAAGCAAGTCGCAAAGGTAACAGGTCATGCCGACCTGAAGGATCAAATTCCGAAATAACCACTGCGTGACACTACCCGCTGATCCTGGTACAGCCAAATCTTATTGGTAGTAGTCGTTCTTTCATATCCACACTAGTGGTTCATCCACAAATGACAAGGGCTGCTAACAGCGACCTTGTCATTTGAAGTAGTCGAGTCATGCTCCCTGGTTAATGTCCTGCTCGTTGTTATGCCATGTCGCTTCGTCAGCCATCCATTGCATGGCTCGATCATGCTGCACGGCAATTCCACCCCTCTTCGTCATACTCGTTACTTAGACCTCTTGAGTTCGGCTATTCCAGTTAAGAATTGCGTACCTGGATAATGAGCAGTTTCTTTGCGAAATTTGTCTACAAGGTCCTTCTCCATAACTTGTACGCCGTTCGCATCACGAAACCTCGGCTTGAACGCTCGTGGGTATTTCGACCTTATTAGGGTAGTAACAAGGTCGAGCGCTTCAACGGCCTCAGTATCTTCATAGAGAATGGAATCGGCAGCTTCAGGATCATAATAAATGTCTGACATTGGTCTTTTCTTTCCCGTTGATCTCAATCCACGAGGTGATGTATCAGACCATTTTAAGGTGGCAAGGAGTTTCAACTTGTAATCACCCTTACCCCGCTGTCCCCCATATCTTTTTGGAATGATGAAGACCCAAATATAATCAGGAGGACGGCCTTCCAGCTTTTGAAGTTGCTCCCGGCTGGAAACGAATAGGCCCAACATATCTTCTTTGACATTGTCCTCAAATTCTTTCCAGTAGTAAAAAACGTCCAATATTGTTTCTCCTTTTTGAGCTCGCACATCAGGCTGTGAAAAAAACTTGCCTCCCACAATTCTCTTGCGCAGCATTCTCATTTTGTTTTCTCACCAAGCAATGCATCTCCCGCACGCTTCCATTCCCGTCTTCTAGGATCCTCTGCCGGCACGTTTGCCAGTCCCAGCAGGGCACCCAGTAGCTCCCCTCGATCGAATACCGGAGCACGGGTCTCGGAATCCACGAGACCTGCCAGAATCAGCAACTCGGCAGCATTGTACAATTCCTGGTCACGCTCTCTGGAGGCCTCCTCCCTGTTGATCGCTTCCAAAATACGTGCTGCTTCCTCGTCCCTTGCCGCAAGGCGGGCGGCTTCTGCCTTTGCCCTTTGTGCTCGCTCGGCCGCCGCCTCCGCCTTGATTAACGCGGTAAGGATACGGGAGTCTGCGTCAGTGCGCTTGAGCTTGTCCGCCAACAGGAGGAGCTGTTGTTGTTGTTCGCTGGGTGCTTTGAGGCCACGTAGATACGCCAGTCTCACGGTAAGCCATTTGTCGTGCAACATGAACACCTCCTGGTTCATTGATTGACGGCCCGTTCTATCTGCTTCGAGAGAGGTGAGAGTAAGCTGGAGACCGTAAATCCTCATCTTGAGGGGTAGTGTGATCAGATATCCAGCTCAGCGAGTTAGCGAGCGGAGAATAGGTGTCCGACGTCAAGCATCCGATCGATGGATGTAAAGTCAACGCACAGGTTCGTCTGCTTTGAGACTTGCTATCCAGCTCTCCTCTCGTCCGATGTTTGAGTAGTCGTATAGCTCTCCGTATCGTATGTGTTAGTTGCAATATCAGCGTCAGCCTCGATCAGGTTTTTTATATTACGTACCGTTCGCTCAGCTCCATGCTGAACTGCGATGCGTATTAGTCGTTCGAAGGGTCGCATAAATATCTTCATCTCCAACAACTCGAAGGTAAATATCAGTTTGACCAAACCTTCTCTACCTTCATCCTGTATCTCGTACATGCAGTGAAAAGGCTCAGAAATACCTGCAAAAGCTAAGGAACGGTTGGGTTCATAAAGCGTAATTCTGAATTTGGATTCAGATCGGTGTCCACCATCAACACGCACCTGCCTTGCGGTAACTCCTGATCCCATTGGTTGATCTCCGATTTGCTTAAGCTCTTTAACTTCAGGAGACCATTTTGGATAATTTTCAAAGAAATTATCGCCCAGATAGCGAAATACCTGCTCAGTAGAACCCTTCATAAGAATACTTGCTTTGGAAGCTACCGGTTGAACCGGTCTCGAATCAAATATCGATCGCAAACTGAACATATGGGTATACTCTTTGAAAGGTGATTCCTTGAGTGAGAGGTAACCCAGGGATTTGGAAGTCGGCTCTTTGATCTTAATCCTGATCGCGGGCATGCACTATAGATTATTAAAATCATCAAAAGCTGTTCTCGTTTATTCGAACCGTTGATGATTTCCTAAAGAAAACCGTTCATATTACCGAACCAGCCCCCACGGTCTGTTCGTTGCCCCACCCTTCATTGATCTTTGATTTGGGGCCGTTCGGCTGACGGCAGAGCAATCCAGAATGTACTGCCGGCCGCGACAACACTTTCAACACCGATTTCTCCTCCCATAAATTCAACCAGTTTTTTGGTAACAACCAACCCAATGCCAGTACCTTCCTCAGAACCGCTCTCACGACCAAGACGATTGAACGGCTGAAACAGCTTGTCGAGCTGATCTTGTGTTAATCCAGAGCCAGTGTCATGAATGCTAATGCGAGTCACCCCAGAGGTATTTTGAGAATATTCCACTGTTACATCACCCCCCTCCCGGTTATATTTGATCGCATTGGTGAAAAGATTGATTAGGACCTGCTTCAGTTTGGTCTCGTCAGCCAGTACATACACGGGAAGCTCATGTTCATATCGAGGAAAATTCAGTTTGATGTTCTTTTTCTGTGCCTGAGATTTAATCATCGTTTGGCACTCTTCTAGTATGGCGAACAACGATAGGGGCGTTTGCAACAGGGATAATTTCCCCGATTCGATCGCTGCAGAATGAAGGAGCTGGTTAACCAGACTTAGCAGGTACCATCCCGATTCAAGAATATATTCAATATTTCCCTTTTGGGATGGGGTTGGGGGTGGATTATCCATTTTCATAAGTTGAGCAAATCCGAGTATGGTATTTAGCGGCGTTCGCAATTCGTGACCCATACTGGAAATAACTTCCGATTGCTCTAAGCTGGTTTTTCTCGCTGCATCTTTGTTCCTGATTATCTGGGTTAGTACTTGACTCAAGTTTAGGCTTGATTCCAGCCGATCCATAATAAGGCACGCCAAATGCTGCAAGCTGTCAAATTCTTTCTCATTCAATACTCGAGGCTTTCGATCGATAATCCATAACGATCCCAGATTAAAACCTCCAACTGTAATCAAGGGCGCTCCCGCATAGAACTCCATACCTGCCACCTCGGTTGCAAGCGTTTTTGTAAGCAGGCTGGTATCAACCTTCGTATTTGCAACAATATAGGGAGCGTCACGTAGCAGAGTGATCGCCGGATATTCCGCGGCAAACCTAATTTCGGTGGCTTCAAGGCCACAGCTGGATACAAGCCGGATATGACCACTATCGACAATGCCGATTACTGCAACCGGAACGTCAAACAGGTGTGCTGCGAGTGCGGTAATTCGATCTAGGGTTCGGTCTGGGGTGGGTAACAATATCTCGTATTGCTTCAACACGAGCGTCCGTTCTATTTCATTCGCTGGCATATATCAACCGATTAATTTTTGGTATCCGTCACTTTATGACGGACCAGACAGAGCGCGGGAACGATTGGGAGTAACTACTCAGCCTGTGAAATAAGGCTTTTTCTACCGGCAGAATCTATTTGGAACACAGCACGCCTGCTGCCCCAGGGAGTTTACTAAGAAGCTTCAGAAGATATTCCGCTGCCCGTCGAGGGTTTTATTCAGTTCGCTTGACTGGAACCTAAACGGAACGTCATATCTACATTTTTAGTGGGATGCGCGGCAGAAGAAAGCGGATGCATGGTCTATGACGCACCATGCCCCAACTCATTCCAGACGAAGTGCTGCAGTAGGATAACGGTATGGAGTTCGGGGGGATAAAGAATCTTCATGCAGGCTCCCCCCGCTTGAAACTGTCAGTTCTCAAACCAAACTTCCCATGAGGAATTTGGTTTGCTTTTACTGATTACTGATTTTAGCCGGGCTTGATATTCGATGCCTGTAAACCCTTAGGCCCGCTTACCACATCAAAAGTGACACGCTGGGCCTCTTGCAGCGTTTTAAAACCTTCACCCACAATTGAAGAGAAGTGGGCAAAAAAATCTTTTCCACCTTCATCGGAGGTAATAAAGCCAAAGCCTTTATCATCGCTAAACCATTTCACAATACCTGTTTCTGTTGCCATGTCATTTCTCCTTAATAAAATTCCACTCACAGTCATCTGCAAGTGACCAGTCGCTGAATATCAAGGGAAAGAGTCAACCAGAGGTATCGTTTTACAGCTTGAATCCAAAAGACCTACTGCAGGATACGCGCTATTTGAAGAACGTCAAACTTTATTTCGCGTGACCGCCCCGTTAGGCGGCATACCAGAGCACGGCGAAGTAATGGCATGTTGTGCCCGCTATCACAAAGAGGTGCCAAACCAGATGCCCATACCGCAGCCGAGAATCGAGTGCAAAAAAAACTACGCCGAGTGTGTAAGACACGCCTCCTGCAGTCAACCAGAGCAACCCTTGTATTGGCATTTTAGCCGCCAATGGATCAGCCGCAATCACAACCAGCCACCCCATGAACAGATAGAGAATGGTTGATAGAATGGGTAAAGAGGCTTTATAAAATACCTTGAGCATTATACCCGCCAGCGCAAGACCCCAAATTCCCACGAGAAGGGCACGTCCCCATACTCCATCCAGGACTCCAAGCGTGAATGGCGTATATGTGCCCGCGATAAGAACAAAGATGGCAGAATGCTCGACAACTTTAAACACGCGCTTGGCCTTGCCTGTCGGCAATGCATGGTAGATGGTCGAGGCAAGGTAAAGAAATATGACAGTCGCGGAGAAGAGACTCGTGCCTACAAGGAATCCGGTGTTGCCGGAGCGAGCGGCATGAGTGATGAGAAATGGAGCCCCTACGAGTGCCGCAACCAAGGCTATACCATGGCTAATGCTGTTTGCAGTTTCTTCCGCTTGCGACTGCTCACGCTTTAGCGGCAATTGATTGAAGTACGGCATGATACTTGAGCTAATCTTGGTCCCTCTCTAACAACCCACCTTGAACGTTTGACTATCTGCCGGTCAGGTCTTGTTCTATAAAGGAAAGGCGAAAGGACGAGGTCTCATCGGCAAAATCTTCTCCTTTTCCCTGTTTTCTGCTCGTCGTGGGCGATGCCAGCGGTTCAGGCAGTTGATCCCACCAGGGTCTCCAGAAGTTTTTTCCTGTTCAGGAGAGAGTGAAGTGTGAATTATTTTGCTCTGAATACATTCAAGTTCCGCCAGAATTTTTTTGGGTTGCAGCGTACGAGAATGAAAAAGTGCAGATGAGTTTCTGGAAATAGTCCTGAATATCCGTGGCCACTCTTCTCCTCGAAGAATGGCCACGGCTGCGCCTAAGGCAGTGTACGCAAATTATTTAATCTCAATCCGCCTGGACGTCTTGCCACCTTTCTTTGGCAGTGTCAGTTCCAGCATTCCGTTTTCGTACTTGGCTTGGGCATTGGCTTCATCCACCTCGCTTGGCAGCGTAAAGCTCCTATAGGCTGATCCTTGCTGGCATTCACGGTAGATGACTCTTTCGCCTTCTTTTTGCTCTTTTTCCTCCTTGGTTTCAGCATTGATTGAAACCCTGTTGCCATCTATTTGCACGCGGACATCCTCTTTCCTTACCCCCGGGATTTCAGCCCGGACCGTATAGGCTGTATCGTTCTCAGTCACATCCATTTTGATTGGGAGAACGTTTTCCCTTTGCGTTGAAAATGGCCGCATTCCAAAATCCCGGAATAGATTCTCCGTAAGGCTCTGGAACATATTCTCGATGTTGTAAAAAGGATCAAAACGAGCAATATCACCCGAACGAGGGGCCCGCGAAATGATGTTTGCCATATTTTCCTCCTTTAAGATTTATGAAACTCTGCTTATCAATATGTCAGTTCACCCACACGTCCTTCAGGGAGCTGGCACACTTCCCGCCTCATCCCATGATGTCGGTGCGCTGCTGCAGACGCATGCATCTATAGGCAGAATTTAACTGGAGGCGAAAATCAATTTTTCAAGGTGGCCAAATCCCATTCTATGCTTCACAAGCACGTAGGCCATCGCGAAAACTCCCATCTCCAGAAAATGCACGACAACCAATCATCCCCAGTAATGTGCAATGCATTTTATGTGCATAAGCCCCGTATAGTACGGCTAAGGCCGACTGGATCAGCTGCCTCTAAGTCTGAACATATCTCTTCATCTCTTCATTAGGGACTATTCGCTGGGAGCAGTCGCAGCAGGCATTGGAGCCGCAGCTTAATACTAATAGGTAGTCCATACTGTTCGGCATTCATATTCATAATTCGAGAGAGTATGGGCGCAGGGATTTCTTAGGTTCGTTACCGAACATATTCCTAATCCAAAGATTGTCAGAATGCGGCCAACCCTGAACGCAGGGCCTCTTTTTTCCGGTTTCTCTAATTATGATTTTTCAATAAGTGAGGAGAATGATCATGATGGATTCCTTAAAGGACGCGGGAAAAAATATCAGCCGGGGACTCAGCAGGACATGGGAGCAAATCGCCGAGGGCTGGCGCGATCTGGTTCATCACAGCAGCAATGCGCTTACGCACTTCGTGCGTCGCAAGGAGGATGAAGGAAATAAGGAGCAGGGAACAACTGCCCTTCCTGTTTTTCGCAGTTGGAGTCTTCTTGCCGGAGACACGGAAGAAACCGACAAGGAAATCGTGGTACGAATCGAGGCGCCGGGGATGGATAAAAAAGACTGTCAGATCACCCTGGACGGTCGCCTGCTTTATTTGAAAGGTGAAAAACACTTCGAGCGCTCCTCGAGCCATAGCACTTACCATGTGATGGAGAGGGCATACGGGGTTTTTGAGCGCGCCATTCCGTTGCCATGCGAGGTGGATGCGGACAAGGCGCAAGCGGAGTATACGAATGGTGTTTTGACTGTTCGGCTGCCCAAGCGAGGTGGCACGCAAGGACGGTTTATTTCCATATCGTAAAACCTCATAAATGGGAACGATGTCTCGTTCCTGCGCTGGCTGACGTTTTCTCCCTTCTTATCGGATGTATTGATAAAGGGTTTCGCGGCTTATGCCAAACTCCTTCGCCAGCTTTGTCCGGTTCGCTCCCGCTGCGGCTCGCTCCCGCAGCTGAGCAATCCTCTCTGCGTTGAGGGCCGGCTTCCTGCCCTTGTAGACTCCTTTGGCCTTTGCCAGGGCTATTCCTTCCCGCTGCCGCTCCCTGATCAGGGATCGCTCAAACTGCGCGAAGGCGCTGAGCATCGTAAACATCAAAGTAGACCTCGGATCATCATTACCGGCAGTGAAGGTCATATTCTCTTTAATGAATTGAACCGATACTCCCCAGTCATTCATTTCCCTCACCAGCCTGAGCATGTCCTCGACGTTACGTGCCAACCTGTCCATGGAATGGACTATGAGCGTATCCCCCGTACGAACGTGATCGAGCGCGGCCTGGAGTTGCGGCCTGTTTGTATCCTTGGCTGAGGCCTTGTCGGTGAATACCTTGTCCAGGTGAATTCCATCGAGTTGGCGCTCGACGTTCTGGTCCAGTGAACTCACCCGGATGTATCCGATTCTCTGACTGCTCATGGTTCTCCCCCTACTATAAATGTCAGAGTAGAGTCTATGACCTTCATGGATGAGTGTCAATCAATAGAATTTAAAACTCTAGATTGACACAAAAAGAGGATAAAAGTGTCAGGCAGATTTGTCAGGATGGGGTGTACCCCAGAAGGACACTGGGAAGGCTTGTAAAGCGGACTTTACCTGCCACCCTTAAGCAGAGCCGGGCAAGCTACCCCTAGATTACAGATATTTTATGCCGGTAGGTTCTTTCGCCGGGTCACGAATCCAAGCAGGATCAGGCCCGCGAGCATCAAGGCATAGGATTGAGGTTCAGGGATAGTACCAGTGACGATGACCTGTCCCTCGTTATTAATGTCGTCGACGCTATATAGAATAAATCCGGCTGGCAGTTCAACCAGCGAATGGAGATCGGTCATGCCCACGCCATCGGGACCGGTAATGAAAGCATGTTGTTCACCGGCGACCGTGTGGAAGATCCCTATCACCTGCCCCGCGTCATTGATACCAGTGGCGACACTGTAATCTCCACCCAGCGTCCCGAGGTCGGTCCTGCCTACGCCATCGGGGCCGGTGATAAAAGCGCGCCAACCTGCGTCCGTGATGGACCACCCCGCCACCTGCCCGGCATCGCTGATGCCAACAAGACGACTGCTAGTACCGTTAGTAGTGCCCAAGGTGCCCAAGTCTCTCATACCGGTCCCGTTGGGACCGGTGATGAAAGCATGTTCTTCACCGGCGGCCGTGCCGGAGGTCCCTATCACCTGCCCCGCGTCATTGATACCAGTGGCGGCACTGTAATCTCCACCCAGCGTCCCGAGGTCGGTCATGCCCACGCCATTGGGGCCGGTGATAAAGGCATGGAAAGGATACCCAGCAGCCGTGGCAGCTTTTCCCACCACCTGCCCGGCGTCATTGATACCCCAGGCGTAACTGTAATCTCCACCCAGCGTCCCGAGGTCGGTCATGCCCACGCCATCGGGGCCAGTGATGAAGGCATGAGAAGGAGGACCCTCTACTACCGTCGTCCCGGACTCCCCCACCACTTGGCCGGCATCGTTGATGCCTCGAGCGTAACTGTAATGTCCACCCAGCGTCCCGAGCTCGGTCCATCCTTGCCCATTTGTGTCCAGGATGTATGAACGTGGCTGTGCGAAGACAGGGGAAACAAAACCCAGTCCGATAATCAAGGCTGTCGCCAGAATCAAGTTCTGGATTTTAGAGCTACAGGTAATTCTCATAATTTTCTCTTCAGTAAGAAACTTTTTTAGAGTTCTTGACGCTCCAGGTTTTATGGAAGCGTGATAGGTGGCCTCCCTGTGCCGGATAGCTGCCCGACCGGCCATTTCTCACAATCCAGTCTAGATCGATTAAAGGAAAAGTATATGAGCCGAACGGCCTATCCAGACGAAGACATCTAATCCTGGTTTTAGAAGATTTAGGAAGTGGAAAGAGCCAGAGCTTTTAAGCGTGCGCATGATGCTCCCTTGTGTCGTAATCCACGCAAGGGCTTTTTCATGGTTTGAAGCAATCAATTTCCCCCGCAATTTATCGGTGCAAGCAGGTGCTTGCCGTTATTACCGGAATCCGCCCGGTTCACCTCCCGGCTCACGCGCCACCACGTGAATTCCTCGCTTGGCAACGACCGGCTTTGCGCAATGTGGGCGGCTTCCTCAACTGGTGTCTCCAGATCCATCCAGCGGAGGGCATCCTTCTGGTTTTAATACGACCGGCCTGCGGTCGTGTATGTCCACCATGCCCCCGCCCGAGTCTTCCGTGACAATGACAAACCCGACTTCAACAGCCTGAGGATGTCCGGCCTGAAGTTCGTGATCCCCGCCATGAAAATCGGCACCCTGTCCTTCCGCGTGATATACCAAGGCTGTTTCTTGCCATTTTCAACGGTCCACTCGAACCACCCGCCCCGGGAATGATGACCCTTCCCTCCTGGAACATGTGCTGGAAATAGCGCCCGGTCAGCGCTTTCTCCACCCTGGCATTGATCCAGGGCCGCTTCTTCTCTTCCGCCTCCTTCGGAGTGCGGTAGCCCCAGGTGACGTAATCCGGACGAAGTGCCCCACCGAGCGCATGCAGCATCAGGGGAGAACTGCCGGGGCTAACGTTGTATTTGGGGATGCTATCGCCGCCCTGCCACTCAAGGCCGTGCGTATCCGCTCCCAGAGCTCGGGCGTAATATCCAGGTGTTTCCGATTGCTCAAAACGTCCGCACATGTCTCAATGGTAATCCTTGAGGCTCACGCCTTATCCTTATACTGGCATCCATCCAGGAACAATTGTTCTCCATGACTACAATAATTCCTTTCACCTCCCGCAGTACAGGTATTTTCCTGTCTCCCCTGCAAAGGGCTGCACCGGATCCCGCCCCCTGTCTGTTGCCCCTGCTGCAACACCGCATCCCGGCCGGGTTTCCTTCCCCTGCTGACGGATACGCGGAGTCCGCGCTCGATCTCAATACCTATCTGATCCGCAACAAGGTTTCCACTTTCTTCTTCCGCGTGATTGGGGATTCCATGACGGGAGCCAATATCCATGATGGGGACCTGCTGGTGGTGGACCGCTCCATCGAGCCCAGGCACAGGCATATCGTGCTTGCCGTCATAAACAACGAATACACGGTCAAGTGACTCTATCACCTTGCTGCATGCGAAAATCTGCTTATCCGCCCATCCGCTTCCGGGAGCATGAGGAGCTGCAGGTGTGGGGTGTCGTGATCGGCGCCCCTAGATATCGTGTTTTTGATTAAAACTTATCCCGATCCTTGCCATATTCCAGGTTGTAAGGGCCAGCCGGTAAGCCCTTCGGAGCTATGAACGCCTGATTGTTTGCCCGCCGCGCAAGTGGCAGGTAATCTGTAGCCATTGCGTTTACTGCCGCTGCCACCGCCATCCCTATCAATCCGCCTGCTGCCCCGCCTGAACTATGGACAACCTTTTGTGTGGATTGCCATAAAAGGGTACCTGTCCTTGTATCCTTCAACTCATAGTCCATTTCGACCGTTACGGTGGAGGCAAGAACAATGTATTTGCTGCTCCAGTCCTTAATGGTAATGAAGAGGGCCGAATCCGCACCGAACAGTTCATACAAGCGTTGGGTAGGAAGCAGGTGAATGTGCCCTGCTTCTGCAAGCCCGAAGTCTCGCAGGACAAGATCACTCAGGTAGACGGGGAAAACATAATAGCCTCGTTCCGCTAAAGGCCTGGTTATTGTTGAAACAAAAACGGGTGAAGCACTGATTTCCGTTGTATCGTTAACCACTGGAACAACCAGTATCGAGCGCGGCTGATGGGCATAGAACGCTGCCAGATCATTTTTTTCTGGTTGTATCGCACAGCTCGAAAGCAAGCCCGCCATGCAGATTGCAGTAATTGCGATGAAAACCCCTTTCATGGCTTGGCACCGGTATTTACTGTAGTGTTGGTTTGCGTTTTTTCCACCACCTCTTTTTCCTTTTGCTGGACGCGCTCAATCAATTTGGTCATAAAGGCACTCGACTCGGGAAACATCCGCTTTTCTTTTTCAAAGTACGAGATCGCTCCCTCGCGATCACCGCGTTTGAAAAGCACAAAACCATAGTCGGCGTAGGCACCAGGAGGAACCCTTAAATTCTGTTGCTCAGCGGCGCTGATGGTCTCGAACAGATAAACATCGGCCTCTGCATGGTTCTGACCTACGTAACGTTCATGAAGTCCGTCTTCAAATTTTCCCCAATGATAGATTGATGGTCCTGCACAGCCCGTTAGCAAGCTTGCGAGGAGGCCGGAAAGGCATAGCTTGGGAAAAACCTTGGCCCCCAGGGGACGAGTGAAGTCTTTTACTGCGCGCATGATCGACTATTGGATCTGGTTACGGCGTGCTTCTAGCGTTGCCATAACATTGTTCATCATGTTGACGATGGCGGCATCAATTGCCTTGCCTTCCAGAGTCGAATCAAACCCGGTAGCTCCGCCAAAGCCCAGGGTGCTGCTGGACGACAAATCCGCCTCGCCTGCACCTTCCTGGGTGTAAAAAACTTGCCCGGTCTTGGGATCAACCAGTCTCAATACCACGCGGGCACGCGCCCGCTGTGTCTTGCTTTTGCCAATCAGCCACGTATTACCGGTGGTGTCCCTGCCCAATTCAGCGACAGAACCCATGATGAGGGCATCTACTCCCATCAGGTTCTGCTTGAACTGTTCTTTGCTTAACCCCATCAGATCAGCTTCGGCGGCCAGCTTCCCGATATCCTGCCGCTCGACGACGTTGAAGCGCTGTGTTGCCACCAGGTGGCGCGCAAGCAGATCCGATGCTTGCTTGCCGATCCTGTCGCCCGATGCATCTGTGAAAAGCCCACTTCCGTAAACAGATTCATTAGTAAAACGGGCAATACCGACTGTCATGCGCTGATTTGCAGGCAATGGGTTTGCGACGACTCGGGGACCGGGATCCTTGACGCCTTCCTGAACAGTGCGGGTGGGGGCACAGGCAGCGATCATCAGAATGGTGGCAATTAGCAGTATTCTTTTCATTTGTCCTTCTTTAAGGTTGGCACTTGTTTGGAACTTGAACTGAGAGATATGCATACAGCGCTAACTCATTCTCATCTGTAAGTTCGACATTCTACTCTTTTTGCAATAGCAACAACGCGCCCTATTTTATGCCTCAGTGCAGAGTCAGCAATTGGACCTAGGTACAGTATGGTCAAGGGAGGCGTTGATAAAATCGTGACGGGCTGCTAAAAACTGGCCGATATACTGATTGCCGAGGCTACGGCAGAGCAGATTGCTGAATGTGCAAGACTCGTGCATTAAATCTTGCTCACTATTAGGCTCAGGACCTATTAATTTTAGGATTCACGGAAGTGAGCGGATGTGATTCACTTATGGCAGGAGGAGTTGCGATGAGTGATCTTTTTATGCTGTCAGAGAAACAATTCAACCGCATAAAGCCTTATTTTCCCTTGTCCCATGGGGTGGCGCGTGTGGACGATTGGCGGGTGATCAGCGGGATCATCTATGTCATTCGGAATGGTCTGCAGTGGAAGGACGCTCCCAAAGGCTACGGGCCACACAAGACGCTCTACAATCGCTTCATGCGCTGGAGCAGGATGGGCATATTCAATCGTATTTTTGCGGAACTGGCTGGCAAAACCGGAACACCAGACCGGCTGATGATTGACGCCACGCATCTCAAGGCGCACCGTACGGCAGCCAGCCTTTTAAAAAAGGGGATGTTCTCCGCCATATCGGTCGCACCAAGGGCGGCTTGAATTCAAAACTCCATGCTGTGTGCGACGGCAGAGGCAAGCCTATTGCCCTGCTGCTCTCCGAAGCTCAGATGAGCGATTACAAGGGTGCTGCCCTGCTGTTGCCTGCTCTGCCCAAGGCAAAAGAGTTACTGGCAGATCGCGGTTATGATGCTGGCTGGTTCAGGGCAGCCCTTAGAAAAAAGGGTATTACACCCTGCATTCCACCCAAAAAGAACCGTAAAACTCCGATC
>Ga0182738_1001402_pt1 | contig 30267 bp, 29 predicted proteins | sample eDN5th30CBELigMG_FD_128876 | JGI IMG/M metagenome (GOLD analysis project Ga0182738, IMG submission 128876) | Enriched Miracle-Growth compost microbial communities from Emeryville, California, USA - eDNA 5th pass 30_C BE-Lig MG (version 2)... ...
AAGAAAAGACATTCGAAAATCCGTGCGCTCCTTCCTAGAATATTTGGATACTTGCCCAGAAAAAGTAATCCAGCGTATTGGGTCACTAGCCATGTCGAAAAATTAAATGGAACTTATATATATAACTAGGATTCTCCCTATTATATCATACAAAAAAGAGGGGAGACGGCTGAAATTTCTGGAGAAACTAAAAAAAGCCATTCAAATAAGTCTACTTTTACAGCCAAAAGGATACAAAGCCCTTTTATGCCTCATGCATGATCTCTTACTTGAACAGCTTTATTATTTAATTGTTGTATTTATCACTATTTAACGGACTTTTGCTCCCCATCTAAGGAATTATAAGAGAAAATAAGAAATGCAAGTTGCCTGCAAAAGCCTGATTGGTTTAACTAACAACCAGTGGGGATGTGGAAATCCCTGCTGGTTGAAGATTCACTTTATCTATTACACTTCTAGTCCATAATTGCGGCAAAGGGCTGCAAGCCCCCCAGAAAATCCGCTGCCAATTGCATTAAACTTCCAATCGCCATTATGTTTGTACAGTTCACAAATCACTACAGCTGTTTCTACAGAAAAATCTTCTCCTAAATCAAAACGAAGAATCTCTGTATTATTTTCTTCATTTACAACTCGTACAAATGCATTGCTCACTTGTCCAAAGTTTTGGCTTCTAGCATCTGCATCGTGGATCGTAACAGCAATCCCAATTTTATATACATGGGACGGCAATTTTTGAAAATCAATAACAATCTGTTCATCATCCCCATCGCCTACACCTGTACGATTGTCTCCTGTGTGCTCTACCCCACCGCTTGGATGCTTTAAATTATTGTAAAAAATAAAGTCAATATCATTGATGACTTTTCCATTTTCATCTGCCAAAAAAGCAGAAGCATCCAAATCAAAATCAGCTCCGCCATCGTATCTGTTTGTATCCCAGCCTAATCCAATAATTGCTCTTTTTAATCCAGGATTTGTTTTTGTTAAATCAATTCGTTGACCTTTTGATAAATTGATGCTCATGACTTCTCCTCCTTATGACAATAACAGAATACATTCATTATGAAAATGATTTTACAACTTCCCCAAGGCTTCCTGCATTTGTTCCTGTTCCCACAGCAGCAAACTTCCACTCTTGGCCATGTCGATATAGTTCTCCAACAATTAAACTTGTTTTCCCGCTGTAATCATCTGTTAAATTATAGTGAATTAAAGTGCTATTTGTATTGGGATTGACAATGCGGATAAAGGCATTTTGAATCATGCCAAAATGCTGTTTTCTTTTTACTGCATCGTAAATATTAACAACAAATACTAATTTTTGAATAGTGGCAGGAACACGCGCTAAATCAACATGCACTTGTTCATCATCCCCATCGCCGTCTCCTGTTAAATTATCGCCAGAATGCTGAATGCTTCCATCCTTGCTTTTTAAATTGCCAAAATAAATCACATCGCTGTTTGACAGCACTTTATCATTTTCGCTTAAACAAATAACAGATGCATCACAGTCTACATTAGCACCAGCTCCTCCGCCAAACAATGATCCTAATAATCCGCCGCTTTTTTGCTGAACAGGATCCCAGCCAAGTCCTACCATAATTTTTGTTAAGCCTGGATTTCCTTTTGTTAAGTCTACTCTCTGCCCTTTTTGTAAATTAATCGCCATAATTATCCACTCCCATTTCTGTTTATTTTTATTAGCCTTTGAGCTTCATCTGTTTAAAATTATGCTGAAGCTGTTCCAATTTTTTTGTTCCTTCTTCACGCAGACGTTTATTTTCTTCTTCGATTGACTTTGTTTCCTGCATGCCTTTCATGATAATGTTCCATGACTCTTCAATTGTTTCTATTTTAATGCTGGGACCTCCTGCAAGTTTAGCAATTTCTACACTTTGCTGGGAAATATTCTCTGCATTGCGCACCAGCATTTCATTTGTGCGGCGATCCAATTCACTCATGCTATCCGCTACTAATTTTTGTCTTTTAGCAGCAACTGCTTGAATTAAGCCATTTTTAAAAATTGGTATGGTTGTGACAAAAGCAGAGTTGATTTTGCCTATCAATTTTGTATTTCCTCTTTGCAATAGCCTTATTTGCGGAGCTGTTTGCAAAGAAACCATTTTTGCCATCTCCAAATCATAAATGCGCTGATCCAATAATTCGACGGCATTGCGCAAAGAATCAAGCTGCATGCTGGCAAGCTGATCGCCGCTCGCTGCTTTTGCTTCAAGCTGCGGAAGCATGTTTTGTTTAAGATCTTCTGATTTTAATTGGCCTGCCACCGCATATTTTTCTAATGTCAAATAATATTGATAATTTTGCTCATACATATTATCAAGCATTGTTGTAGAATCGACCATTTCATTTTGATACTTGGATATTTCGACATATACTTTATCAATTTCTTGGCCCATTGATTGGTATTTGCCAAAAAGCTTATCCATGATCTTTTCGCTTTTTTTAAATAATTTTCCAAAAAAGCCGCGCGGAGGCTGCTCAAAATCCTTTTTGTCGAACTTATCCATAATGCGTCCAAGCTGCTTTAACAGCTCTCCTGAATCTTCTACTTTTGTTGTACGCATATTATTTAATATTTGATCAGAAAAACGGGAAATTTGGACTGCGGGCTCCTTCCCAAATTCTAATATTTGAATTTGGTCACGCTCATCAATTGCCTGCGCCAATGCTTGCACTTCCGGCTCATTTCGCAATGCTTGTTTAATATCTGTTACTTTCTCCTCAGATAAAATATCCATTTCATTTTTACCTGCAAATGAATTAGATGGCTCCATATTATTCATCGCTCGTCACCCCTTCGATTTTTTAAAATGCCCATGCGCCATATTTTTTTTATCAAGGATGCTTCCTTATATTCCATTTCAAATACAACATCTTCTAACAAATGTTCATCAAATAGACCTTCTTGCACATAATCTTCTATATCTAAATGGCCAGCAGGATTATACAAGATAATATCGATTCCAAATGTATTGAGAAAAAGCAGCACCGCAGCATCTTCTCTTGTAAAACGGCCATTTAGCTCTGTTTTATATAAAATAATGCTTGGAACCTCCTGAGAATAATCAAATTTCTGCAGAAGTTTGATAACCGCCTCCGGCAATAATAGACCTTGGGAAAAAAGGAAAATAGCCGCTTCTTCTTCTGTTTCGCCAGGCAGCCTTTTCAGCTGCATTTGCTGGCAAACAGATGAAATTGCATATGCGATTCCCTTTTGTAGTCCAATTGGAAGTCTGCCATACGACCAATAATTTGCTTCGAGCATTTTCTCTGGGCTCAAATGGCCGGATGCATCGAGAGCATCTCGATAATGATAGCGGTAATCACTGATAACAGCCCTTGTAAAGGGAAAATTTTTTATTAATAGTGCATGCTCCTGTGATGCAGCCTCGTGAAGGCGATCCCAATATTCTTTTCTATTTTTGCTTACGCCAAATACTTTTGCAAATATCGTTGGAATTTTTACAATGCCATTATTCACTTCAAAATTTGGCCGAATCATCGCCGGTTCCTTTTCCAATAAAAATAATTCATCATAGGTTGTTTTTAAGGTAATTGACATTGGCATATAGTCCCTTAACTGCCATGGTTTATACAAGCCGCTGCCTTCATGGTTCAAAATCGATTCAATTTCTTTTGAAGCTCTGTAAGCAATCGTTGCCGTCCGCCGCCTTTTTTCTTTCGGGAATTTTTCCGGCTCTTTTTTCCCTGTATATCGATGCGTAAAAAACGTTTTGGTCAGCATCAGCTGCTGCAGCATATCGATCCCATTTGGATGGACAATAATAACATCACAGCCTAATTCAAGCAGATAGTAGATAAAATAAGCTTGGCTTTTTTTCCCATCAGCATACCATAAAAATTTTGGCATATTCCCATTTTCCTTGCTTAACAAGAGCGCGGGATGCAAATGATTGATGGACCATTTAATCATATCTACCAGTACTCTTCTTAACTCGCTATTGCGTAAGCCATTTTCCTCCATTTGCGTAAAATGCTGCAAAACAGAAATAAATGACTCTCTTATTTTTCGATGTACAGCTGGAATCGCTGATTTCAGCAATAAATTTTCCCCATCCAAAAATGCCACAAAACGATTAACCGATAAATTTTGCTCTATCAATAGATTCAGCACTTTTTGGATAGACTGAAAATGCTTATTATCCATTGTCCGATCTAAATGGTCATCAGATAATAAAATGACAGGCTCCTTGCTTTCATATACCCATTCAAATAGTTCATTATAATATTCATCCTCATCCATCGGCATTCCCAGGAGTTTAACAGCAACCTGCCCAAAGGATAAATGTCCATTATCCACTTTATAAAATGGTCTTTCTGATAGGGGCATTGCTAAAAACTCTTGCCAATTTTCTAAGGACAATGGAAGAATCTGATTATTCCATGTATGTATTTCGCTATTCATCCTCTTTCCACTTCCCTTTATGAGCAAAAAATTATGCTGGTTGCCCAATAATCAATAAATGGATTTTTTCATTTTTTATTTTAGGCTCGTATGCAAATAGGCTGCTGACTTTTTAGCTATTCTACAAAAAAATCGCAGAATCCACCATCTTTCGCCACATTGCCATATTGAAATTGCAGAACCAATTCTGCCAACTAAACAGTGCTGATTGGCTCTCTCTAATCATAGCACAGCATCGTATTAATTCTAAAATAATTCCCTATATTTTATACGTCTTAGCGCCATAAAAGTTTCATAAAAGTTCATTTATCAAAAAAAATCCGAATAGCCTTGGATCTATACTAATATGCCATATTTCCTCAGCCAGCATTTTAAACAAGCTTCAGTTCCTCAGCAAGCCACCTTAGAGCAGGGGATGCTCTCCCCAAATGTCTCACCATTTTCTGCTGCTTTGCATAATCTATAGTACTTTAAATAAGTGGGTGCTTAATATATGAGAATATTATTCCGCAAATCTTCTTATCATGAACACCGTGATGAAATAGAACAAGTTTCAGCTATCTTAAGTTCATCTTTTTTTCTTTATATCGATCTTTTCCTGATTACACTGATTTTCAGTTTTTTTATAGGGATATTTTATCATTCTTTTTTTATAGGCTTGATAGTATATCTAGCTAGTTTCACTTTATTTTTTGCTTTTTATTATGTATTGCATAAATGCTTTAAGGAACCATCCAATTAGCATTCGCTCTTTCTAAATAGAATCGACTAATCTGTAAACATGCTGGATGATTTCTTCTCCAGCATAAGCTCCATTGTTTTTGGTTACATCATCATGACTAGTTCCGCTTTTCCAATGCAGCGCCAGTTCGCCATGTCTAGGAATCAAAAAAGAATCACAGACTGCTAGGAAAGGTTCATCCAAAGTAGAATCGCCTGCACCAAAAACAGTCGTTATGCCTTCCCGTTTTTGAATGTATTGAATTGCTTCCCCTTTGCAAATAGGCACTGGCATAAAATACAGCTTTTTTCCTTGAAGAGATACTTTCCAGCCAACTGCCTCTGCCATTTCTATCAGCCTATGTTTTTCTTCCCCTAAAAGCGGCTGATGCAAAATATAATAAAAAAAGAGATGATCTGCGATTTTCAGCGTTCCTTTAATATCAAATTTTTCTAATTGCTTTAACAGCCGTTCTTTTTGTATACATTCTTCTTCTAAACGAGAAAGCACCCTTGTTTTCCACTCTGTAATCAATTCACCTTGATAATAGATATGGGAGCCATTGTTTGTAACATTATATGCAACCGGTATTTCTTTTTCAAAAATAAAGACACGCTTATATTGCTCATATGTTCTTGTGGTAACAGGTACAAACAGGCACTTCTTTGCTATTTCTTGAAGAAGGAAAAAGGATTCTTTTGTCATAAAAGATACTTCTTTTTCTTCTCGTCTTTCGACAGGCATCATTTTTTCTGTTAACGGCGTTTGCAGCGCTTCAAGAGCTCTTTGCGAATAAATTAAGGTTCTGTCTAAATCAGATGCAAACATCTTCATGCTTTTGCCCCTACTTTTTTAATCAGGCCACAGCAGGTGTAATTCATATTAGGATAGTGGATGACTTCCACATTTCGCTCTTTTGCCAGCATGACAATATGCTTCACGTATGGGCTATATGGGTCTTTCATTAATATTTTCCATGGCACCCTTCTTAATAAAACCCTTGTTGTTTCCCCAACACCTGGTTTTACATAATGTGCAGAATCAATCGAAAATTCTTCTTTAATTCTTAGCACTTCTTCCATGCCTTTAAAGGAAACATCTTGCTGCTTTTGATTAGCAGAAATGGCGTTTTCTATTTCTCCAAAAGACAAATCAGGAAATTCAGCAGTTATTTCTTCTAAATAGGCATTAGAAACGTCAAAAGGCGAAAGGCCTTGATAAAATTTTGCTCCGTGAAAATCATTTTCCCCTATATACCTAGAGTTAAGCACCGTTCTGCTCACAAGACCGGAAACAGTAGAATTTAAACAAGCGCTCGGAATGAGGAAATCTTCCCTTGTTCCATATAAAGTGGTACAATGTCCTGGATCTGCCAATACAGCCAATGTATCATCCAATTTCACTTGATATTTCTGCTCATATTCCTTGCATGCCTTTGTCAGTTCTATCGAAATAGCCCCCTTTCCAGTCCAGCCATCAATAAATTGAATGTTTGCATCTTTATGCTTTGCAAAAATATAAGAAATAGCATTTTCATCGATTCCCCTATCCCGAATAATGGAGATGCTGTAATGGGGGAGATTTACTCCATATTGCATGTGAATATATCGTTTTATCAAAATCCCTACAGGAGTGCCTGCTCTTGCTAATGAAACGAGCACTGTCTGCTTTCCTGCTTTTTGAAAAATCTGTTCTGAAACAATTGCCGTACATGCTGCCACTTTTCGTTTATATTCTTTTAGCGTGCTTAAAAACAGTTCCATATAAGGTTTGGGAGGCTGATATTCAATTGGCAATGTTTCACTATAATGCTGCCCTTTTTGTATATTTTTTTCTCTTTCTTCTGTTTTTCCTTCTAGCTCCACATCACTTAAATCCTTTAATAAAAAAACAACATCTTCTTTGCTGTATGATCCAAACCTTTTTTTGGCTTTAGGCTCCATTATTCTTCCCTCCCATTGCAATAAACAATATTTATTTTTTTGAAATTCATGCCATATAATTGCTGCAATAATGGATCTAACCTGTTATTGTCTATTTTTCTTTCAAAAATAATAAATACATCATCATAGCTTCCTTGTTTGATATTATATAAATAATGCACAATATCCATGTCTTCAGGGTTTGGAAAACGGTAGGCTGTCTTTGCTCCATAATTCGCTTCTTTATTTGGATAAATGGGGCTTCTTGTACTGGATTGATACCAGACCCCTTCTCCCATGTAGCTTGCTATTTTCATTGGAATATACATAAACTCGCCTGTACCGACAACAAGACTTTTTCTGCCTGCTCTCCTTAAAGATAGATGCTGGCCAGCTTTTCTCATCCATTCGTCGTCTGTTTGATCAGATTCTATGCAAAAACGGCCCGTATCTGCCAGATAATGGCGAGCATTCGTTTCCATTGATAGTGTTTTGGAAGTATACGGAACAAAGCGATTGCCAATAAAATCTGTCAGTTCCAGATGCTCCACTTGACAAGAAGTGCTATTTGGCAGCTCACTGAAATGATTTTCTGCAAATTCTACATGCCCGTTATGTAAAGCAAACTGGCCTTTTAGCAAACTGACAAAATGAATGCTAATATCCAATTCCTTTTCTAAGTCCAGCATTTTCTGATGATCTTCTTTTGAACGCCAATCTAGTATGGAAACAACTGTATATAATTTCCTAGGAAATTGGGTTTGAATAGCCCGGATAATATTAATCGCTGTTTTGCCTGTTGTCAGCTCATCATCTACTAATATCACTTCACGATTGTTTTTTAGTATCTTTTCCTCTATATAACATCTATGGGACGTAGCATGTGAATGCTCTTCCTCAAATGATATAATAGAAGCTTTTTCGTTTACTATTTCTCTAGTGGTATGAAAATACGCAGCCTGTTTAAAGGCCTGATAAAAACTATGGCCAAGCGACGTAGCTGTTTCAGCAAATCCAATGATAACAGGAGAGGAAACTTCTTCTTCAATATATGGAGTATCTGCAAATAAAGACAAATTTTTGTGATAATAGAAAAGCAGCTCTTCCTTTTTGGAAGAAGGCTGTTTTATTTTTATTTCTTCATAACGAGCTGCCAGCAAAAAGCCTGTTAACAGCCCCCGCTTTGGCTCAATCGGCAAATGCTTGCCCAATAGTTTGCTTACAAATAAAAAGGAGCGCTTCTTATTGATTCGTGCTGCCATTAAAAAAAAATCTTCCATATTTAGCTGAAGCGGATTTTCTGTTATCTCTATTTGCATTTTTAAATCATCAATGATGGAGAGCAAAATTTTCTTGTTTGAGCAAGTCAATGTATGTAAATTCTTCATGAAACACCCCGTACACTTTGGATTTTAAAAGGATTTTTTGTGCCCAATAATAATGCGGCTTTATTTCATTCATTTTATTGGAAAAGCTGCTTTTTACAACGCCAATTTCTCCATTGCCATTTTGAATAATATTATTGGCATCTAAGTATTCTTCATATGAGACTACATTTAACGCTTGTACCGGTTTAATATGGGTTGGATGGATAATGGTTTTTCCCGTCAGTCCATTCGTAATATCCATCAGCACCTCTCGAATAAGCCCATCCATTTGTTTATCAATTAATTGTGTCCGCATTTTGCTTCCTGCTTCTCCGTATCGTTTCCGAAAAGGCGTTTCCCTAAGCTGCGGAATCAGCATTCTTTCTTTTGTTGAAAAATACTCCCATACTGGTCCTGATACAACATAGGGGCTGTCTTCGCGCAAAAACACATTGACAATATCGCTAATGCAATCGCGAATAATCGCCACATCGTAAACAGTCGTATCAATATTTCGCCGAATGCCATATAATCCGCAAAAATCAGTTGCACCTATTCGAACATTTAAAATAAGATGTTTATACCGATCCAGAACTGTTTTAATCGATAGCAATTCTTCCATTCTTGTCTCTTTTTCGATAATTTTTTTTGTTTCTAAAATAGGCATTGCATACAGCTTATTTTGACCATGATTATATGACTCTAGCTCTTTTAAAATAATGCTGCCAATCGCGGCAGTAAATTTAGGAATAACAATGCCTGTCAACAAGTCTAAGCAATCTTCTAATTGATCCATAATCCGCAAAAACTGTTCCACCGAACGAATTCTTATAAAAATCAGCGGCATGTCACATTTTATTAATAGCTGAGATCTCAAGCCATTTTTTATCATTCTCAGTTCTGCTAGCAGCTTGCTTTCTGCTTCTTCCACTTCATGATCACCAATGGAATCTTCCAAACAAATGACCATTGAAGTAAGGGAAGGATGTTTTCTTGCAACAAGATCTTGATAAATATTCGGTCTAGTTGCCGGCATATAAAGAGTAGATGCGAGTGCATAGCTGAGGATTTCTTTATTTGAATTATTCGTAAACACTTCAGGTTCTTTATAAAATAAATGTTTTTTTTGATTTTCTGTTAAATCAGCGAATAATTTCATGTTTGCGCTCCATTCTTTAAATTTCACCTTTTAAACAACTATTCAGATAATTCTAAATAATTGTTTATCCCTCTTTATTGTAATAAAAAATATATCACTTATGAAGGGAAAATTCTATTAACATCCATTATCTCTTTTTAAAGATTTTGGTCTTCTCTTAAAAATAATGATAAAAGAAAGGGAACCGGCATAATGCCTGATCCCTTTTTTAGTCTTACCCTTCTTTTTGTGTTTCTTTCTTTTTGTTCATATAATGGACAACAAATGTTGCAGCAAAGGCTACTAATAAAATCCCAAAAAATACATAGTGAGAAATATGGACGCCAACTACTCCTAAAAACATTTTAGCGGAAATAATCAGTATTAAAATATATGCAGTAGATTCCAGTTCAGGAATACGATCAATTAACTTTAAAAAGACCCCTGCCACTCCACGCATCATTAATACTCCAAGCATACCGCCGATAAGCAATACCCATACTTGATTGCTTACACCAAATGCAGCAAGAACACTATCTACAGAAAAGGCAATATCCATTAATTCTACAGAAATAACCGTTCCCCAAAATGTTCCAAACAAACGAATTAACAGACCATTTTTATTGATTCCATGTTCTTCTTCTTCTTCTTCTGGATTGCTGCCTTTTCGTTTATCCATAAAGTATTTAATGGCAAGATACGCTAAATAGGCTGCCCCTAATACTTTTACCCACCATAATTTAATTAAGAATACGCCTATTCCAATGGCGATAAAACGAAACGCATAAGCGCCTAATAATCCATAAAACAATGCTTTTTTCCGTTTTTCCGGCGGCAAATGCTTTACCATCACAGCAAGAACAAGTGCATTATCTGCAGACAATAGCCCTTCTAATATAACAAGTGTTCCAATGTAACCCCAGCTTACAGGATTTGTTAATACTTCCCCCCACATTTCCCAGTTGAAGAACTGAGAATATGTATGGATAATACTTTCAAAAATGCCCATTTAATTCTTTTCCTCCTGTTTTTTGAGCTTTTATCCTATAGGAAAACTCGAACGCTTTTCCACTTTTAAACATTCCTTCTCCCATTTGCATTCTTTTTTCACAAAACGCGGAAATGGGAATAAAGTTTACTGTTTAATGGGTTATATGCATAAAAGTATGGCATATAACCACATGGAAATGTTCGAGTCAGCATCTATTAATTAATTTACGGCTGTTATTCCTTAAAAAAAGCTCGTCTAAATATTAATTAACCTACTTGCAATCCAAAATCTGTTGCAAGTGCCGCTAAGCCGCCTTGATACCCGCTGCCAATAGCACTAAATTTCCACTCATTATTATGACGATATAGTTCGCCAACTACTAATGCTGTTTCAATGGAAAAATCTTCTCCTAAATCATAACGGATCAGTTCTTCATTATTTTGTTCATTTAAAATGCGAACATAAGAATTGGATACTTGTCCAAAATTTTGATTTCTCGCTTCCCCGTCGTGAATAGTAATTGTAAAGGTGATACGTTGAATATTTGCTGGAACCGACTGCAAATCAACAATCACCTGTTCATCGTCCCCATCTCCAGCGCCTGTTCTATTGTCGCCTGAATGAACAACTGCACCATTTCCTCCAGTTGGATTATTATAAAAAACAAAATCGCTGTCAGATGTTACTTTCCCATTGTCCCCTAATAAAAAGATAGAAGAATCCAAGTCAAAATCTTGACCGCCGTCGTACTTATTAACATCCCAGCCAACACCAACCACTACTTTTGTCAGTCCTGGGTTTCCTTTTGTTAAATCTACTTTTTGACCTTTTGATAAACTAATTGCCATCACTATTACCTCCAAAATTATTAGAATACCTTATCTACGAAACATCATCAAAAAAGTTTCAGCATATGTATATTTTTTTTGCATATGCTAGCTCATCCATTTAGGAGGAGTGTTTTTATCCCAATATATTTCCCCTAAATAGTAGTGTGCCTGAAACTGATCATGATACGTATGATAATGGAAATTAAACCAGTAGCCTTCTTGTGGGGGGCGATCCCGTCTTACATGGAAACGAATAATATCTTCATCATTTTTTTGGATATGAAAGATTCTTTCCGCTGCTCCGGCACTTGGAAATTCTGTTACTGTCAGTTGGCTTAAATCTTCTTCTGGAAAAATGCTCGTAACATCTGCGATTGCCTGTTCCATATTCGGCAGAATGGCAGCGCGGAATTCATCTTCTATTACCGGCTTAATTTTGCTGCCAAACTTTATATAACTTTGGCTCTCCGCTTCTTGCATTATTTGCGATAAAAATTTTTCTCTTTCATTTTGCGCTTCAACGGCCGTACTCTCAATGTCAAGTTCTCTTTCTTCTAAAGCAAAAGGAGTCTTGCTCTCATCACTCGGCTTTTTATCATTGTTGTTATTATAAAGCGAGGAAGGGGAAGGCGAAACAAGCCCAAATGTTAAAATAGAAACAAAAACAACAAGGCTTTTACGTATCCAATTAGGCATCATCACACCTCCCTTTTAACCATTTTTATTTATTTGGCGAGGCCTATATTATTTGTTTTTCAGCTATAATAATATTCTCTTTATTCATTATATAATAAATTTTTACTATTCATCTACAAATATCCTTTGCAAAAATCATTTTTCTTCTTGTCATTAGACTAATCGTTCATTAATTCATCTACCGTCACAAAGGAATAGCCTTTTTTCTTCAATCCTCTAATGATCCCTTCAATTGCCTGCAGCTCATTTCCGCTTTTATCGTACATTGGATGCATTAATATAATAGATCCTGGTTGATTATTTTTTATTACATAATCGATTTTCTCTTGAGGAGTATCATAATATGTATCTGGTTCAAGATTCCATGTAATTGTTTTTTTGTCCATTTTATGCAAATAATAAGGCAAACCAATTAACTTCTTGCCATTTGGCGGCCGGAAGACAATTTCTTGCTGATACCCTGCTTCTTTGATCAGCTGATCTGTTTGGTCAATCTCTGTTTTGATGAAAGAAGGGGACTTAAAAACCATCCTTTTATGAGAATAAGTATGGTTGCCTACCTGATGTCCTGCTTGAACAATCTTCTTTGCTTCATTTGGATATTTTTCTATCTCGTTCCCTATAAGAAAAAAAGTGGCTTTTACATCATATTGCTTCAGAATGCTTAATATTTCCTTAACATTTTCACTTGGACCATCATCAAAAGTTAAAGCAACTATTTTCTTATTTGTTTCCACTTTATCTGTAATGCCGCCGAACACCTGAAAGCTTCTTGCATTCATTAGCTTGTATGCAGCAAACAATAAGATCACTAAACAGATGAGTGCCGCACTACTATAGAAAAACTTTTTTCTCATCACTAAACAGAACGCTCCTTTTAAATAATTTAATTTAGTTTGGCATCATGCATTGCACATTCATGGACAAGTTCGATTGATTTTTATGCCCCTTTAGAAAAAAGCGCTGATTTTTTCTTATTTCCTTCATAAAACTCTGCTTAAATTTGTTCTTTTAAAAGAATGCCGTAATGAAATGTAGCTGATTTCCGTTTGATGACGGAAAAACCAAACTTTTCAAAACGTTTGCTGCGAAAATGATCCTTTAATACCACTCTTTTTTTGGCAACCCGCAATGCTTCTTTTATCATTTCCTCTGTTAAATCCTGATAGACCGCCAGATTTCTAAGGGGGGCAATACCAGCAGAAGACGAAATTTCTTCTTCAAACATTGGATCAAAATAGACGCAATCGATGCTGTTTTCTCTTCTGTTCTTTAATTCTGCCAATGCATCAGTATGATAAATATGTATTCTTTCCATCGCAAGATTTGTAGCCTCGCAGTCAGTTTCCCACGTTTTTAAGCCTTTTTTCACTAAAAAGGAAAGCATATGGCTTGCTTCGCATCCTTCTACTTTTCCTTCTTCTCCCACAACAAAGCTTGCCACGATGCTGTCTGATCCAAGTCCGAATGTACAATCTAAAAAGCTGGAGCCGTTTTGCAGATTGGTTGCCTCAATAAAAGGATCATGCTCGTTTTTTTGAATGCGTTTAATGCGGAACACAGCGGAATTGGGGTGAAAGAAAAACGGTTCTGATTGTGCGTGCATAAATAATTCATAACGATTTTTCCCAATAACTAATACATCTGTTCCATACTCCTTTTTCAGCATATTGACCGATTTTTTTCTTCGCTTCACAAATGGAAGCTGCAAATATTCAGCAATTTCTAATGCCTCCACTGTCAGCTTTTCCTCTGTTCTTAAAACTGTTGTTACTATCATAGCGATCCTCTTTCTGTTCATTTCCTTTTTCTTATCTCTTCAACTATTTTACAGGCTTGCCTTCAAGCCGTAAAATAGACAAAACTTAAAAAAGAACATCTTTACTAGATGTTCTCAGAGTGTAGACAAAATCCATTCTGCCAAATTTTCAGGCTGATCGAAAGCGTTTGTCGCATCAAAGCGCAAAACCTTGAGAGGAGCGGAGTTACCGTGGTTGGGTAGGTAATGAGCATCCGAACAAGGCGAGCAACGAAGAAAGCAAGCGTTTGTCAACAGCCTGAAAGAACATCTTTACTAGATGTTCTTTTTGCAGCTTTGCATTAGCAATATTGCTCAAATGCCGATGTCAGGTTTTCCATAATTGCTTCCATGGAGTTCCCTTCAATATCATAGCGATGAATAAAATGAACAACTTTATTATCTTTAATTAACGCCATGGATGGGGACGATGGTTCAATATCCCCAAAAAATTCTCTCATTTTTGCTGTTGCTTCTTTATCCTGGCCTGCAAATACTGTCACTAAGTTATCTGGTTTTTTTTCTGATTGCAGCACGCTTTGTGTGGCAGCCGGTCTTGCAAGTCCTGCTGCACAGCCACAAACAGAATTCACAACAACCAAAGAAGTGCCTTTTGCCGTATCAATAAACTTTTCCACATCCTCTGCTGTATTCAGCTCAACAAACCCAGCATTCACTAATTCTGCTCTCATAGGTTTTACCATTTGTTTCATGTATTCTTCATATGCCATTGACATAAAAAATCCCTCCTGATATGTTGGTTTATTTCTTTAGCATACTATACTCCCATTCATCCATGCAATGCATTAAACTCTTTTAGGCAGAAGACTCTTCTTTTTTTATTTTCAGATGACGAGTAATACGTACACTGGCAGTAATAAGCAGCAAAACACTTCCTATAATAAAAGCAAAGCTTCCATACAGCTTCCACTCTTTTTGACTAAATAAAATACCGCCAATAAAATAAATAACGGCGCTAAAAAAAGACATCAAATTATTAAACAACCCTGCCTTATCCACGATAATCTTCCATTTTCCTATTCGGAATATCATGTCTTTTTTTTGATGTTTTTTTCTTCCCGTCACTTTTAGCACCTCTTTTATAAAAAGAATATAATTCTTTTCCTCTAGATGCTGCAACAAAACATGGAAGATTTATACATCATCAAAAAGCAAAGGTCTATTTCCTTGCTTCTGTCATTTGTTTCCAAACAGAACCTTTAGCTTCTTCTCCTAATTCGATTCGTTCAATTGCCAGCTTTATTTGCAAACTCACTTCAAATTCCGGATCATTTTCATGTGCTTTTAAAGCCGGCAGAGCTGTTTCATCGCCCACCTCATAAAGATACATGGCAGCTCTCCATCTGACAAGCTTGCTTTTATCCTTTAATGCTTCCATCATTTCAGGCATTGCCTCAGAGAAACCTAAATCAGATAAACAATCTCCCGCTGTTCTTCTTACGGTAACGGTTTTATCCTTTAGCGCCATATAAAGGGAAGAAAGCACTTGCTTATCTTCAATCATTCCTAAATAAACCGTTGCAAGCCTGCGAATCGATGGCTTTTCATCTAGCAGCGCTTTTTCTAATACCGGAATATCTTCAACCGTTGGATCATCTGCCTGCTCTAATTTTTGATATCTCACTTTCCAATCAGGATGATCTAAATCTTCTAATGACAGCTTTATTTTTTGGCGTTTTTGTCTGCTTGACTCCTCATCATCTGTCTCTGCATTTTTCGCCTGCTTTATCAGTGTTTCTAGTCTATTTTCAGGATAGGCGGCAAGCAATTCTTCTACAACAGTATGGCCAATTTCAGCAAACTCGCCGTAACGAACCCCAAATTCTTTCCATTTTCTGCTTACAACTACATTATCATTTGGCATTCTGACTTCCGCTACTGCCTCCATAAACATTTCCGGCAAGCCAAAACGTTTTTCTTCCTCTCCATCGGATAATTTGACTTGCATCGGTATGCCTTTATACATTTGGACAAGCACTTTTATTTCTCCATAATGCTCATTTATTTTGTTTTCTTCAACCAAATCGGACTCTTCGCCAAAGGCGCCTCTTACATGCGCCAATAACTCTTTCCAATCATAGCGGGCATTTCTTTCAACTGCCAAAAAGTCTGCAACATGGTATACCCCTTTAATGCCTTCTATCGCTAAAATAGTTTGAATAACCTCTGGTGCATCCTCAGCATTTCCTTGCTTATAATTATTGCTTTTGCCCATTGGCAATTCTTCATCTAAATTTATTTTCATTGTATTTGGACTTGGTGTTGGTTCAATTGAAACAATTCTCACAATAATCCCCTTTCTGTTCATCATTTATGATAGCATAGCAGCAGCATAAATCTAAATAAAGTGAACCTACAATCAGTGGGGGATTTCCTTCGTTCCCACTGATTGTAGCCTGAGGCCTATATAAGGATATAGGTCACACAGACGTTGCGCCCTTATGTGTTCTTTTATATCGGACCTTTACTCAGCAAGTTTCTCCCCACCTAGTTTTCTCGTTTCTTCCCCTCATCTTGAGGTGGGAGTCAAAAGCCCGGCAATGCCGGATAAAAGGAATTTGCCACTCTTATTTTTCAACGATTTCAGATAAATAACTCCATCTTTCGATTAAGTGCTCTAATTTTTGATTTAATTCTTCTGATTCCTTCAAAAGCTGATTTGCTTTTTCAAAATCACTGCCTACTGTTTCTAATTCCTTATCTATATCGGCAATTCTTGTTTCCACTTGCTCCATATTCTCTTCAATAGCATCCCATTCTCGCTGCTCATTAAAGCTCAGCTTCACTTTTTTCTTTGGAGCAGGAGAAGCGGATACTGCTATTTGCTTTTCTTTTTTTGCCTTTTCTGTCTCTTGCTGTTCTTTTCGTTTTTCCGTCTCTAAGTACTCTGAGTAATTTCCATAATAAGAGCCAATTTCGCCACTCCCTTTGACAATCAGCAATGTCTCTGCCACTTTATCTAAAAAGTAGCGGTCATGGGAAACGGTGATGACCACGCCTGCAAAGTCTTCTAAATAATCCTCTAATACCATTAATGTTTGTGTATCTAAATCATTTGTCGGCTCATCCAATAATAATACATTAGGTTCACCCATCAATATTTTTAAAAGATACAGCCTTCTTCTTTCTCCACCAGACAATTTAGCGATAATTGTTCCATGTGTATGCATTGGAAAAAGGAATCTCTCCAGCATTTGTGCAGCAGAAATAGTTTTTCCATCAGATGTATGAATCACTTCTGCCGTTTCTTTTAAATATTCAATCATTCTTTTGGATGTATCCATTTCTTCATTTTCTTGTGTATAATAAGCCACTTTTACGGTTTGGCCAATAATATAGTCCCCTGAATCCAATGGTGTTTTGCCTGCTAAAATATTTAATAGCGTGGATTTTCCGGCGCCATTTTTGCCGATAATGCCGATTCGATCGCCTGGTTTTACAAGCAAATGAAAATCTTTTAATATCACTGTATCGTTATACTGTTTATTTGCATCCACTAACTCAAACACCTGTTTCCCTAACCGGCTTCCTTTTAGCGAGATGTCTAGTTTTTCAGATGTTTTAGCAGAAGCAATTTGCTGGTCCAATGCATCAAAACGCTGAATCCTTGCTTTTTGTTTAGTAGACCTTGCTTTTGCCCCTCGTCTGATCCATTCTAATTCTCTTCGGAATAAATTCTTTTGCTTATCCAATGTTGCTGCTTCATTTTCTTCCCGAATAGCTTTTGCCTGCAAAAACTCAGAATAATTCCCTTTATAGCTGAAAAGATTGCCGCCATCTAATTCAAACATGCGATTTGTTACTCTATCCAAAAAGTACCGATCATGTGTTACTAAAAGAAGGGCACCATTAAATCTTCCCAAATAATCTTCGAGCCACTTTACTGCTTCAAAATCCAAATGGTTTGTCGGCTCATCTAAAATGAGCAAATCAGGGTTTTGAATTAACACTTGCGCTAAAGCAATCCGCTTTTTTTGTCCTCCTGAAAGCTCGCCCACTTTTTTATCCAAATTTTCAATTCCTAGTTTCATTAAAACTGTTTTTGCATTTGTATGCACATCCCAGCCATCTAGCGCATCCAGCTTCTTCTGCACATCAAAAAGCGCCTCATGAAGGCTGCTGTTTTCAGAATCCGCATCCAATTGCAGCAGCAGCGCCTCATAACGTTTTATTAATGCTAAAACAGGTGCATCTCCTTCATAAACTTGCTCAAGCACACTTAACCCAGGATTTACATCTGGAGTTTGTGCAGAGTAGGCAATAGAATAATCTTTTGGAGCAATGATTTCGCCACTGTCAGGAAGATCAATCCCTGCCACTATTTTTAATAGAGAAGATTTTCCTGTACCATTGATGCCAATTAGCCCCACTCTTTCTTTTTCGCTAATGGTAAATGAAATCTGTTGAAAAAGTTCTTTTTCGCCATATGATTTTGATAAATTTTCAATTGAAATACTTTTCATAATTCCCATTCCATTCTTTATAAAATTCAGCTAAAAAAAATTCCATCACTCGATGTCTTTCTTCTGCAATTTTTTTAGCTGTATTTGTATGCAATAAATCTTTTAATTTTAATAGTTTTTCATAAAAATGATGGATAGATGTTGATTTTCCATGGCGGTATTCTATTTCTGACATGTTTGTTCTTATATCAATGGAAGGGTCATACAGCATATTCCCTTTGCTGCCCCCATAAGCAAATGTTCTCGCAATTCCGATTGCTCCAAGTGCATCTAGCCGGTCGCCGTCTTGAACAATTTTTGCTTCTATAGTTGCAGGCGGAATGCTATTTCCCCCGTTAAAAGACACAGACTCAATCGCCGCTAAAATATGCTGTTTATCTTCTGCTGCTATTTTTTGAGTTTGCAGAAAATGATTTAAAGCATACAATCCTTCTTCTTTTGAAATATTCAATTTCACATCTGCTATATCATGAAGAAGGGCTGCCATTTCAATAATAAAGGGATTCCCCTTTTTTTCTTGTTTGCATATGTAAAGACTTGCTTTCCGAACGCGGTCAATATGGTGCCAATCATGTCCAGCAGCATCATTTTTTAATCTTTGTTTGACAAATTGTTCTGTTTCGGTGATCACTTTCTACTTACTCCCATCTTTTTAGCTAACGAACATATTGTATCATGAATTTCAAGGCTAGGAATATAAATCCCGCTTGTAATAGACCAAGAATCATTCCATTTACTAAGGAGTCCTATGTTTACAAAATAAATTATATGGAAAAGAAAATATAGTAATGGAAGAAAAATACATACTACTAAGCCTAAAAAAGAATATGGAGGAAAAAACAATGGGGATAAAAAAGATTCCAAAAGAAAAGGGAATAGATAACAGTTTACATGTATTAACAGAAGGCTATCTATTCATCTCCAACAGAAGCCATGCTTTTGGGTCCGATATTTTTGAAACACACCTACTAGGGGAAAATGCTATTTGTCTCCGCGGAGCAAGTGCAGCAGAACTTTTTTATGACAACGATAAATTCAAACGAGAGCATGCTGCTCCAAAGCGTGTTGTCAAAACTCTATTTGGAAATAAAGGGGTGCAAACATTAGATGGAGAAGAGCATGTTCATCGAAAAAAAATGTTTATGTCATTAATGACTCCATCCGCCCTAAAAAGAATGAAAGAAATCACTCGAAAACAGTGGGAATTTGCATGTGAAGATTGGAAACCAAAAACAGAAGTTATATTATATAACGAATCATTAAAGCTTTTGTGCAGAGCAGCTTGCGAGTGGACGGGCGTACCTTTAGAAGAAAAAGAAGTGGAAGAAAAAACGAAAGAGCTTGCTTGCATGTTTGAATCTCCTGCAGCAATCGGACCTTCATTTTGGAAAGGAAAAAAAGCTCGCTCTAATGCTGAAAAATGGATTGGGGATATGATCAATTCCATTCGCAATAAGGAGTTGTCTGTTCCAGAAGAGAATGCCCTATATAAAATAAGCATGCATCGCACTCTTCAAGGAGAACTGTTAGAGACAGAAACAGCTGCTGTCGAAGTTATCAACATTCTTCGCCCAATTGTAGCAATTGCCATTTATATCACCTTTAATGCATTAGCTCTTTACCAGCATCCACAGGAAGCAGAAAAACTTTCATCTGGCAATGAACAAAAATTACAGCAGTTTGTACAAGAAGTCCGCCGTTTTTATCCGTTTTTCCCTTTTATACCTGCTAGAGTAAAAGAAGAATTTAGCTGGAATGACTATATTTTCCCTAAAGACACATTAACTCTTTTAGATATTTATGGTACGAACCATCATTCAGAATTATGGTCAGAACCAGATCTTTTTCTGCCAGATCGTTTTATAAAATGGCGTGACAGTCCCTTTAGTTTTATTCCTCAAGGAGGAGGGGATCATTATTTGGGGCATCGCTGTGCAGGTGAATGGATGACACTCGAAATAATGAAGGAAAGCCTTGATTTTTTGGCAAATGCAATAACATACGATCTTCCTACTCAAGATTTTAGCTTTCGCTTTAATGAAATGCCTGCACTGCCGCACAGCAAAATAATTATCAAAAACATCAGAAAAAAAACAAAAGACTGCCTTAATTGAAATGGAAACACCATCCCGTACATGGAATAAAAGTTAGTTTTCTAATTTTTATTCCATGTACGGGATTTTTATTTTGGCGAATTTTTATCAATTAGTCAAAAGTAGTCCTATCTCAACAAAACTAGACAAAGCTCGCTAAAGGAATTATTTCTTTTTTACAGAAATAATTACATATAAAAATTATCCTACTCGTCCATTGTTGATTTGAAGTTATTTTCGTTATTTCATTAAACTGTTTTTCTAAAAGTAATGAAATAATCTATGTAAGTAGTAAATTGGACTATTTATGGTAGACACTATATCAATTTTTTTAGAAAGGTGCTGTTTAATATGAGTGAAAAAAAAGAAATGGTTTTAGCCAAAACGAATACCCATTTAAGTGTAAAGGAAGCGGCTGAATATATTGAAGAAAGTCCTGGTGTAGTACGAAATTGGCTGAGAGAACTGAAAACGCAAATTCCTACAATTGTAGGCAAACATGGATATAGATACTTTGATCAATCTGGTTTAGATGTCTTGAAGCAAGTGCAAAAGTTAAGAAAAGATGAAAATTTATCTTTAGCAGAGATTGCCGAAAAACTTTCGCCTGCTGACGAGTCGCAGCCTCTTTTGCCTTTGCCTTCTAATTCTGATACAGCAGAGCGCATATTGGCAGATTTAAATACAATAAAGGAACAATTAGAGCTCCAGGTTAATTTTAATCAAGTATTAGTGCAGCAATTAAAAAAACAGCAGGAGCATATTGATGAACAGCAGCAGTTTATTCAAGCTCAAAAAGAACATATTTCGGCATTATTGGATACGCACAAACGAGAAAAAGAAGAAAATTCCTATGCAAAAATGCAAAAAGAAAAGCCAATCGAAACCACTTCCAAAAAGCCGACCTTTTTCCGTCTATTTTCCTATCGATAATTAGAAATACTAAATCATTTGGGGCATTTTTTCCCCAAATGATTTTTTCTTTTTATCCGCTAGATAGACAAATAAGCGGCAATTGCTCCGCAGTATTCTCCTTTTTCCAAAAAATATTGGGTCCCTGCCAGTTGATCTAGAAAAGAAGTAAATATCCTTTGCAGCTGTTTATTTTCAGATATTGTTCCACCAATATATACTATTTTTTGCAAAGATTCCTTTTCTGCAAGCTGCTTTGTGAGTAAAAATAATGTTTCTCCCATCATTTGCAAGAGGGCATCTGCAAAATCTTCTGCTTTTGCTGTTTCATTCAATTTAGCAAAATTGCTTGCCGTCCATTCTCCATTTATTCCTTTATCTTCTATTGTATAAATATCTTTGACCAGCATGTCCACATGTGTTCGATTGCCTAGAGAAGCAAGCTCCATCAAAGAATCAAAATCAGCTGCCTTTGTCACATACGACCCCAAGCCCATTAATGTGCCACCGCCTATGCCGCTGCCCAAAAGACGTATAGCATTCTCTTTGTCGACTTTATACCATGAGGTTCCCGTACCAATATTAACAAGAAGATATTTTTCAAATCCAAGCATGTTGTTTTTCTTTAGAAGCCAATTTGCTCCTTGATAATTCGCTTCAAATTCATGAATAATTTTAGCATTGCGGAAAAATTCCCCTTTGATTTCGGCCGCTCTTCCACCTGTTAAAACAACTTTATCTATTCCCATCACATTAATCCATTGCAATACATCTGATAATTGTGATAATGGATATTTTTTCAAGTGCATTTTGCCTTTTTCTTCATAAGCTAATTTAATTAACGATCCGCCAATATCCATGCCGATTTTTTTAGAAGTCACTTTTCTCCCTCCATATCTGCGTTTCCTTTTCCCAATGCATAAATTTTTTAGCGTCTCTCTATAATAATTTTCTAATATCTTCTTTCATCTCATTTGGTGATGTATTTGGCGCATATCTTTTTACCACATTTCCAGATCGATCAATTAAAAATTTCGTAAAGTTCCATTTAATTGCTTTTATGCCAAGTGCCCCAGGTGCTTTTTCTGATAAATATTGAAAAAGAGGGCTTGCATTTTTTCCATTAACATCTACTTTAGAAAAAAGAGGGAAGGTTACTCCATAATTCATTTCACAAAATTGCTGAATCTCTTCTTCTTTTCCCGGCTCTTGCCCCATAAATTGATTGCAAGGAAAGCCCAATACTGTAACCCCCTCTTCCTTATACTCTTCATAGATGCTTTGCAGATCTTTATACTGGGGCGTAAAGCCACATTTGCTTGCCGTATTAACAATCACGATTACATTCCCAGCAAATTCTTTTAATGTTTTTGTTTCTCCTTTAATAGTCTCTACTTCGAAATCATAAATGTTCATTTATCTCTGCTCCTCGTTTTCCGTTTATTTTGGCTGCTTCAGCAACAAAGGAGTAGTGGATTTTAGCGAACATCGCTTCATTAAAATCCACTAGCTTTTCAATGATTTAACTTAGTAAAAACAACCATCTTTTCGAATATCGCTTTTTTATCAGCCTTTGTTTTGTTATAGGGAATAAAATATTTTATTGTCTGCCATTAGCTGCAAGGTTTTTTCCATATAATTAATCATCGCTATTAAATCATCGAGCTGATCTTCTGTTACTAGCCGATTAAAAGAAATGGATAGATGATTTTCCACCATATGATCACAAGCATAAGGATTTAGTCTGATTTCCTGTTTAATTTCTCGTTCTTCTCCCCAAATATTTTTTAACATTTTATCTAATTCTGCATAAATAGAGGAATTATTTGCATGTTTTACGATCATTTCCACCGCTATCGTGCATCCGACTTCCTTCTGCAAATCTGCTATCGCCAACAGCTCCCCAGCAAAATTTCGTATGCCAGCAAATAAGCGAAATGTCATCAAAGCATTTTTTTGCTTTTTTAAAGCAAAGGAAACGGAATATTCTCTAGCAAATTTACTGCTGTTAAATATATCATTGCGGTCTAAAATCGCAATCTCGCCTTCTAAATCTTTATCATATAGCGCCCCTTCCATGACTGTTTTCATATTTTCAAATGCAGTTGGATCAAACATACCTTTTTTCCTTTCCAAAAAGAGGTGCAAGTGTTTTCTTGCACTCAAACACTTGCACCTCTTCTTATTAGAATAAACCGATTGCCTTGCCTTCTTCATCTACATCCATGTTTAATGCAGCAGGTGCTTTCGGAAGGCCAGGCATTGTCATTACGTCACCTGTTAATGCGACAATAAATCCTGCTCCAATCGAAGGCTTTAATTCGCGAACCATAATGGTAAAATTCTCCGGTCTGCCAAGCAAGGCTGGATCATCTGATAAAGAATACTGCGTTTTCGCCATACATATTGGCAGATTGCCCCAGCCATTTGCCGTGAAGTCCGCTATTTGTTTTTTGGCTTTTGTCGAAAATTCTGCCCCCATTGCCCCGTACACCTTCTGGGCAATTGTTATGATTTTTTCCTCAATTCCTGCTTCAAGTGAATATAGATGATTAAAATTGTTTTGTTTTTCTTCTATAATAGAGAGTACTTTTTTCGCAAGCTCTATGCCGCCAGCTCCTCCCTTTTCCCACACTTCCGTTAGTGCTACAGGAATGTGCAGCTGGCTGCACAAAGAAATCAGCGCTTCAATTTCCTTTTTTGTATCAGTATAAAAACGATTGATTGCTACAACAAAAGGCAACCCAAATTGCTGAATATTTTCAACATGCTTTTGCAGGTTGCTGAAGCCTTTTTTAATTGCTTCTACATCTTCTTTTCCTAAATCTGCTTTTGCTACTCCCCCATGCATTTTTAATGCACGCAATGTAGCAACAATTACAACAGCTTCTGGATTTATTTCTGGGTTTCTAGCTTTAATATTCAGGAATTTCTCTGCTCCCAAATCAGCCCCAAATCCTGCTTCTGTCACCACATAATCCGCTAATTTAGCAGCAGTTTTTGTGGCAATCACGCTATTGCAGCCATGGGCAATATTGGCAAATGGCCCCCCGTGAATAATCGCAGGCGTATGTTCGATTGTCTGCACAAGGTTTGGTTTGATAGCATCCTTTAGCAGCAAGGTTAACGCACCTTCCATCTGCAAGTCTCCAACAGTTACTGGCTTTTTCTCCTTATTATAGGCTATTACCATTCGTGCAAGGCGCATTTTCAAATCCTCTATGTCAGAAGCCAAGCATAATACAGCCATAATTTCTGAAGCAACTGTAATATCAAAGCCGTCTTCGCGGGGAACTCCTTGGAGAGGGCCACCTAATCCGATAATCACCTTTCTTAATGCCCGATCATTTAAATCAACTGCACGCTTCCAGACAATTCTTCTTTGATCAATTTGCAGTTCATTGCCTTGATGGATATGATTATCGATAAATGCTGCTAATGCATTGTTTGCTGTCGTAATGGCATGAAGATCGCCGGTGAAATGAAGATTGATATCTTCCATTGGCAGCACTTGGGCATAGCCGCCGCCAGCTGCTCCTCCTTTAATCCCCATGGTAGGTCCTAAAGAAGGTTCCCGCATCGCGATAGCCACCTTTTTATTTAATGCTTGCAGTGCATCTCCAAGCCCTACTGTTACGGTAGATTTTCCTTCTCCAGCAGGAGTAGGATTAATTGCAGTGACAAGAATAATTTTTCCAGATTTATGTTTTTGTAAAGAAGCTAATTTGCTGGAGGTGATTTTCGCTTTATATTTTCCATATAACTCTAAATCATCTTCTGCTACATTTAGTTTTTTTGCAATATGTACAATGGGTTCCATTTCTGCTTGCTGAGCTATTTCAATATCCGATTTTACTTTCACTTTTTCCTGCATGTATAATCCTCCTGGTACAGTATGCTTACATTGTACAAAATAACGAAAAAAAAAGAAATATAGGAACAAAATGTTCGTCTTTATCCATCATCCTTTTTTTTAAAATCTACTATTTATTCTTTTTGGTATTTTTCCAAAATTTAAAACATTATCATTGCGAGGTTTGCAAACTATACTTATAATAAGCTATGTCACATTAATATCTTATTTACTTTTATAATTGGCAATTAAAAGGACATTCCACAATATCTTTTCGTGTCTTTCTGTAAATTAGTTTTTGGAAACTCTATATTTACATACATTTTTATTATGACAAAAAGGAGGCGCTTTTTTATGCCTATAAAAATCCCTTATTTGCTGCCTGCTCGCGAAGTATTAGAAGAAGAACATATTTTCATCATGGATGAAACCCGCGCCAAGCAGCAGGATATTCGACCATTAAATATTATTATTCTGAATTTAATGCCGGAAAAACAAAAAACAGAAGTGCAGATACTTCGTTTGCTTGGCAATACACCGCTGCAATTAAATATTTCATTTTTGCGGACTGCTTCCTATGAATCAAAAAATACAAGTCCCTATCATTTAGATCAATTTTACACAAACTTTGATGAAATTAAAGGAAATAAGTATGATGGCATGATTATTACGGGCGCACCTGTCGAGTTATTAGAGTTTGAAGAAGTACAATATTGGCAGGAGCTGACAAAAATAATGGAGTGGACAAATACCAATGTCACTTCTACATTGCATATTTGCTGGGGAGCTCAAGCAGCACTATATTATCATTATAAAATACCAAAATATGAATTAAATAAAAAATGCTATGGGATTTATTCTCATACAATCTTCAATTCAAAAGACAAGCTGCTGCGTGGTTTTGATGACAGCTTTTTAGCGCCGCATTCCCGCCATACAAATGTGGATAAAGAAGAAATTCTTAAACATAGTGAACTGGAGCTTTTATCGGCGTCAGAAGAAGCGGGTGCTTTTATCGTAAGCGGAAAACAAGGAAAGCATATTATGGTAACAGGGCATCTAGAATATGATTCATGCACCCTTGCAGAGGAATATACAAGAGATCGAAAGAAAGGATTGGATATTCATCTTCCCCTTGATTATTTTCCTGATAATGATCCGACAAAAAAACCGTTAAATTATTGGCGCTCCCATGCACATTTGCTTTTTTCAAATTGGCTGAACTACTATGTGTATCAAGAAACGCCTTATGATTGGAAATGAAAGGGCAAGAACAAGCTTGTTACACAAAGCTAGTCCTTCCATTGCTGTTGAATAAATCAAAAAGCTCCGCATAAACCGGCCTTTCAGAGTGTCGAAAAAGTTTTGAATCAAAAAGGCCGGCGGAAACCGGCCTTTTTGATTTTCCGATTAGCCTTTCGACTCTGCATAATAAACTTCTTCAAACGGCTGAACCACTACAAAACCATCTCCAGAAAACTTCATTTGAATAGATTCTCCGCTGCCGCGTCCAAAGAATGTTTTTAACGAAATATCTGTTACAAAATCCGGCTGTAAATTTCCCGACCAAGCAACCGTTGCATTAGGATCCGTAAATACAGGATTATCTTTAGTCACCTTTAATGTTAATGGTTCATAATGGGACGTAATGGCAACCATGCCAGTTCCTGATAAACAAATATTAAATAAACCGCCGCTCATCATGCCTGCAATTTTTTTCATCAATTTAATGTCCCAATTAATGCTCGGCTCAAAAGCCAATAAATCATTGCCATTTACATAGATGGACTCATTTTGCAGATGGAGGATCGTGATCTTTTTTCCCTGGTCCGCCAAATATAACGTCCCTTCTCCTTCTGCTTTCATTAAAGAAGCGCCTTCGCCTGTAAAGGCTTTTTTTAATAAAGTTCCTAAGCCATTTTCCAATACACCTTCTCTTGTAAACTTGATGCGGCCACGATAGGATACCATGCTTCCTGCTTTTGCCCAAATTTGCTTGTTCAAATTAATTTCCAGCATTCTGGGCGTTTCTAGTTCAAACAACCCTTCCCCTCTATCTTTTTGTTCTGTTTCCTTAATAAAATCCTGCAATGAAAATCGACTCATCTTATCCACTCCCCTTTAAATAACCATGTCTCCATCATTTCGCTTTTGCACTCGCAAATCTTGCTAAAACTTTTACTTCTAGTTAGGCAACTTTAAATCTATCTAGCATATTCTATAAGAAACATATAAAGTGAAACTTCAATCGGGCTTTTACTCAGCAAGGTTCTCCCCACCTAAATTTCTCGTTTTCTCTCCTAATCCCTTAGGTGGGGAGATTACTGCCCGTTAAATAGTGATAAAAAAGCAACAATAAAAAGATTATATGTATATACGTTTACGAAACAGGAGAAAATAAGTTTCATGTTTATTTTATTTTTTGTTGTACATACTATTGCATAATAATTGAAATTTAGGAAATATAGCAAATAGCAAATCATTGAAATCATTGCTGCCATTCAAATAAAGGAGGAATAGGCATATGGAACAAATTGTAGCTGTGGAAAGAAATCATTTAGGACAAATCATCAGCTTTCAAACATCAAGCGGAAGAGTCATTTCCTATCGTAAAGCATTATTGGATGCAGAAAGCGGAATCATTGATGGTGTCAGCATTACAGAATCAACAGAAGAAAATGGATTATCTGCAAGGTTTGAGGATAAGTTCGAAAATTATCCCTTAATTTATTAAGAGCAGCAAAAAAAAAGATTCCCAGCTGTTTACGGCAGACGGGAATCTTTTTTGCTACTCTTCTTCATTTTTTTGTTGAATTATTTTTAATGCCGCAACACGAGATGCATCCTCCTCAAAAAATTGCACCAAATCTCCTATTCGGTCGATGGCATCCCAGCTTAAATGATGTTCAATTCCTTCTACATCATGATAAATATTTTCTTCCTTTACGCCAATAACACGCAATAGCTGTTCTAATAATTCATGACGGTATACAAGGCGTTTGCCGATCTTTTTCCCTTTTGCCGTCAAAACCAGCCCTCTATATTTTTCATATACCAAGTATTCATCTTTATCCAATTTTTGAACCATTTTTGTGACAGAGGAGGGATGAACCGATAGCGCTTCTGCAATGTCCGATACGCGGGCATATCCTTTTTCTTCAATTAAATTATAAATTTGTTCAATATAATCTTCCATACTAGGTGTTGGCATTTATACTACTAGCCCTCCTATTCTTGTTACGCATTATTTACGTATAATAAAATGAAACAATAAATAAAATGATTTGTTCAATCATTCACTTTTTTGGCAGCAGCTCTTTTTAAGGAAGGCTCTGTTAAGGAATACAGCGAATAGAGCAAATTTCAATTCATAAAAGCAGCTAAAAATGAAAAGGATTCTTTAACAGGGCTCAAGTAAAATAATGATTATTCCTTATCCAAAAATTCATATCCTTTTAGCATTTTACTATATAAAAAACAGCGAAACAAGTTAATGCTTCTTTTCTTTGCAAATAGCTGTATTCCCTCGCGTTTTAGTAAACTGAAAAAGACTGTCTCCCTTTAGTCGTTCATTTGGCCTTCTGCTTTTTCAGTTATTTTTCAAACTCCATTTTCCAGCTATAATAATCATTATCGTCATTTTTTTGGTAAGATAAAACTGCATCAAATTTATTGCCCTTTTTGCTTGTTAAACCTTTTACCTTTGCCTTTCCATTTTTGAGCAAAGCCTTCACTATCGTTTTGGTCGGTTTCTTTTTTAAGGCAGCAAAAAACTTATCATTTTTCCAGATTACAAATTTACAGCCGTTTTTCCAGTTGCTGCAGCCAAAGCCTTTTTGTCCTTCTATAACAGCATGTCCGCATACAGGACATTTCCCGATGATTTCTGTTTCTTTTCTTTTATATTCTACTTCTTGGATAATCATATCATCGGCTTCTTTTATGGCCTGTACAGAATCAATTGTAAATTGATAAATGATATCCAAAAACTGCTTTTTAGAAAAACCCCCTTTTTCAATATCATACAATGCCTTTTCCAGTCTTCCTGTAAACTGCAAATTAAATAAATCTTGAATTGGAAAATTTTCTACTATTTTTTTGCCTAGTTCAGTGCACACAAGATTTTTATTATTTGTCGTGATATAGCCGATATCCTTTAGCTTTTTAATAGTTTCTGCCCGCGTTGCAGGAGTGCCGATGCTAAAGCCGCTTAAAATGGCTGCTACATCCTCTTCCTTCTCTCCTTCTTCTCCTATATTTTTTCCGCATGTTTCCATCACTCGAAGCAATGTTTTTTCCGTATGTTCTTTCGGTGGTTTCGTTGTATGTTCTGTTGTTTCTAATTTGCTTGTTTTAACTTCTTCCTGCAGCTGCACATATGGCAATAATATATCTTTCGATTGGATTTTCTCCACCTTTTTCCATCCCTCTACTAGCTGCACTTTTCCCTTTGTAATAAAGGCCCCCTTTAGTGATGTCTCTTTTATTTTTGTTGTTAGTTTTGTTTCTTCATATTCAGCTATTGGCATAAACTGCATAATTAGCCGATTTTTAATCGCTTCATACACTTGCTCTTCATCACGGCTCAGTTTTTTCGGCAGCATATAAGTCGGAATAATGGCACTATGGCTTTCTACTTTTTTATTATCAAACACTCTTTTACTAGAAGAAAACTTTATTTCCTCTTTATACGGCAAATTTTCAGCAAGAAGCTCAACCACTTTGGCCGTTTTGCCGATTAAGCTTTCTTCTAAAGCCTGGCTTGCTGTCCGAGGATAGGTGATGTATTTTTTTTCATATAGGCTTTGGGCAACTTTAAGCACTTTATCTGCAGTCCATCCTTTATATTTGCTCGTAATATATCCTTGCAAGTTGGACAAATTAAACAAAAAAGGAGGATATTCCTTTTTCTTTTGAATTTGCTTATCAACAATTACGCCATCTTGGTTCTGCAGCTGATTTTGAATATTCTCCAAATACTCCTTTTGTTTAAACTTTTCTTCTTTGCCCTC
>Ga0182738_1001403_pt1 | contig 30265 bp, 15 predicted proteins | sample eDN5th30CBELigMG_FD_128876 | JGI IMG/M metagenome (GOLD analysis project Ga0182738, IMG submission 128876) | Enriched Miracle-Growth compost microbial communities from Emeryville, California, USA - eDNA 5th pass 30_C BE-Lig MG (version 2)... ...
CTCGTTGACAGAATTAAATCAGATTGAACAAAGACAATCAGAATATGTGTCTAAAGAAGAAGAAAAGAGAAAGAAAGCCTTGAAAGACCTTGAGAAATTTAATTATGCAGCAATTGGAGTCACAAAAGAAGGAAGAATGAGTTTGAAATATAAGAAAGAGAAGGCGAAATTATACTTTAAGTTTTGCAAAGACGCAGACGTACATCCGATTGAATATTACAGAACTACAAATAAGATAAATATTTCTAAAGAGAACCTCGAAGAAAGAATCAAAGCTCTATTGGAAAAGGACGGATTTCAAGTTGATCGGTTAGTCTTTACAAAACAAGGCTTGCCTCATAGAGGTCGCACAAGCCCAGATATCAAAGATTGGCTTGTTAAATATGGCTATTATGATGCAGGAGTTTCTAATTCAATAGTTGAGTAATAAATTAAGATACTTTGTGTGTTTCAGTAGATTTCTAACTGTACATTGGCTTTTTTTGAGTCAAAAGATTTATAATGGAAGTTGGAAATATGAAAAATAATTTTGATGTAATTCTTCTAATGAAGAGCCATGAAAAATCCCTTTCAAAAATCTTTAGAATAGGTTTTTCCAATTCAGGCCCTCAAAATTCTCCAGAGACAATCTCTGGGTTTGGGCTCTTTGTACTCAAAAAATCTTTTCAAGGGAAGGCTCTTCATTAAGAGAATTACGGGAAAATTTTTAAAGATAATCAAAGAATGACATATGCAACCAGAGCCTTAAAGAGTTTTTTTTTGAAAGAGTGATAATCAGAATGACTGTTTTCTATTTTGATAAATTGGGAAAGATCTAAAAAAACAAAGAATAAGAGATTTTTTTGAATGAACTTGGAGGGAAAATATTGAAAAATGTTTTTCTATATTTTTTTACAACGAAGTTTTGACACGAATAATCATTGATTTTGTTTGAGAATTTTTCAATAATTTTGATTTTCAAGAAAAGCTTTCCAATTTGAAGCAAATAAAGACAGTTTTATTGAGACAATTTATATGAAGGAAGGAAGAAAGAAAGAAGGATCAATCGCCTTTAGAATTTAAATAGAGAGAAAAAGGCGACCGATCCAATAAAAAAGGCAGCAAATACTTAACCTTTAGAGTAAGTATTTTAATATGCAGTTTTATGAAATGACGACAGGACAGTTTTGATAAAATGAAAAGTATCTAACATTCTAAGATAAAGTATAAAACAAACAAATTTTGCGAAAATATAAACAAACTAAGTAATGTAGTGACAATCTCATGAAATTATAAACAATTTCTTACCCCTCTTTTTGAAGCAAATTCCACATCTTAATATGTTAAGAACATAAAGGGAGCTTCCAGGGATTGCTTTTGGTTAAATTGGTTGACAAGGCTTTGGAACTCTGGGATAACTTTTTTACAGGCCAAATCTTCAAGTCCAAGGCACAAATAAGCAACATTTTTCAATTCAAACAAAGCAGATTTGAGCTGGTTTTTAGCAGGGGTAGTTAATTTAGAAAAGGGAATATTGAGCTGGAGAACACGGAGGGATTTGATAAAGGCAAGAACATTGATAATACTGAGGAATTCCTTGACAAACCTATCATCAAAAGCAGTAAGACGACCAACTTGGAGGTTGAGCTTGTTGATATTTGGGAGTTTTTTGAGGGTTTTGCTGAGTTGAGAATACCAAGATTGATAATTTTTGACTTTTGGGCGGAAGATAATGGGATTTTTTGTTTTACAAGCTGATTCCAAAAACTGAATATACTTCTTCTTTTCATGTTCATAGATAAAGTTCACCTGAAAACTCAGCTCTTCTAAGGATCTCAGCTCTGATATTCTAGAGCAGACTGCTCCAATAGCCTCAGAATTAACAGTAAACTTGATTTTGAGATTTACAGATTTCAATGAATCTTTCTGACTTGAAAGGAACTCGCATAAGCCTTGTGAAGAGGCCGTTCCCGTGACTGTGTCGTCAAAAGCTTCGAGATCTAGCAAAGTGAGCTGGCTAGGAAGGGTGGATTGCTGAAGAAGCTTGGAGATGGTGGATAATGAGGTGTAAATGAGGTCCAGATAGAGGTACTTGAGGCGGGGCTTGTTGGATAATAGCGGGGCAAGGAGCTGAATGAATTTTTCTTGGGAAAGGTAGGTAGCGTGGCAGGAGCGTTCTTTTTTGATTTTGAGCATAAAGACGATGAGTTGGGATTGTTTTTGTAAGAATTGGGAGAAGAGAGTCCATTCAGAGACTTTAATGGAGTTAATATCTAAGCGGAAACGGTCAAGGAGCGGCAGATGAAGGAAAGCTTCAAAGAGGAATTTGGTGCCAATAGGTCGTTTAGGAAGGATGAGATCAAATTGTTTTAGAAGTTTAAGTGAAGAAAAGCTCTTGATAAGAAAGTCATCAAGATGATAAAGACATCTTTTTCTGAAGTCTAGTACTAGCAGAACAAGATTTGGAAATACATCAAATTTAAAGAAAGGAGCTATTGTTTGGGTCATTGCAGGTTTGAGGTCCCTGATTGTTTGAGCCAGGTTCACGTCAGTCGTTGTATTCGGTTCCAGCTCGAATTCCTCGTTGAGGTCCGTATCGCTAAGCTCTTCGTAGAGGTGGGGCTCCAGCTCATCGTAGTTTTCGAAATAGCGGCCATTGACTTGGAGGTTTAGGAAGGTAACAAAGGGGTTGGGGCGGATTTCTTGGATTTGTTTGTGGTAGTCGATTTGGTTTTGTCTTGCGTGGCTGGGGAAGTTGACAAGATTGTCATCTTCCCAGCATTCTTTCTGATATTCGATAGGATTGTACTCAAAGTTGAACAGATTGGAACAATGAGAAAGGTATTTTCTCATTATGTGCTGTTCCAGCTTGATATAATTCCCTTCCTTGTCGAACCCAAACAGTCTTCGGACCTTTTCTAAGTTTCTCATTGAGCTGAGGATGCGATAGATTTGGGTAAGTTGTCCCTTTTCTACAGAAATGCCTTCGATCTGAAGAGAAACGAAGGTGATTTTCTTGGAAAATCTCTTGAGGCAGCGTAGGATGAAGTCGATTCTTGAGAAAAGATCAGGGAAGCCAGGGATAGCTTGGAGATCTTCTTTTCCAATTTTGAGCCAGACTCTTTTGAGATTTTTGGCGTCTTTCAAGTCATGAAGCCAGTTGAGTTCTCGAAGGAAGTAGATGGTGGTATCCTGGAGAGTGTTTAGTGTTTTTCGTTGGAGATGTTGGTGCTTTGTGAATTTTGTTTGGGCGATGTTTTGATCAGAGAAGTGGAAATCCCAGAGTTTGCCGATATGGAAGCGGCGGAGAGCGAACTTTTTGATTTTGAGCTGGTCAGAGCCTTCAACGAGGAGGGATGCTCGACGGAACTTGAAGGTTTTTTGAGCTGGAGGAGGACTGGTGTCAGGGAAATAATCCATTGTTATAGAGAAATTATTATATTTTTAACTAGGTTGAAATATTATGTATAGAGAAAAAGGTTAGAAAGGTAAATGTGTCCGGGAATAAAGAGAGGAATTATTCATTAAGAAAAATGCAAATTTGGCTTCAGAATAGAGGAAAGTGTGTTATTGAGATGAACTAAGAAGGAGAAGAACAGAAAATGGTTTGAGTTTACTGTGAGAATTTACAATAAAGGGGAAATTAAAATGGCGCGTCATTTTATTAAAATTCTACGAATTAATGAAAGTGGAAATAATTAATAATGATGACGATGTATAATTAATTTGGTGTGTTGACACGCGAATTGTTAATTTAAATTGTTTTTGGGTAACATCATGTCTCGAATCAGATAAATTTTTCATTTCAATTTATTTTAGTGCATTTTTCTTTTTTAAAAATTATGTTTCTTAGAAATTCAAAATTTACACTATGTAACAACTCATTATATTCAAGTGTTTTAGAAATTAATACTGAACACGTAAATTTCGAGCATTGATGAAGAAAAGGGGTTTCGTCTACAATAATACTTAAATCCCAACTTTAAATTTTGTATTTCTTTCATTCATGACTTCAGCACACGTCGCTCACTCTTTCTTCATTTGAAGGGCTGAATGGAAATTTTATTTAGGAAAACAAAAACATATAAGAGTGGAAAATGTCGATAAGTTCGAGAAAAATTTATGTATTGAAGAGAGGGACAAAAGTAGGTGAGACGTTGTGAAATTTATAATGAATTACATCAGGCTGTTTTCGAGACAATTTAATTAATTTATCACTTTATAAATAGCGCCCACAATAACGCAACAAAACTCTAAAGAAACTCCTTGGGAAGAGGAGCTTATTTTCACCTTGCTTGGATGAGAACTCTTGCAAACCTGCTGAGCCAATATAATTAGGATAGTCTCTATGAAAGAAATCAAAATTAATTAGGAAGTTTAGCAGGACATTTTTGGTTATTAAATTTCATGATCAGTATTCTAGAAATTTTTATATTGAGATGAGCAAATTTGTCAAAAGAGTTTTTGAGGGAATTAGTTGACAGAAAATTCATCTGTTGTTAAATAGTTTTTTGAGGGGTGAGTGTTCATACTCGGTCGATCTTGGAGATGTGAACAGGCTCCCAAGTGTCCAAATTAGTCTACAAGGCATTTGAGAGTGGCAAGCTAATTATCCAAAAAAAATTAGTCTCTAAGGGAGTTGAACCGGATCGCCGAATTCACTCAAGAAATTAAGTCTCTCCTTTATTGATCGAAATTGAGCGCTTTATTCCCTCGCAGTTCTGTTGCGCATTTTGAAAATTATAATATATGTGTTATTATTTAACTGAATTCCAAATTTTTGTTCTGACCATTTTTTTTCAGAAAATTTTGGAATCAGAAAAAAATTCCAAAAGCAATTTTTTCATTTTTTTCCCCAAATTTCCAGATCAAAAAAATTTTACTTTCATACTGAGTATCCAGTATATGATACATTGGAGTAAGGCATCGCCTTAAAAAGAAAAAGAAAAAGAAAGAAAATTTTTCAATATGGAAATTCTCAAAGTAATTTTTTTTGCTAAAAAATATTTGTTCATCCCATCATCCTAGACTGTTCCTCTTTCTGATTCTTTTCACATTTCTCTTTTTTTTTGGTCCTTGAGCTCAGCAAGGCTTACCTAAATATTTCTTCTGAAACACTCTGAAAAGTATAAAATGAGTCACTGAAGTACTTGTGTTATTAAAATAGTTTTCTCTTCAAACAATCTCTTTATGCCAACAGAGTAGAGAGAATAATAGTTGGAGCTGGCTTTGGAAGAGAACTGTTGGAGTTTTTTGCAAACCGAACTAACACTCGAAAATTATATTAAATCCAAGGAAGTTGCATTTTCGAGGGAAATATATAATATAAAATTTTTCGCTATTTTCTGATAGGTAAAGTGGGGATCTAGTTGAAATATTTAAGTTTATTTTTTCTTTTTGAATAAAATAAACATTTTAGGACAAGGTTTATTTGAATCATTTCCTTTTTAATTCATCAAAATGAATAGCAAATTTATCTTCAGATAAGAGACAATAATAAAGAACTAAAGAGGGTTCATCTGCTCAGAAGGCTATATTTTGATGAATAAATTGCAAATAAACAATCGTAAGCTGATAAAGCCTCTTTATTTGGGTGATATAATTTTATTAAATCAAAAGCTTATTAATTAATGTAACGGTCTTAAGGTAATTTGCAAAACAAAAGATTTCTTCAGCGTTAGTCTCGAAGATAGAAAAAATCAAACAATAGGATCTTCCAAAAAAGAAGAATTCGAATCGGTTACATTTCTATTGATACCCTCATTATAATAAAATCAAAAATCTGTTACAAAACAAAAGAAAAATAAAGCCTTCTTATTTCTATTGAATAAGTTTTTCTCTGACTGATGTCCTTTGGAACTTTGTTTCACTTCGAGGACGTCAATCTTCACAAAGGATGATAGTATAAAAGTAATATTATTGGAACGAGGGAATTGCGCAACAAGACATCCAGATTTTATTTGGAGTTAGTCATTATTTTTAAATAAATTAAACAGATATCAGAAGAGATTAGTTGGGAAAATCAAGGTAATGACTTTGATTGATTAAGGATCGAGGGAGATCAGGTTAAATTTATTAGAAAAAATGCTATGATCAGAAATCCATTGAGAAAAATGGAATATGACGTGGCAATGATTTTTCGATTTCCATTTTTAATACCTTCCATCGAAAATTCACTACTATAAAAAGAAGTCTCATTTTTCTCATGAATGACGTTTTGAACGAGGAAAATCTGAAGAGGGAAATCTTCAATAAACGGCCTCATCATGGAAAATGAAGACAAGATATGACGATAATAGAATGACAAATTAGAAAATTTGTATTAGGGTTAAACAATAAATACCAAAAAAATGCGTATTTGAATTTCTCGTCTTTTATTTTTTTTCTGTATTAGAGACTTTGTGTTTTGAGGTTTAAGAATGAAGAAAAACACCAGATTTAGACTTTTTAAGTCAAGGCTGAGATTCAGTAAATCAACACGAATTTGTTTTTAGACCTTTGATGGTTGTTTGCAAGTTTTAAACTTAAAATTTTTAGGGGCAAAACCTTAATTTTCTAACAATGCATTAAAAGCGTATTCGAATCAAAGCGAAAAATTTAATTCAAACTTTCAATTTTTTTAATTCAGAAAAGGTGGTTTTTGGTTGACGCCGGATATGGCCGAAAAACATGAAATAACTGAATGAAAAAGATTTTAGGGGAGGTTATTGCTTTATTTCGGTTGATTTGTGCGGAATAGAAACAACGAAAATTCGTTTGAAAGGACTTTTTTCTTGGCCGTTGCTTTATTAAAAATGGAAAATAATTTGCTTTTTTTAGTAGAAATAAGATATGTAATAGTTAGGCCTCCTTTTGAGATCAAAGAGGTCTAAAGGAATGACTTGGATGATCAAGATCCAAGTCAGATGATGTCCTTTTGGAAAATTTAATAACAACAAGCAATTTATCGCATTTCTGATGAGGAATCAATCCACATTAAAAAAAGCTGACCCAATTATTAAACCTCAATTCAAAGTCATCTAAAAATAGAACTCCCTTCTAGATTGCTGTTTGTCCTCACTTTTCAGGGAAAACGCGTACTTTGACCTTGAAAAGGTTCGAACTCAAGACAATATAAAATCTCTACAAGAAATTTTTCCAGAACATATTTCCCCTTTATTGAGATGAGGAAGGCTGCCGAAAAGCCAGGAGAATATGTAGAATAGAAGGGTTAGGAAGAGGCGAGACAGGTTTAAGAAGAAAGAGAAATCCAGAAGTTGAGTTTTGGAACGGTAAAAGATTTTTAATTGAGCAAACTACTAAAAAAAGCAAGAGATAAAAATAGTAGTGAGAAAGCAAAAGAGTAGGATTTTTAAATTTAGACCTCTAGAAAGTCCAAAAACACAAAAATAGCCTCACTTCATGGGATTGCCTACCAGTTCCCAGGATCATTTCAGTGTATAAGCCGACTGATAGATCGAAGGTTTATAAGGAAATTTTCTGTATAAAAGAGTTTTTCTAAAAGGGGAATTTAATTTTCCTCATCACCCTCCATAACTGAGATTCAGTACAATAACTGTATTTGGGTTATTTATTCAAATACACGGAATTAATTTGTATAATTTAAAACTGAAAAAACCATAAAACATCCGAAATCCCAATGACTTACGCAAACATGTTTACCCCTTTTCAACAACAAATGCTCTCTTTATCCGGCCAAAGCTCTTTTTACAATCCCCTTTCATTCCAAAACTTCCCTTTGATGCCTTCCAATACCAACAATATTCAAAATCTCCTTTGTTTCCAACCTCAATCTTCCAACAACAGTCTCAAACAACAACAGGCTAATCTCTTTGATATGAAGAAGCCAATGAATCTTACTCCCCAAGTAAAAGTCGAAGAGGGAATCAATCAAAAAGCTTCTTCTCCATCATCCAATAACTCAGAATATCATCCTACTTTGGAAGAAGTTTCAAAGGAAAGAAAAGAGTTTTCCGAGTTTTTCGGCAAGATGTACGAAGAATTATACGAAAACTGGAACAAACAATTGGAATTCATAAAATCCCTTAGAGATATGAACCAACCCGAAAATGCCATGTCTTTTCCCATGATGGACAAAGTGAACCCTGTCATTGCCGGCGTCTTGACCAAGACCCGCCAGATCAGTGAAAATACCCTTAAAGTCATGCAAAGAACTCACAGATTAATAAAGTCCAAGGCTACAAGAGAAGAGCCTTTGATAAGACAGAGCGAGAAGCAAATGAGAGCTAGAGTGTCAGATATTAATGTAAAGAGAGAATTTGAAGGGAAAGAAGAAATGGTTGATAAAAAGAGAAAAATGATCAAAATGGCTCAAGAAAGAGAAAATAAAATCGCCGTTGAACAAGTCATTAAATTCATTGTCGATGGCGAAGGTGAAGAAGAAAATTCTAGTCAATAGGGGTTGGAAACGATCTCTGACTGCTTTCTTCCACTTTACTTATTCAAAGTATTTTAGTTGTTTACATCCTCCTCCTGTTCATTTTTCCTTTTCATAATGCTTGTTCTCGAAGAGAACTCTGTAATTCTACCTACCTACCAGTGTATTTATTGAAAACCTTCTTTCTCAATTTTCAAACTCAACTAAACTAAACAAAAAATCTCTTCTCATTGAATTTTCGAGAAATATAATGCCTTTCTTTTAAAAAAAAATTGATATTTTTATGAGCTCCAAAAAAAGGCTCTCCCCCTTTTTTAAGCTCTATACTGTTTTCGAAACTTTTCGTTCATAATGCCTTTCACTTTTCGAGAAATATAATGCCTTTATTTTCCTGTATTTCTGTGGGTTTATTTAATATTTTGAACCTTGAATACGACCGTCTATTATTAAATTATCCTTGGCACAATAGCTCAAGAGAACTCTCTCAGGATAAGTCCCAAGGAACTCAAATAAAATCCTTGTTAAGCCATCTATGAGGAAACCCTTTGAGATGTTGGCAGTAGAGATTGACAAAGAAGAAGTTTAGAGGCTTAGTAGAAAGGCGGTTTGGTTATTATTCGGATTGAAATAAATAGCATATTTTTTTATAATGCCTTTATATTGGGATAAGTTGAGAAAAAGTCCTTTTAAAATAAGAATCTTGGAGAGAATGAAAGGACGGTAACTCTTTAGAAAAATAAATCTATGAATGTGAGCTGGGATGAAAGAGAGAGATTTTGAGAAAGTGTTGAAATAAATAGCTTCTGAGTTCAGTTAATAAAAGTGAAACAGAATTTTTATAATGCCTTTATGTGAGAATAATTGAAGAAAAAACTTTCGGAGGAGTCGTTGAATTGCAGAAAACGAAAACAACTTGTTCGGGGTTTGGAGAAGCAAGTCTTAAAGTGATTTTAAAAAATTAAGAGTCCTCTCTTGGAGATTTTCTGAACAAAAAGACTATCCTCTATCAAAACGATATTTTCTCAAAATCTCTTGAGACTCTTTTTATAAATCCTTTTTCTTAAAATTTTGACCTGAAATTAAACAGAATTTTTATATAATGTCTTTATTTTTAGAATCATTAAGTAAAAATCTTTTTAGCGAAAAGCTCTCCTGTAAAAAAAATGAAAAAGAATCCTTGGAGAGTGAGAAAAGCAGGTCTAGGAGTAATTTGAAAGGATCATCGTCACGAGTAAATTTTGAACAAAAAAATCTCTTCTATGAAGGCAGTATTCTGAGAGAATTCTTTTTATAATGCCTTTCTCTCACATGTATTTTAATTATTTTATTTCTTTGTTGCTGGGGTATGTACTTGGATAGATTAAGAAAACATCCTTCATCTTGAAGCGACAAATAGTTACCTCTCCTGAAACAAAACATCATCATTAAAATACTTTTTGCTTTTACATAAAATGGAGAAAAGTCGTGTTTCCTCGAAAGAAACGAGAGTAAATGTCAGAGTTTCACATCGAACTTTCACAATTTCTCAGGATTTTTGAGTGAGTTTCAGACATTTTTTCCCCCCATGAAAAAACCCAAAAAGAACTTTTTAAAAAAAGAATTGTAAATGAAAATGAATTTAAAGGCCTCTTAAATTTTTGCTGGGATGTGAAAACATCCCTAAAAAATCGTTCACGGACGATTTGGGTCATTTGGGGGATTTGAAATCGTCTCAGGGTTCCTACGTCCAGAGCCTCATCATGTTCCTTTCTAATTTTTCAGTTATCGGGGCCCTTTTCAGCAGGTGACGAATTTTGATGCGTCCAGGCGGACAAAAACTGAACATGCTAAACACGAAGTTGCAGTCAGACAATAATCACAATATTCAGGACATTGTCCTGGACAACTTCCAGTCTCTCCTTGATAGTAAAAACCATTTACATCACATCTACAACTTCCATCAGGTTGGAGAGTCAACCCAGAAGAGCAGATCATACACTCCTAGCTATTCTCACATTGCTGACATCCGAAAAGGCAAGCTCCTGTACATCCTCCTGATTCTTGCTCAAAATACATGCCTGGTTGATTGCAGATGCAGGCCCCATCTGTCTTTGTGGTTTGGCCATCACATTGGAGACGTTAGTTAGAGGTTGAACACTCTAAGCACCCAATTCCACAACAAATGTTATTAGAATCTGCATAGGCACCTTGAGGGCAACTTGCAATGCAATAACATTGGTTTAAGACTGAAATTGATTCAACTGTGCATTTTTGGCATTGAGAAGTGTCGCCGCTACTATCACACTGAGCACATGTGTCTTGGCACGTTTCACATTGATTTATATCTTCATCACAATATGGGCAATTTTCGACTGCACAAGAAGTACAGTAAGAAAGAAGGTATGTTTGTCCTTCAAGACGTAAACGAGATTCAGGAGATGTAGGAGCGTATTTAAACCATTGATCTGAGCCTGATCCAAAACACTCAACACAGGGAGCAAGGCAGGGCAAGCAAAAGAAGAGGCCACCAAGATCCATAATAGAACTTCCAGTTGGGCATGGGTAAACGGGAACTGTAGGTGATTGGTAAGAGCTGAAGGCAGCAACAGAGTCAATCGTGTCAGAAAAATCAGTGACAAGAGAAAAGGAACGAAGTTCCCAGGTGACTGCAATATCGGTACCATGAAGGTTGGAACTAAATTCAACTGTAATGCAGGAAGCGCTGTGAGGGAAAACACCAAAATACATAATATAACTAGCTGAGAAGAACAGAGAAATGGAGACCCTGAAGACAAGACTTGTGAAGTTTCAACTGATACGTCATCAAATTTGATACTGACTAACTGCTGGAGAAGGATAATCACCCATATCCTACATCTGGACATAGAATCTAAGCAAATTATGATACTCAAGGTCGTTAAAAGTTGTTTTGAGTGTGCTTCCTTGAGGCGCATAATCTAATTTCACAAGAATGATGTCTTCAAAGCATTCGACAGTTGTAGTCGCGGAGATAAGACCTGAGGGGTTACTGAGAGTCCATTGGTTGGCTTGAGCTCCAAAGTTTTGAAGTGTTGTGCCAGCAAGGTCTCTAAAAAGCTGAGTTTGGTGTGAGAGCTTTAAAACGATGCTGAGAAAGAAAAACAACCAATTGGATTGGTTCATTTTTGGAATTAAATATTTAATTATTTCTTGAATAATGAACCAGCTTCATATCAAAACAATTAAACCCAAAATTTTTATTTTGTGGCAACATTCATTCCCGGATGAGAATTTGGTTCGCATTCAATTGTTTGATTTTGAAAAGAGAGATAAGAGTCCGATTTTGAACTCTGAAGTTGGTGAGGTCCGAAGGAAGTAGAGCTTTTTCTCACTTTGATTATACTTCCAAGAAAAAATAATGGCAAGGCTGTTAATTGAGAAAAAACGCCTTAGAGCTTTGGTTGATTTTGTTGAAGATCAAAAAGGAATAAACGGCTTTGTGGTTGTATTTCAATCTTGGAGGAGAATCAAAGCGATCTCATTGATGTCAATTAATTTCATGACTCCTCTTGATGCTTCAAAACTTATTTCTCTTCTGCTGCTCAAGAATCGACAGTTTTTTGCTGAGAGATGAGCGAAGAAAGAGTTTATTCTTATGAACTGAGATCAGATCTAAAGATAAAACAAAAACATCTTGTCTGGTTTTGAGACATCATGTTGGCGGGAGGATCAAAATTTCAATGTTTTTAATCAAGGCATGACGAGCTACGAGATTTGTTGTCTCGAGATTTCAGCGCTTTTCTGGGCAAATATCCCCTGAACCATTGCTTAGAAACTATACTTTTGAAGAGCTGGTCCGGAATCTGGATTCATATGAGCGAGGATTTGATAGGATTTCGAGTCGAATCAAAATTTCTTGCAAAGAAAAAGAAGTATCATTCATATAAATTTAGAGTCTCAGATTGTAAGACAATGTACTTTTCGAAATCAAAGACTGAGAGATGTGAGAAAAAGGCTTTTGAAACTTCCAATTCACCTCAAGAAGATTTTTTTTTTTTGAATTTCAAAGCATGAAAAACTTCGAAAGTTAATTTACCAGAAAATAAAATTTTAAATTCAAAGAATTGTGTTTTGGACTCCGAACTAGAAAAAATTTGGAGCATAGGAAAAAAATGAGAGTTACCAATTCCTAAAGGAACTTTGACTGAGGCGTTGAATGTAATTTTTCTCAAGACATGAAAAAAAAATGAAAAAATTTCTCAAATCCGCAGCGACTGGAAATTTTTAAAGAGGCCTGAAAGCGCTTTGCCTTTCACTGCTCTACAAGATAAAAGATTTGCAAATCAAAAATATTCAAGGAAACTCATTACTAGCCAGTTATTACTCAAACAAGACTTTTCTGAATGAATTTATTTTTCAAGTTTCTAATTAGAAATTCATGAATTTTGAAAAGCTGCAAAAAAAATAATGAGCTTGAAATTTCAACACAACATGATTTCAATTTTTCTTTTTTGAATGTTTGGGTTTCGAATTTACAGATTCATTAGTTAAATGTCTAGAATTGGAGATTTCATATTTTTTTAAAAGAAAGAGTGGAGTTAGAAAGAAAACAAACGGAAAATTGTGCCAAACTCATCTATGATCAAAATCATCTTAACAATTACTTGAGGTCTATCTGGTAAACTTTGCTGTTGATAAGAACAAACCTTTATTGGGAGATATATTCCAACGAAAAATACTCATTTCAGAGTAAAAGACTAATCAAATTTTCTCCCAATGAAATTAACCATCTGAGGGGATTCGATGGCACTTGAACAGAGATTGAAAATTTTTTGGACAGTTGAATAATCCAAAAAAAGATAATTTTCTTTGAATTCGGAAATTGGGCGTAAAGTCCTCAGAGAAAATTTTTCACCAGAAAATTTATAAAACTCCTTGAAAATTCAACAAATAATTCAAAAAGGAAAAACTCAATATCTTTATCAAAGACGACATGAATTATCAGTAATTTTTTTCATCACTAAGAAGCCGTCTAAAATTTACAATTTTCAACTTTTTACAGATGACAAAAATTATTGTTGTTGATTTCCATCTTTTCTAACTTTATGTAAGCTCCAAACTTCTTATTTTTTGAGGAAATATTTTCATTCATAAGTTTCATTGCAAAAAAGTTCATTGAAATCTTTATTTTATTTTCTCAGGTAGCCAAATAGTGAAAAATGGAGGATCTATCAAGTGAGTTTGGGATAGATATTGAGACGTTTTGCTATTTTCGAGCAAAGGGAAGTCTCAACAATTTTTTCTTTTCCAGTGAAAATCCAAGATTGGAAAAAATTCTTTTCCTAATATTTTTGGAGAGTAGAAGAAATTTCTAATTCTTCAGGACAGAATTTATTTTTTTGAGATTACTACTTGTTTTTATTCTTGAGAGAAAAACTCTCCCCAAGGAGAAAAAACCTTGAATTTCCCTAACAAATATTTCAAGTGAAAGAAATCATTTTGGATAAGAAATTTTTTTCTGAACTTTTTCAGAGAGATTAGAGCTGCTGCCAAAGCTTTTGATTTAAATTCTGAATGAAATCTTGTTTTCAAATCCTGAAACTATTTTGTGACTGAAAATGCTCGAAAAAGAAAATTTTGCCTTGTCAGATTTTCTTCGTAGGCTAAGCAAGACTCCAAAAGAAAGACTTAACAAAAAGGAAACAGTTGAATTCCTTCTGAATTCAGAACTCTCTAAAAATGGTATGAGAGTTTCTCATTTTGATATGAAAAAATGAATTCGCCAAAAGCTCAATAAAACTTTAAAAAACTTCAAAATAGTCACTTAACGGCAATTTAAGGAGAGAAATCCAGACTCTATCTAAAACCTGAGGAGCACAGGAAAAACTCCAAAATCTTTCTTCCATATCTCTCTGAGAGTTCCTCTGGTATTATATTTGAATTGATCATCTCTGGCACGCTTTTTCTCGGGATATTCTTAGAAGAAATAAAATCTTGCCAAAGTCAAGCGACCGAATTTGACCAGAGCCTTCTTTAGAAGTTTTAGGTTGTGATAGAATGAGCGTAAACTCAAAGGTTTCCACAGATTTCGTCGAGAGGGCAGTTGAAGGATGCTCATAAAAAAATAAATTTCATTTTGATTGCAAATATCTTGAATCATATTGAAAAAAATGTGGAGTGAAAGAATGAGAGTATTGTTTAAAATACGAGTGATTCGAGAAAAATGAAATTCTTTCAAATACACTAGTAGAAAGAGGAAATTTGAAAATTCGGGGTTGATAATCTGAATATTTTTAAACACAGAGTAAATTTGAATTCGAGATCTTTCCAAAAGAAAATTTTTGCATTCCTATGCATAGATAATTTCATAATGTTTCGCTCCAGATCAAAATGCTGTGATAATCCTAAGAGGTTTGATTCTCAGATCATTCATTTTGAAATTTCAGTCTTCGAGGCAAAGAGCTCTTGTAAATCCAAAATGTCAATAAGAACCTTGAATTAGATTTAGCGTTTAATTTAATTTGAGCTCTGAGTTTTAAATGTAAAAACTTCAAAAAACTCAATCTCTTGTCTTAAAATTAACTCTTTCTAACTCGCTAGTTTCTGAAAGTAAGAGAAGTAATTTCAGGTCCTCTTCCATCTCTGACCCTCTAAGAGGGGCAGTTTATGAAGAAAATAACGACTGAAAGAAGGCTGGTGAATTTGACTCTTCATAAAGATTTCTTTTCATTTCCCTATTTAAAATAATTTTAATTTTTCATATGAAATAACAAAGAGGGGAAGACATTACAACATAGTTATTCTCGAGTTAATTTTCATAGAACAAGGTTGAATTGTTCATCCAGAGTGAATTAAAATGCTGTATTCTCAGCTCTTTAAGTTTTCACTCAAGATGTGAGGGAACAAATGATTAACAGGCGAGATAATCCAGGTTGCAATTTAATTATTTAAGTGCTAAAATCCTCAGGCTGAGATTTTGAAAAAGAATTATTAAAGATAAAATGAAATGTATCAAGCTCTCTCGGGAAAAAATTCCATTTCATTTGAATATTCTTTTCATTTTGGCATGTTCTGACTTGAACTTCAGAAATATCTCTTCATATTTTGATTCATTGAAATCTCTCTCCTTCATAAAGAAGAAGCGTTTTTGAGGCTCGGAAAATTCACAAACCATTGCTTCAAATACCGAAAGATCCTCAGCGGATATTCAAATGGAATTTCCGAAAGTGCTCAACCTTTGCATATGAGAAGGGTCTGGAGTCAGAGCTGATCCTTTGATAAAACTATATTAAGCCCAAAACATCCTTTTGAAGGTATTTTCTTTTGAAAGTTGAAATATTTTCTTTTCCTTTATGAAAGAAGTTATTCAAGGATTGACTTCATTTTGGGAAAGATTTTTCATGGAAAAAATTTGATTCAGACAAGACTGATTTTAAAATTTAAACTGAAGTGAAATCTTTGTTGGAAAATCTCAAGATGAAAGATGTCTTGGCTTTTTCCCTCAAAAGATTCTGGTGATTTCATTATTATGTTAAAATAGGAAGGAAAAACAACTTTGGCCAAGGTTCCGATCTCCTCCTGGTTTAAAATGAATCCTGATGAAGACCTGGGCCTTTAAAACAGGTATTTTGCGTTCAATCAATGATGAAACCAAGATTCAGAGTTCACAAAAAAGAAATTTTTCGAACGTTTGAGGATTCTTTCCCCTTTTGAGAAGATTTTTCAAACGGTTTTATCTTCATTTTACTTGATATTTTCTCTTTAATTTCTTAAATCCTTGAAATTTTTCTCTCTCTTCTTGAAAATTATTGATCAAAGATAGAGAGACTTTAGGAGTTAAAGTCTTGTTATTTGCCGTCATTTTGGAGGTTTGAAAAGTGATTCTAAGGCTTAAACACTGGATCTATCATTTTCATGGCAATATTTTCTTAAATTTTTATTTTGAGGTTTGATTCGGGCCAACTCATCATACAAAATTGATTTGATACCGCATTTTATTGAATGGTTCTTTCGGGGGAAAATGAAGCCTAAATCAATCCCTCGGAAGTAATCAGAGCCCTTTTTCAGTCTCATAGAGAGAATTCTGTGAGAGATTCATCGCTTTTGAGATCTTTATGGGGAAAAGAAAGCGACCAAAAAGTAAATTCAAATCATGTAACTGTGATGCAAAAGACGAATAGAATTTTATCAACGTTACACTCCATAAGCCGTTTCATTCTTTCATTGAAAAATATGGCTAAAAATTCGAATTTGGGTATTCCCGCCTAAAAAAGTCAAGGGGAAAAAAATTTTTTGATGTATCATTCAGATCTCTTGTTTGGCTTCAATAGGAAATGAAAACGTCAGACGAGAAAAAAAAGTGAAGGCAAACGCCATTAATCAAGTTTTTAATCCAAGGTTCTTTCAGAAGATCGAACTTTTTTGTTTTGCTTTCTGAGTCAATTTTTCCATGAGAATTTTTCAAATCATTTTCTCTTGCGATTTTTTATGCGAGACTTGAAAAATCTTCTGACTCATTGATAACAACCCTGACAAGGGTTCTTGAAAAAAACTTTGACCCTTTCAAAAAGGTCCAAGTTTTAGTGGAATGTAAAATTATTTGAAATTAAGGTTTGAAATCAAGGATTTTTCTCTCCAAAATTGAACACAATGAGAATTGAGATCTTGACAAGAGTACATTTCTCAAAAGTCGAGTGTTCTTTTCACCTCAAGTGGAAGGCTACGAATGATTTGTGGGTTGAAAGAGAGTCACAAATTTGTGAGAAAGGGAGTTTAATCTTCAACCATGAGTAATTTAGCGTTTAGATTATGTTGTTTCAATGAAATTAAAATCGTCCATTTTTCAGCAATTAGCTAAAAAAGGATGAGGTTTCAGTATCCAGGTCAGAAGAACCATCTTTGCTAGAAATTAAGAAACGCTTTGCCAGATTAACCAAATTGAGACAAACCCTCGAAGTCCATGTGACTTTACTGACACAAGGGAGGTTGAAAACTCTCATTGACACCAAAGGACCTCAATCAGAACAGCAATTTAAATAGGCACTTCTTGTGTAATTAAAGAGGGAAATTATTGAATCAACAAAAATAAATCTTGTCTGAAATTAAACTCTCTTGATAACTTTTTGAAAAGTGAGGGAAGTATTTCTGCGCAATATCGTCTTTGACTTCCAAAGAGTACAACAATCTGAATTGGAAGAAGCGGAACTTTTCGGCATAAAGAGAAAATTCGTGAAATGCTATGAAGTGGCGCTGTTTTTTAACCATTTTTAATTGAATCGACTCTTCTTTATTCATTTAATTTTATGTTGAAATATGTACACTCAAAAACACTTTTGAGCTCGAGTAGAGTTGATGGTTTCCCTGAGAAATTTGAAGGAGAGGGGCAGAGAAAGCCAAACAAGCATTGTTTAACAACGACATAATGATTTCTGGTGTGAAGAGTGAGAAATTAAATATTAAATCGAAGCAATTGGAAGGTCAAGGTAAATAAAAGGAGTTAAGAGATATTTTAAGGCAAAACTAAAGGTTTTTGTTTTCTTATTGGACCATTAAATTTGATGACTCTTTAATTTTCAAAGCCTCGTATGTGGCTCTTCAGGTTTTGGTTCTTACCGCAAACTTATCCATTAGAATTCTGTTTCAAACTTATTCTGGGTTTGTCTGATGAGGTAGAGATGTTTTTGATGTGAATAATAGTGCACTATTAAAGGACTTTGTTTCTAGGCAATAAGATCTTTTATTGAATTGATAAAAAGTTTAAACCAATTAAAAGCTTGATATCGTTATTGGGTCAATTTTATAGTCCAAAAATTTCAACGATTTTACAATCTTTAAAGTAAATCCTTTATTCATACCTTCACACATTCTTAATATGAAAGTGAACTCTCTTCTGTTACTCGTCTTATTTAGTCAAGGTACGCATTTATTCATTTCTCTCTTAACCTCTTTTCTAGGCATGATTTATTTTACAGAGGCAGCCAATTGCAATAATGCTGCTTGTACAAAATGTAGTAAAGCAAGTGATATTTGTGATGCCTGTGAATCAGGATACTACCTTGATCCTTCGACGAAAAACTGTCTTGCTTGCTCGGATGGAACATACTCTCCTTTTTCCAATACTTTATCTTCGTGTACATGTAAATTTTTCCCTCCAATAAATTCTTGATTGATTAGCTTGTAGCCAATATTCTCCTGAACCATGCAAGAAATGTTCCGGAGCATCAACATGTGCTCAATGTCACCCTGGTAGTTTCATGGCTGCAAGTAGATGTTATTCTTGTGATGATAGTAACTGTGCTGCATGTTCTCTGTTTGGCAAAAATAAATGCACTTCCTGCAATTCTGGCTTTTACTTGAGCAATTCAACCTGCACTAAATGTTCAGATGATCATTGCAACAGTTGCAGTGAAGCAGGAACAGGCGTCTGCAAAGGTTGCGAAGCAGGGTATTATGTAAAGGACGGCCTTTGCGTTGCTTGTGAAGATTCTGATTGCGATACTTGCAGTGGGGCTGGGACAGGCGTCTGCTCTCTTTGTGCTGAGAGCTTTTATCTGAATAAGGGGGAATGTAAAAATTGTAATGATGCTGGCTGCGGGGTTTGTTCTGGGCCTGGCACAGTCAAATGTTCTGCTTGCAGAAGTGGGTTTTATTTGACAAAATCCACTTGCAAAGTCTGTGCGGATGCTGGTTGCAAAGTGTGCAGCGGACCTGGAATCAAGAAATGCACACAATGTCAGACTGGATTTTACTTATTAAATTCGACCTGTACAGTTTGTGATGATGGTAATTGTACAGCTTGCAGTGGAGCTGGGACAGGAAAATGTACATCTTGTAGAGCAAATTATTACCTGGACAAGCCGTCAAAAACTTGCAAGGCCTGCGGCGATGGACAATATTCAACTGCTGGCGCAACTGAGTGCCTATGTAATCTTATGAATCTCTGGTTAATCTGAATTATTAGCTTGTGGCATTAATTGTCAGCAGTGCAATGGCGGAGTGTGCACAAAATGTTATGCTGGATTTGCTGTTTCCCAAGACGGCTCTTGTTCTCAATGCCAAGCCAAAAATTGTTACACTTGTGACAGCAATGACATTGGAATATGCTTGACCTGCCAAATGAACTACTCGTTAACCGATGATAATACCTGTAAACTCACATCCCCAGTAACTACTGTGGAAATTGATGCTTGGATTCAGTACCAGATGGCTCTTGAAGATTTTTATTTACAAGGAGGCAACGAGACGTTTATTTCGCAGCTCAGCCAGAATTTGGGAGTTTACGACTTTCTAATAAAAGTGACCAAAGTGAGCATTGGCTCAGTGATCATCAAATTCACCATTCAGAGCACGAAAGGGTCGAGTGTAGCTGAAAAGCAAGAGGAGCTTGGGAAGATAAAAACGAAATTGGATGAAGCTGTAGAAAGTGGCGCTCTGAATGTATTTCCTGGAGCTGCTGTTTTGGACTATGACTCTGGTGTCTCTGTTCACAGTAAATTTTATTGAAAAAAACTGATGTTGTCTAATCCATGAAAAAGCCGAACCGTCTGAAGAATGCCCAAGTGGTCAATATTTTGATAGCTCGATGAAAGCTTGTACTGGTAAAATCTTTTTGAGAGATGTCTATGAACCATTTTAATATAAAGATTATCCACCTATCAATGTGAAAAACAACCATCTGGGAGTCATTTTAGGAGGTGCTTTAGGAGGGGCTGCTCTTATTTTGGCTATTATCTTGATTGCTTATTATAAAGGACGACAACGAAACTTGACTCGTTTACCCTCCTCGTAAATTGAAAAGCTCATCAAATTTTAATTTTTGAATAGACCAAAGAGTCCACAGAGCCCTCAAAGTTCAATATATGAGTTTCCTCTGGATTTTTCAACAAGCCCAAAAGGCACTATCCTGAGACACAATTCAATTTAACAACTGGCAATGTGTTGTTGTTATCTTTTGACAATATTTTGTTTTCATATGAGGAAATAAGAGATTAAACTTGCCAAACCCTATTCTTATTCTTACATCATCTTTTGTATTTATCGTCGTAATTTGTTTCAAAGTAAAATTCTATCGATCAGAAGGAAGATTTCATGTGATATGAAATTATAAATTGATCTTTGAAGAAACATTGGAAAGGTTTTAAGGTTCAGAAGCTCTTGGAGTTCTCTAGGATAGCATATGAGAAGTGGGGAGGGAGGCGTGCTCTCTTGTTTTTGGAGAGAAGGGTAGATTCTTTCTTTGGGCCTCCTATTTGCTCTGGTGGCTTTTACTACTTCAGCCACTCTGACTTTGAATCAAAATTCATGAGATTATCTCTCTCTTTTTTTTTAATTTTCAGAAGAAAAAAAAAATTTCTCCCTTGAGGATTGAGCTCAATAAAATTTCACTCTTTATTCATTGAAGAATAAAAACGCAGAAACAAACCGCTATAACTACGGTATGAATAAGCTTTGAGAATAAAAAGGCAGAAAGGACTCATAAGAGTCTTGACAAAACTTCATTTCTTCTTTTTTCAAAGACCATATTCATCTCGTCAGAAGAAGAAGAAAAAATAAAAGAAGCTGTGAAAAATTCCTATTTCCAACATCAAATAAATTCTATTTCTTGACTTAAGAAGTCTGAGATCAAATTTAGCAGTTAAATTAAATCTCCCTCGTAAGAGAGATTATAATTTAAGGTCTAATTTTATCTTTTTCTGGGAGAAATCATCAAAGGTTCACATTCCTTCCTTTTAAACTTATTTCATGAGAAAAATGGTCCAAAAGAATGTCAACTCTGCTATGATTGAGTTGAGTCCTTTTGACATGATTGAATTTTCCCTTCCTTCGCTAATCCCATTGAAAATCATTCTCAAGATTTTTTTTGGAATTGGATTCGAGCTTGAAAACTTCAAACTCTTTTCCTAAAATCTTTCCCTATTGTATTCTTTGTTGAGTTTTGCTTTTTTGATTGGGTATATCGTCAAACCTCTGCATTCCTACAGGAATTAAATCTGTTCAAATCACTTGATCAGAGTTTGGAATTTCGGATTTTTCAACTTTTTTCTGAATTTCTTTCTTCTTTCCAACTTTTCCAACAACAAAAAAATCCTTTCAAACTCTTTAAATTGACAAAAAAAACAATTCGAACAAATTTTTTGGAATTTTTTCCCAGATTTTTTGTTTCAAAAACTTTTTTCTGAGCCCATATGAAAGGCCAAGATCTGGAAGAGATTTCTAGACAAAAATTTTTCTCCACTCAATTTTTGTTTATCATGCATTGAGAAGGATCGTAAGAGAAATTTACATCTCCTACTCAAGATACTTGGAACTCTGAGAACTGCATAGCACAGAAAAGTGAGGCAAGCTTGTGGTGGTGCTTTTACTTATTTTTCTCGGTGAAAGGAGAACTTGAGAAAATGAGTTTACGATGAAAATCTTTCATCTTCGCTAACAATTGAATATAGAAGGCTAAATGACCAATAACTATTTCGAAAGGAAGAAAAAAAAATAATCAGGTACAGCCGATGAAGTGAGATTTGAAGAGAGTTCTCTGAAGGTTTTACTGGAAAATCTTGTGATCGAAACGATGGACATGAATTTGAAAATTTTTGCTAAAATTAATTTTCTGAATTTTTCAGTTTTTTAAGAACTCTGGACTGAGTGATTCAAAATGAATTTTTCTTAGTTATTCACTGCTTATGGCAGAAAAAAAAACGAATCGGTTGGAAAATTCTGGTGAAGGTGGATTTTCCTGATGACTAAAAAATTTCAAATTTCCCTGCTGGATTGTTTCAGAGCTTCTAATTTTTGCATTAATTTTCCAATTTTCGAAACCAGGGGCTTTGCGGTAGTGAAACTACTCCCTTGTTTTTAACTCTTTTATCGAAAATGTTTCTGATAAGATATTCTTTTAAAATTATTTGTTTGCACTGAAAATAAAACTCAGAGCTTTATTTTCTCCTGATTTCTTGTTAAAAATAACAAAACGGCGAACAAATAAATTTTCTCTTTGAGAGCATGATCGAGAATTATTCCTCCGTTTTCTTTCTTGAAGAATTGTGAAAAATTTCTTCGAGATATTGTGAGAAAAATTTATTTTTCCAAATCCAGCTCAAGGGTAGCTAATAATTAAATCGAGTTCATTTGAAAGATGGGAGATCTTCCTGAATGCATTCTTTAAGTTGATTTACTTTACAAAGAAATCATGAATACAAAAAAATCTTGAGAAAAATGTTAAACAAAATTATAAAATTATTTTTTCTGACCAAAGAGAACATTATTTTCTAAGGAACAGGTGAAAGACAGTAAAGTTCAGAAACAGTTGAATCATAGCATAATAAATGAAAGAAAATGCTCACTAGTAATGAATAACGAGAGTTTTATCAATTTTTATAATGAATAAAGATGGATTCTTAACATTGAAACCAATATTCACATTTTTCATTCTAAGACACTAAAAGAACATCAGAGTGGATTTTTGAGATTGTTTGAGATTAATTTTCGCAACAATTTTTCTGAGATATTCTTCATCATCGTCATCAAAAATGTAAGAGGTATCAATAGCAACTGTTGTGAGATTTTCAAGTTTCGACAAAGCATTTTGGATCAAGTACTCCATATATCCTGGAACTTTGCTGACCGGGATATTGAAGGATAAAGTTTTGAGAGCTTTGAGCGATGATAATCCTTGAAGAATGTTGATGATTGCTGATATTAGGACACTATCATTTTCTGATAGCCTTTCTCGAAAAGTGAGTTTTAGACTTTCAAGTTTTTGCAGTTTTTGTAGAGTTGGTTCCAATTGAAAATCTTCTGTGAAATGGAGACTGATAGAAGATAATTTGAGCTCTTTTAATTGGTGAAGCTTCGATATTGCAATCAGAATACTATTCAAGATGCCTATATCTGATATGAATCCAAAATCAAGCGCTAGGGTTCTCAAGGTTTCCTTTTGTTCTATGAGAAACTCACAGAAATTGGTCTTTATTTGTGGATCAAGAACCTCATCTTTAAAATTGGAAAGAGTTAAGGACTCGAGATGTGAAAAAGATTGATGAAGAGGAAAAGCCAAGGAGTTTGGTGCTGAGACCTCAAGAAAACGGAGCTTTTTGAATGGTTCAGGGCAATTGTCCAGCAGACTCGCTGAAGGATCAGGAAGAGTTATACTCAAAAGGATGAGGCTTGTTTGTTTCTGCAAAAGAGAGCTGAAAATATTCAGTTCCAAACCCGAAACAAGAGGAAGATTTAATTTTAAGGAGTCGAGCAATGGAAGAGACAAGAGCTGTTTGCCGGAGAGAAATTCAGAGATTTCAGAGGATCTTGCTTGAACTGCCAGATGGAAATTTTTGAGGTTTACTAAATATTGAAAGCTTTCTTGTAAAGAAGAGTAAAAGGATCTTGGGTGATCTTGGTCCAGACACAAAGTCAATGAAATCAGATTTGGGAAGAGATCCTGTACTTTCAGAGGCAATGTTATTTTCCTGCGAGGACCGGGTCCTTTAGTCTTATATTGAGTGATATAAGTATTGGGAAAGTATTGTCTCAGAAGACTGCAATCAGTATTTGGAGTGATTTGCAGGTTTTTTAGAAATCTTTGATGATATTCTTTGAACATTGGATCCAAGTATGTATATGCAATATCACTGTAATAGACTTGAAGATTTTGGAAATGGCGGAGAATCTTGTAGATTTTCAAGAAGAACAGACGAGATAAAGTTGAGCAAACAAAGCTGATTTTGATGGTTTTAAGGGCTTTGGGAACCTTCTTCAGGATGAGGAGATTGGTTTTTCTGATTGAAGATTTTGAATCAAAATTAAGGACAACACTTTTGAGAGAACATGATGTCTTTAAGCTATTCAGGTATTTCGAGTTGACGTGAGAGAAGCTGATATCAGCTTTTGTTAGGCATTTGATGTGATTGAGAGAGCTGGCAATATAATGATGTTTTGATGTGTTTTCAATTTTTTTGAGATAGAATCCCTTGATCCTCAGTTTTCGAGCTGCAATAAGATCTCTGCCATTTGGTCGAAAGCATCTTGGGAGGAATTTTGGTTCCATTTGGAATGCGAATTGAGGTTTGGCTATTTGATAAAATTATAATTAGAGTCAGAATTCAATTCTTAAAGGAGAGATGAAATTAATCTTTACGGTTTTTGTGTATTTTTACTCCCAAATTTTTGCAAAAAAAAAGAAAAAAATATTTTTCCTCATTCTGTTCGAATCTTTACAGATTTCTTTGTCTCAGAGAAGTACTTTTTAAGTTTTTCAGTTTTTTGACGCTCAAATTTCTCCCAAAATCTTTTTTAACGTTTTTCTTCCAACTCCGTTCGAAAGTCTCCATCTTATTTTCCCCCTTTATTTCTTTCTTTCAATAAAAATCTCCCTCAAAAAGTTTTTCTATTCAATAGCTCCATCTTTCGTTTTCAAAAAGAAATAACATTTTTGAAGCTGTTTTAGTGATATTTATAGAAAGGCTGAAACTGAAAAATGGAATAAAACAGTGGAATTGAAAAAAATTGAATTTTTCAAATGGATATCCGCCCTTTTTCCATTTTCTATTACACCTCTGATGAAGATGAAATTTCATAAAAGAGAGAAGCTCAAAGGTTCATCATATCAAGAATAAATGGTGATATAAAAAGATTTTGATTCAGTGATTTAAAAAAATACAATAAAAACTCATTTTCTCATGAATGCAAACAAAAAAATAAGAAACGATAAATTATAAGTAAAAATTGAATTATTCTTCATCAGGTTGACTTTTGCTTCCTTCAGCAATATAGTTTCTCCATTGTCTTAAAGCCTTTTCGGCAAGCATTATCTATCAAGAATCGGTTTGAGATTATCTTTTAAGAAATTTACAAAGCGGAATTTTTTAATGATAGTTTCATAGGCAAGTTCGAATTTTTCATCTTCTTCTTTTAATTGTGGGAGGACTTCAAACCATTTAATAAAGCAAGATCTTTTGAGGTAATTGTCGCGATATTGAGCATACATATTTCCCTCTTCATGACTCTGCACAAAATATTCCAAGAGATTGTTGAACACATTTCTAATGGAAACGAGGTTAAATGCCGATTCAAATAGTTAAATATACATTTTGACAGTAGTTTCATAATGTTCCTTTGCTATATTCATCATCATCTTCATATTCTCACTTTCCTCTTCTTCCTCCTCAGCTTCTTGAAGTTCTTCTTCCTCTTCTTCATCGATTTCCTCAATACTCTTTTGAGTATCTGGGCTTTCAACAGCTTGTAAAAGTCCTAATAGTCCTTTCTAAAAGAATTTCAGGCCAGCCAATCTTCAATATTTACCCTTAATAAATTTCTAATTCTCAAGAACCATGCAGCTTGTATTTTTCTATTTGTAGTTGTCACCAAAATTGTTAAGAACTTTTGTCCATAGAATTGCTAATCATGAAGGTTTAGTTCAAGTTATATATAAAAATATTACTGTTAATTTTTTCTTTCTAAATGCCAAGGCTTTTTGTAGGTTATGTTCAGAGACTTCAAAAAAGTCATCTTCTTCATAACTAGCTCTCGTGCCTTTTGTTTTAGTAAAGGAAGAAACGCTTTTTTCTTCAGTTCTCTTGAGATTGCTATTACTTCTTGTCTTTTGTCGGAGTGGTGGTGTTGTTGTTTCTGTCTCTTTTCTGGATGATGGTTCATATTTTTTCTTCAGGACTTTGGTAAACTCTTTCTTTTCAGGGATTTTCTTTTCAATTTCTTGAGGCTTTTTCTTTTGACTTTGTTGGCAACTTGGGCTGGTTCCAAACCGAGTTTGCGATGGTATTCCTGGGGTCAAAGGTTAATTTTTTGAAGTTCGAGAAAATTCATTTGTACTTGGTTTGGTTGAACTTTTTGTGCTTCTTTCAGTGGACTCGAGGGTATAATTGCGAGTATTCATTCTTCTTGGAGTATCAAAACGTAGGGTTTCCAATCCCTCTTTCTTTTGTGGTTGTGCTATTTGGAAGGGTTAGGAGATTTTTCAACAAAAAAATTACGAATTCTAGTCATGACTTGATCAGGAATTAATTCCTCAGTATTCATGGTTTTCGAGTTTCCAAAGCTTTGATCTAAAACACTAGCACTCATAATTTCCTTTGTTCCCTTTGAGGTCTTTTTTGGATATCTATTGGCGGCTCCCTTGATAAAGCTTTGGTTGGGACTTGTTAGGCAAGTCTGGCTTCTGAAGCTGCGGTCCGTTGGAGTGAATTTTCTGGTTGATGTTGGCTTGAGATTAAAGTTTGCTATGTTTAAGGACTGAGAATTTGTGGGAGTTTTTGATCTTTGATTGATTGGGAAGCTCTTTCTTTTATCTTGAGGAGTTGTTGTTGAAGGAGATTTCGAGCGTTTATTATCTTGTTTTATGATAGGTTCCAGGAGAAGTTCTTGTTCTTCTTGTTGAAGGGATTCTGGACCAAGTTTGCAGACGACATAATGTCCAAGGAAGCCTTGATAGAAATATTTTTTGAGAAGTTTGTTGGAGTAGAAAGCAATAGCTCGACTCAGTTGTGCTTCTTCTAGCATTTGATCTATACCAGCTTCTTTTTCACAGATAATACTCGTCTGAGTGTAATCATGCTTTTGTTGTTGTCCAAGCGTTTGGTGCCATAAATCGAAATAAAAGGCTTTTTTGTTCTGTTCTTGTGATGCCAAGAACTTGGAAAGTTTGACTTTATGGGCATGGACCATAGTGAGGAGTTTAATAAAGAAGGAACGTTTTTCACGGAAAGCTGCTTCATCGAGAACAGTAGCAATAGTTCCAACAAAAACATCAAAACGTTCTTTGAGAGAATTCAAAGCTAGTTCATGATCAACATCCTCTTTTTCTTCAGTTTTGATATAATTTGAAAGAGTATGATTACAATCGCCAAAACTGACTGTATTATCCCCAACACAAAATTGACTACTTTCATCTTTTTCTGTAATTTTTGTAATATCTCCCAAGTTACTTCCTCCGATGAGACTTTTGACAAGACCCGAAGGAATATATGGTGTTTCCTGAGATTGAGTGGTATTGAGATTTCTGACTTCAAGCCCTTTGGATTTGACAGCAGGCTCACTTAGTCGTTTCTGCATATTTAACTTTGATGATGTAGAAGAGCTGTGATCAAGGCTTTGTCTGATTGGAGTGAATTTTGGATCATTTTCTTTGACGTCTTTTCTACTAGCACTTGTTAAGATTGGATGCCTGGAGCTTAAGTCTTCACGACTTCTTGGTCTTGTAAGCAAGTTTGTGAGATTAAGAGCTTTGTTATTTACGGAATAAACCTTTTGCATAACAAAAGATGTATTTTGACTATTCATTATATTTCGTTTGGAGCCAGACATGGAAAGTGCTTGATTTTTTGAGCCAGAAGCAGAAAAGCTTGAGACTTCAGGCTCTCTAGATTTGGTAGACTGAGGTTTTCTTGAGCTACTTTGACTTCCTCTTGGAGGCATTTCTTTTGAGTTATTATTAGCATGATATAAAGATTCGGCGAGTGCGCTTTTTGTGAGAGCTTCGATTGATTCATTCAGTTTATCAAATGTGGACTGGCGAAGGTCTGAGTGAGTGAGATTAGAGGAGACACGGGAAGAGCACATAGAAATATTTGCTAAAGGTTTGCTTGAAGATCTTTTTAACGTTGGATCTTTTGGAGGAGCTCGATTCGTGGATGGACTAAGAAAGTTTGAGATTTAGAAAGAACAAGAGAATGATTTGGTTTACTCATAGCTTCGTTTGAATTCAGAATTTGCGTCATTTCTGGGAATGGAACGCTTTGAGAGAGGAAGAGGAGAGAAATTATCTTTATTGGTATATTTTTGTGGGGTTTTTGCAAGTGGAGCTTTCTTTGTGGAAGAATTGTTTCTATTATTAGGTGGTTTTTCAATAGATTTGGAGCTTGAAGTTGGCTTGAGAGTATTTCGCTAAGAGAGTTGAGAAAGTCGAGTCGAAATGAAATTACGTTAGATTTAGGAGAACTATGTATTGAAGAGGTAACATTAACAAGAGAGCCATGTCTGGACTTGGATGAGAGGGGAAATAATAGAAAAAGAAGTCGGTACCTATTTTGGCAAGGATTTTGGAAGCTGGAATCAAGGCTAAGAAGAGACATTTGTAATTCTCTGATGCGTGCGTGCGAATAATTGTTTGAGAATTAATTAATATGTCAGTTAATAAGAAGTTAACAAATTCTCTTCTTTTCTTTGAGGGATTATATCAGAATCAGAGAATTATCAGATTTTTTAGTGGAAAAGGACACTTTTAACCTTTGAAAATTTTATTGATTTTTATAATTCCCTGTTGGAAAAATATTTAGTTGTTTAATAAGTTTCTTGTATTTTGCTAATTTAGAAAATATGACGTCAAGGTTTTTTTGTTGATTCTACAATTATTAAAGGTTTTTTTGACTCATAATCATAAATTATACAAGAAATCTATTGAGGATCCAATAAGATGTGAGCAAGCTTTAGGGTTCATTAGATCGCCCTATAAACTTGACCGACCCTAACTCCTCTTGAAATAACAAAAGTGGCGTGATTGCGATTCTCCTAGGAGGATAGAGAGGAAAAAAATTAACAAGTCAAGTGAAGTAAATTAATTTTACAAAGCCCTAAATTTAGATGATTTATTAAAAAAGTAAAGTAGAAGGTCAAATCAAATTAGCCTTTGAACTGTTATATTAATATCAAATACCCATGGATTTTACTAATCAGGACTTAGGGTCATATTTCCAAAGAAAAGCTTCAGATCGTGAGAGTTTGAATCCAAATGCTGTGTCTCATCGGACATTGATATCTACTCTACATCAACGTCCAGGCTCCAGACAACAATCTCCTTTTACAATGATTACAAATCCTCAAGCAGTCATCAATGGATTTCGACCTTTTGGAAATGAGACAGTGTATAGTCGGAGCGATACGGCATCAAGTTTTCGAGCCTTAAGACAACGCCCGCAGTCGGCTTTTGTCAGGGAAACAAAGGTGAAAAAGGCTTATGGAGCACCAAAATTGAATGAAGAGCAAAAAGAGATTTTAAAGCAGGCAAATATTAATGCAAGAAGGAAGGTGGACTATGTTCCGTTGCATAAGATTTTATATGAGATGAAACAGAACAATGATGAGTTTCAGGAAAAAGTTCAAGAGTTGGAAAGTTCATGGGAAGGACTTGCTTCTTCTAATAAGCTTTGGACATTTAAAGGAGAAAGAATGATGGACAGTATTCTTGAAAAGAATTCGATTTATGCACCACGAAAATCTACAACTCAATGCTCTTTGATAAGTGAGCCGACCTCGGCTTCTAATGTGAAAATTCCATCAAGAAGAAGTACAGCACCAATAAGATCGACGCGAAAGGGATCAGAACCTAAGCAAAGGCTTCTCCTTTTAAGCGGAAAATCATGCGCTAGTTTCTTTAGAGAAGATCCTTTGGAAGATTTCTTGAGAAAAAGTCTCCGAGAAGATGAAGAAGGAGGTTCTGTTGACACCGCTCAGAATGGCAAAGAGAATCCTAATTTGAGGTATAACAGTTTTTTGCAAGCATACTCTGGACCAACTGCTGCTTCTTTAAATGAACATCCAAGTAAAGCTGGTAAATTTAGTAAATTGGAAGAATCCAGCATCGGAAATGAGAGCCAGTCTGTTGAAGAAAGGACTGGGAGGGAATCCGTTATATCTCTGATAGCAACAAATCAAGAGAAGAGGCCATCGACTGCAGTCGATGTTCGACTAAGAACAAATGAGAGTCCAAGAGGAGGAAGCATGAGAGAAATAGAAAATTTGTCAATAGCAGAAAATGCAGAGTGGAATTACAAGAGTGGCAATCAGAGTGAGCAAGATTTTTACCCAAAGATGCCAACAAAAGCTAAAGGCAAATCAAGGCCATTTAGCTCAAGTGGAGCATTAAAGAGAGTTCCAATCCATGCAAGACCAAGCAGTGCAATGGGTGAAATCAAGAAAGTTTCTTTA
>Ga0182738_1001404_pt1 | contig 30263 bp, 30 predicted proteins | sample eDN5th30CBELigMG_FD_128876 | JGI IMG/M metagenome (GOLD analysis project Ga0182738, IMG submission 128876) | Enriched Miracle-Growth compost microbial communities from Emeryville, California, USA - eDNA 5th pass 30_C BE-Lig MG (version 2)... ...
GACGGCTCGATGGGCACCATCCACTCCAACAGCCCGCGCGAATGCCTCAACCGCATGGAATCGATGATCGCCATGGGCGGCTATTCGCTGCCGCAGAAGACCGTGCGCGAGATCATCGTCGGCTCGGTCGACGTCATCATCCAGGCCGCGCGCCTGCGCGACGGCTCGCGACGCATCACCCACATCACCGAGGTGGTCGGCATGGAAGGCGATGTCGTCATCACCCAGGACATCGTCGTCTACAACATCAAGGGCGAGGACCAGAACGGTCGCCTGTTGGGCGAGCACGTCTCCACCGGCATCGGCCGGCCGCATTTCTGGGAACGCGCGCGCTATTTCGGCGAGGAACTGCGTCTGGCGACCGCGCTCGAGGCGATGGAGAAACGGGCCGACTGACGCCGCCGCGGGAAAGGCAGGGGCTTTGCATCATGTTTGGAATTGATCCCACGATCCCGGCCTTCGTGGTGCTGGCCGGCTTTGCCGCCGGTGCGGTCGCCTATGCCTTTCTGTTCAACGACATCAGCCGGGAAAAGCAGGTCGGCCGCCGGCTCCAGACCGTCAAGGCGGCCGAGACCGACCGCGCCGCCGCCAAGGCCTCGCGCGACCGCGTCGCCGAGGTGGCCAAGCGCCGCAAGTCGGTGCAGGATTCGCTCAAGGACCTGGAGGAAAAGCAGAAGCGCAAGGACGTCAACGTCAAGAAGCCGCCCCTCAAGGTGCAGTTGCGCCAGGCCGGCATGACGGTAACGATCGAACGTTTCTATCTGTATTCCGCCATTTTCGGCCTGGTTCTGGCCCTGCTCGTCTTCGTGATCGGGGCGCCGCTGTTCGCCGTGCCGGCGGCCCTGCTGGTCGGTGCCGTCGGGGTGCCGCGCTGGATCGTCACGTTCCGCCGCAAGCGCCGCGTCAAGAGGTTCCTCGACGAGTTTCCCAACGCGCTGGATGTCATCGTGCGCGCCGTCAAGTCCGGCCTGCCGCTCAACGACGGGATTCGCCTGATCGCCAACGAAGCGCAGGAGCCGGTCAAGACCGAGTTCCGCCGCATCGTCGATGCCCAGCAGCTCGGCCTGTCGATCCCCGATGCGGTCACGCGCATGCCCGAGACGATGCCGTGTCCCGAGGCGGGCTTCTTCGGCATCGTCATCCAGATTCAGTCTCAGGCCGGCGGCAATCTTTCGGAGGCGCTGGGCAACCTCTCGCGCGTGCTGCGCGACCGCAAGAAGATGAAAGCCAGGGTGCAGGCGCTGTCGATGGAAGCCAAGGCTTCGGCCGCCATCATCGGCGCGCTGCCTTTCATCGTCGCGGTCATGACCTTCATTACCAGCCCCAAATACATCATACCGCTGTTCATCACCGATACCGGTCATCTCATCCTCGGCCTTTCCGGCATCTGGATGGCGATCGGCATCTTCGTGATGCGCAAGATGATCAATTTCGACGTGTAGGTGCAGCGATGGACGTGGTTAAGACCCTTACCGATCCCGCCATCCTGATCGCACTGCTGGTCGGCATCGCCGTCTTCGCCACCATCTTCACGCTGGCGCCCGCCTTCGGCGGCAACCAGCTCAAGTCACGCATGAAGTCGGTCGCGCTGGAGCGCGAGGAACTGCGCGCCAAGCAGCGCGCCCGTCTGGCAGCCGAGGCCGACCGGCGTCGCAAGGGCCTGCGCGAGGAGCAGTCCGTGGGCATGCGCGCCATCGTCGAGCGGTTGGACCTGAAGCGCGCGCTGGCCGACGAAGGGACCATGCAGAAGCTGAAGATGGCCGGCTTCCGCGGCCAGAACCCGCTGACGAAGTTCCTGTTCTTCCGCCTTGTCCTGCCGTTCGCCGGGCTGGCGCTGGCGGTGCTTTACGTTTTCGTACTGAACAGCCTGCCCGAGCAGTCCACCTTCGTGAAGATCTTCATCTGCGTCCTGGCCGCCTATGCCGGTTTCTACGCGCCGGTGCTCTATGTCTCCAACCTTGTGACCAAGCGCAAGCAGTCGATCCAGCGCGCCTGGCCTGACGCCCTCGACCTGATGCTGATCTGCGTGGAATCGGGCATGTCCACTGAGGCCGCGATGCGCAAGGTGGCCGACGAGATCGGCTCCCAGTCGGTGGCGCTGGCCGAGGAATTCGTGCTGACCAATGCCGAACTGTCCTACCTGCAGGAGCGCCGCCAGGCTTACGACAACCTCGCCTCGCGCACCGGGCTGGAAACGGTCAAGTCCGTCACTCAGGCCCTCATCCAGGCGGAACGCTACGGCACGCCGGTCGCCCACGCGCTGCGCGTGCTTGCTTCCGAAAGCCGTGACATGCGCATGAACGAGGCGGAGAAGAAGGCCGCCGCCCTGCCGCCGAAGCTCACGGTGCCGATGATCCTGTTCTTCCTGCCGGTGCTGTTCGCCGTCATCCTCGGCCCGGCCGGCATCCAGATCAGCGAGCGAGGCGGCATGTTCGGCGCCGCGCACGGGACGTCGGAAGAGAACTCGCAATAAGGCGGAGCCTTGCATCCCTCGCCGAAAGGCGAAGTGAGCACCTGAATAAGAAAAACCCGACCGTCCGGTCGGGTTTTCTTGTTTGGTGGTTACGCCGCGACTAGCAGACGGCGAGCCAGCGGGCGGGCGCTCGGCTCAGTTGGTGTTGGTTTCGGTCTCGGCGCCGCCGCCCTTGTCCTGCTTCTTGAGCTGGTTCCAGGCGTTCTGCTGCGACAGCATCTTGCGCAGGTAGGCGACGTTGGCGGCGGCCTGGTCGGGCGGCAGTTCCTGCGACGCGATCTTCTCGGCCTCGTCGAAGCGGCCCTGCAGGCCGACCACCAGCGCCAGGTTCTGGCGGACGCGGCTGTCGGAGTGGGGCTGCTGGGCGGCCGAGCGCAGATAGGTTTCGGCCATGCGAAGGTCGCCGCCGAGGAGATAGGACATGCCGAGGTTGGACAGGACCGACGGTTCGTTCGGCTTGAGTTCGAGCGCCTTGCGGTAGAGGTCGCGCGCCTGGTCCTTCTGGCCGAGTTGGTCGAGGATGGCGCCTTCAGCCGAAACCAGCTTCCAGTCCGGATATTCTGGCGTCTGCGCCCGGCGCACGGCGTCCAGCGCCGGCTGGAACTGGCCGTTGGCGGCGAGCGCCTTGCCGTAGGCCGCCAGCACGTCGCGGTCCTTGGGATAGGCGATGGCGAGCTTGCGCATCACCGCCAGCGACTGATCGGCGTCGCCGTTCATCTGCAACACGGTGGCGTATTTGATCGCCAGGCCCTTGTCGTTGGGGTTGCGCGCATAGGACTGGCCGAGCGCCACCGAGGCGCTTTGCAGTTCGCCGGCCGACATCGTTTCCACCGCCTTGCCGCGCGAGGGGCCGATCGAACCCGTACTCATCCGGTCGGTGCCGCAGCCCGCCAGCCCGGACGCCAGGATCAGCGCCAGCGCTGTCGCTGCGAAGCGGGCCTTGCCCCTCGTGCCGGCATGTCTTGACATGGAATCAGGCCTCCGTTGCACAAAGGCTCCCGTCGAAAGGCGCCTTCCCCAGTCGAGAAATATTCTGTTAACCCTAATGGATGGTTAAGAAACGACGAGTCGGCCGCCTGCCGGCTCGGCACTGGAGTGCCCATGCCCGTCGAGATCGTTCCCCGCAGATCGAAAAAGTCCCTGCCGGTCCATCTGGTGCGGCCGGGAGAGCTGGAAGCGGCCGGCCTGCCGCCGTCCGTGACTGCTTGGGCGAAGGCCGCGGGCTTTTCCGGTGACGCGGGTCGCACATTGCTGGTGCCGGGCGAAAACGGCGCGCTGGCCGGCGCCCTGTTCGGGCACGGCGACGGCATGCTGGCGCTGGGCGCGCTGGCGCGTGCCCTGCCGGAAGGCGACTGGCATTTCGCCTCACGGCCGGCCGATCCGGACCTCGCCGGGCTGGCCCTGCAACTCGGCGGCTACGTCTTCACCCGCTACGGCAAAAAGCCGGGCAGGGCGCTACGATTCGTTTTGCCGGAAGGTGCCGACGCCGCCCGGGTGGAACGGCTCGCCGCCGGCGCCATGCTGGCGCGCGACCTCGTCAACACGCCGACCAGCGACATGGGGCCGGAGGCGCTGGAAAAGGCCGTGCGCAGCCTCGCGCGCGCCCACAAGGCGACGGTTGCCGTCGCCAAGGGCGACGATCTCCTGAAGAAGAACTTCCCGATGATCCATGCCGTCGGCCGGGCCTCCGCCGAGGCGCCGCGCCTCATCGACCTCACTTGGGGGCCGAAAGGCGCGCCGAAGGTGACGCTGGTCGGCAAGGGCGTGTGCTTCGACACCGGCGGCCTCGATATCAAGCCGGCGTCCGGCATGCTCTTGATGAAGAAGGACATGGGCGGCGCGGCCAACGTGCTGGGGCTCGCCTCGATGATCATGGCCGCCGGTCTCAAGGTGCGGCTGCGCGTGTTGATCCCGGCGGTGGAAAACTCCATCTCCGCCAACGCCTTCCGCCCCGGTGACGTGCTGGTGAGCCGAAAAGGTCTGACGGTGGAGATCGGCAACACCGACGCCGAGGGGCGTCTGGTGCTTGCGGACGCGCTGGCGCTGGCCGACGAGGAAACGCCCGAGCTTCTCGTCGATATGGCGACGCTGACGGGCGCGGCGCGCGTCGCGCTCGGGCCGGATCTCGTGCCCTTCTACACCCACGACGACGCGCTTGCCGGCGATCTCGCGGCAGCGTCGGTCGCGGTCGAGGACCCGCTCTGGCGCATGCCGCTATGGAAGCCCTACGAGGCGAAGTTGTCCTCCAACGTGGCCGACATGAACAACGTCACGGCCGACGCCTTCGCCGGTTCGGTGACGGCCGCGCTCTTCCTCGGCCGCTTCGTGGCGAAGGCGAAGAGCTGGGCGCATTTCGACATCTTCGCCTGGAATCCCGCCGACCGGCCGCATGGCCTCGCCGGCGGCGAGGCGCAGGCGATTCGCGCGCTGGAGAAGGTGATTTCGGGCCGGTACGGCTGATCTCGATCTGAAACGCATCCGAAACGATTTGCCGCCACAATGCCGGCATGGCGATCACCATGCGACCGTCCCAGGCGATGCGGCTCTGGCAGCAGGTTCTGCTGGCCGAGGTGCGCGACGACGCGCCCGACCTGACGCAGCGCCAGATGGCGATCCTGCTCACCATCTACCTCGACCCGCCGCCGCACACGATTCGCGCACTGGCGGCGCGGCTCGGCGTCACCAAGCCGGTCATAACCCGTGCGCTCGACACGATGGGGGCGCTCAAGCTGGTGTCGCGCCACCGCGACGAGCTTGACCGCCGCAACGTGCTGGTCAAGCGCACGGTGGAAGGTGCGCTCTATGTGGAGCGGCTCGGCGATGCTATCGTCGCCAAGGCACTCGACCTGCCGATCTGATGGTTGGCCCTATTACTGGCCCTGATACTGGATTGAATCTTGACCGTTCGCGACCGCCGCCTGCACGCCTTCCGCTCCGATCTCGCCGACAAGCGCCTCGAAGGCGAGGTGGAAGCCGCGCGCTTCGTCGCCGGGCGACCGGCGCGCATTGCGGTGCCCGTCGCCGACGTCCGCCGCGAACCGCGCCCGGATAGCGGCGTCGACACCCAGTTCCTGTTCGGCGACGACGTGACGGTTTTCGACGAGGCCGGTGGCTTCGCCTGGGTGCAGGGCGCACGCGACGGCTATGTCGGCTATGTCGCGGCCTCGGCGCTTACAGGCCGAGACCATGCGCCGACGCATCTGGTCTCGGTGCCACGCACCTTCCTCTATCCCGGCCCGGACCTGCGCTTTCCGCGGAAGGAGGCCCTGTCCATGGGCTCGGCGCTGACGGTGACGGGCACGGCCGAGACACGCGGCACGACCTATGCGCTGCTGCCGTCCGGCGAGGCGGTCATCGCGGCCCATCTCACGCGCATCGGTGAGAATGCGGCCGACTATGTCACGGTGGCCGAGCAGTTCGAGAACACGCCCTATCTGTGGGGCGGCGTCTCCGGCTTCGGCATCGACTGTTCGGGCCTCGTCCAGCTTGCCATGCGCATGGCGGGCCGCGACGTGCTGCGCGATTCCGACATGCAGTCGAACGGACTGGGCGCCCCGCTCGATCCGGGCGAAGACCATGCGGGTCTGCGGCGCGGCGACCTCGTCTTCTGGAAAGGCCACGTCGCCATCATGCTTGACGCCGACACCATGATCCACGCCAACGGCCACACCATGCTGGTCTCGCGCGAGGGCCTGCGCGAAGCCATCGCCCGCATCGGCTATCTCTACGGCGGCCCGACGAGCTTCCGGCGGCCGTAGGGCGCCCGATCTTCCTTCTCCCCATTTTGGGGTAGGGGCGAGGAAAACCCTCAGCTACCGCCGCGCCGCAGGTGCTCGTCCAGCCGCGGCATGATCTCGACGAAATTGCAGGGCATGTGGCGGTAGTCGAGCTGCGCCTTCAGGATGCCGTCCCAGGCGTCGCGGCAGGCGCCGGGCGAGCCGGGTAGCACGAAGACGAACGTGGCGTTGACGACGCCGCCGGTGGCGCGCGACTGGATCGTCGAGGTGCCGATCTTGTCGAAGGAGATGCGGTGGAAGACTTCCGAGAAGCCGTCCATGCGCTTCTCGAAAATCGGTTCCAGCGCTTCCGGCGTCACGTCGCGGCCGGTGAAGCCGGTGCCGCCGGTGGTGATGACGACATCCACGCCCTCGTCCTTCGACCAGGCCAGAACCTTGTCGCGGATCTTGTCGCGGTCGTCGGTGACGATCGCACGGTCGGCAAGCATGTGCCCGGCCTCGGCGATGCGGTCTACAATCGTCTGCCCGGACTTGTCGTCGGCCAGCGTGCGCGTGTCGGAAACGGTGAGCACCGCAATGCGGACGGGGATGAAGGGTCGGTCGGACACGGTTCACGCCTCCTGGTTTCGATCCGGCGAGGGCATGCCGCGCGTCGCCGCCACGAACCAGCCGGGATGCTTGGCCCGGATGGCAAGGGCTGCGCGCTTGGCGACGTTGCCCGTCTCGAACAGGCCGAAGCAGGTGGCGCCCGAGCCCGACATGCGCGAGAAGCCCGAGCCGGCCTTGTCCAGTGCCGCGAGCGCCTGGCCGATAGCCGGCTGGATTTCGCGCGCGGCGGGTTCGAGGTCGTTGCGCGTGGTTTCCAGCCAGTTCCGCAGCGAGTGGAAATCGATCGCGCCGGGCAGGGGAGGCAGGCTTTCGCCGTCGCGCCGGGTCAGCCGGGCGAACACCTCGGGCGTCGGCACGGCAACGTCCGGATTGACCAGCACCAGCGCCAGTGTCGGGAAATCCGCCACCGGCTCGACGATCTCGCCGATGCCTTTGGCGACCAGCGGCCGGGCGGCCAGGCACATCGGTACGTCCGCGCCGAGGCCGGCGCCGATGTCGGCAAGGGCGCGGTCGTCCAGCTTGCTGCCCCACAGCCGGTTCAGCGAACGCAGCGCGGCGGCCGCGTCGCTCGATCCGCCGCCGATGCCGGAAGCGACCGGCAGGTTCTTTTCAAGCCGGATGGCGACGGGGGCAAGCACTTGCCGCGCCGGTTCGGGCAGGGCCTGCCGCAACGCTTCGCGGGCGCGGAGGACGAGATTGTCGGTGCCGGCGTCAAGCTGGTCGGCGAACGGGCCGTCGATGGCAAAGCCGTCCTCTGCCGCCGGCTCGACATGCAGCCGGTCGCCGAAGCGGGTGAAGACGACGAGGCTTTCGAGCAGGTGATAGCCGTCGGCGCGCCGGCCGGTCACATGCAGCGCGAGATTGAGCTTGGCTGGCGCCAACTCGGTAACGGCCGGTTCAGTAGCGGGATGAGCAAGGTCCACGATGTGCGGTCGGCCGAAGGCTCAGTCCTTGGCCAGCCGGTATTCGCCCGTCTTGGGGTCCTGCACCAGCGTGCCCATGGTGCCGTTGGCCTGCTGCTTCTCGGCGCGGCGGACCTTAGCGGTCACCCGTTGGGCCTCGCGCACGAACGACCGGTAGCCGACATAGGCGGCGATGCCGACGATGGTGAACAGGATGAGTTGCGGCATGTCGATGCTCCTGCCTCAGGGGCGGTTACGCGGCCAGCAATGCGATTTTCGCCCATGCTAGACCTTTCATGCGGCTTTTCAAAGGCCGTAACGGCTCCACAGGGCGCGCTGCTCCGCCGCATCCGCCAGGCCGCCGGCAGCTGCCGCCGCGATGTCGGCCGGTTCCGCCTTCGAGCCGAACAGGCCGAAGCGGGAAAACAGGCCACGCGGCTGGCTGATCAGCTTGAGGCGGGTCTTGGCGCCGTAGCGCTGCTTCAGCACGCCTCGCATGTCGCCCAGCGCGTCGACCAGCCCGAGGTCGAGGCCGCGCTTGCCGGTCCAGAACAGGCCGGTGAACAGGTCCGGATCGTCCTTCAGCTTCGGCCCGCGCCGTTCCTTGACCATGTCGATGAAGGTTTCATGCACCTCCAGTTGCAGCGCCTTCAGCCGCTCGACGTCTTCCGGCTTTTCCGGCCTGAACGGGTCGAGCACGGACTTGTTCTGCCCGGCGGTGTGGACGCGCCGCTCGACCCCGATCTTCTTCAACAGTTCAGGAAAACCGAAGGAGGCCGACACCACGCCGATCGAGCCGACGATGGAGGAGGGATCGGCGATGATCTCGTCGCCGGCCAGTGCGATCATGTAGCCGCCGGAGGCCGCCACGTCCTCGACGAAGACCAGCACGCGTTTGTTCTTCTCCACTGCCAGGTCACGGATGCGCTTGTAGATCAGCCGCGACTGCACCGGCGAGCCACCCGGCGAATTGATAGCAATAGCCACCGCCGGCGCCTCGAAGGCGAAGGCCTTTTCGATCAGCCCGGCCGTGGTGGCGAGCGACAGGCCCGGCCGGAACTGGCTGCCGCCGGCCATAATCGTGCCCTGCAAGCGAATGACGGGGATGATGACGGCGTCGGAACGCCAGGATTTCGGCAGCAGGCGGTTGATGAGACGGCGCAAGGTGTTCTCCGGCAATGGCTGAAAGCATGTAGGCATTCGCCGCGCGGCGGCAATATCAAAGAGGCGTCAATCGCCGAAAAGCGAGGCAAGCCCGTTGTTGATGGCATCGGCGCGGGCCGAGAAGCGTTCGGAACCGGACTCATGCAGCACCAGCGGCGGTTTGAGCGACAGTTTTGCCCGCGAGCCGCGCCAGGCGCGCAAGACGATGCGGATGGCGGCCGCGTCGGCGCGCGGATGGATGGCGAGGATCTCGGCGCCGCCGAAGCGGCCCGAGACGGCGGCGACCAGCTCCGCCAGCTGTTCGGGCCGGGCGATGACGGCCAAGCCGCCGCGCGGTTTTACGACAGCGGCGGCGCTGCGCACCCAGCGCTCGAACAGACCGTCCTCCATGACATGCGCGGCCCGCTTCAACGCGTCCGGCGTCGCGCGGTCGGCGCGGGCGTTGAAGGGCGGGTTCATGACGGCGAAGTCGAATTCGTTGTCGGCGAGGCCGGCCGCCACCCGCGCCCGTCCGGTCAACGTCACGTCGGCTTCGAGGATCGAGGCGCGGCTCCGCAGGGCGGCGTTGCCGGGATGCGCCAGCGTCGCCTCGGCAAAGGCGGCCATCTCGGGCGAGCGCTCGACCAGCATGGCCTCGGCGCCAGCGCAACGCGAGAGCACGGCGAGGCCGGCGGCTCCGGCCCCGGCACCGAAATCGGCCAACCGTCCGGCAAAGGCGGAAGGCACGCTTGCGGCCAGCATCATGGCGTCCATGCCGGCGCGGTGGCCGCTTTCGGCAGGCTGGACAAGGAAGAAGCGTCCGCGATGGAAGGCGTCGACTGTCTGCGCCGTTCCGGCGGGAAGTGCGTTCATGGCCGAAGGCTCACGGAACGCGCATCTCGTGGGCGATGCCGGCGTCGGTGAGGATGCGGCGCGCCTCGTCCGCCCGGCCTTTTTCGACCAGGATGCGGCGTGGCAGGACGCCGATCGAACCGTCGAGCACGCTCATGTTCTGGTCGGCCACCAGGAAACCGATGCCGGCGTCGCGCATCAGCGCTTCGACGAAGGAGATGATGACGACGTCATTGGTGCGGACAAGCTCGATCATGGCGCGAAACTCGCAGCTTGGCGCGGCGATGTAAATGATGGTGGCGTCGGTCTCACTTCCCGGCGAAATGCGCCTTCAGCCTCGCTATGTCTTGTGGCGTCCATTGCAGTTCCATCACCGCGACCCAGGCGTCGATATAGTGCTGCGGCGCGTAGACGTGGCCGTGCCCCATCGGCGTGGTGGTGGCGAAGGCAAGGTCGACCAGCGATTGCAGGAACGAGACGATCGGATACCAGCGCAACTGGTCCGAAACGTCCGGACCGCGCGGCCGGGTCATCCATTCGGGCGCCCGGTACAAGGAATAGGGATCGAAGAAGGTAACCGAATCGCTGGCATATTGCAGGTAGACGACGCGCAGCGGTCCCCATTGCGCACCCGGAATGTCGAGCGCGTTCTTCTGGCTGGTGAAGCGCACATAGGAGCCGTCGCGGAATTGCGGCAGCCAGAACGGCGTGCCGGCGTTGCGGCGCTCGGTGATCGAGCGCCAGATGCGGCTGGCGAAGGGCGGGCCGGCCCATAGCGCGCCCTGGTAGGGATCGCCGAGCACCTCGAACAGCTCGTTCGACAGTTCGGAATTCATCGCCCCGAGGCTCAGGCCGTAGAGATAGAGCCTGGGCCGATGATCCTTCGGCAGCGTCGTCCAGTAGCCGTAGACTTCGTGGAAAAGCGCGCGGGAGGCGTCGCTGCCGTAACCGGGTTCGACCAGCAGCGACAGCCAGCTTGCAAGGTAGGAATACTGGATGGCGACGCTGGCGACATCGCCGCCTTCCAGGTAGTCGAGCGTGTCGGCGGCCGCCGGATCGACCCAGCCGGTGCCGGTCGGCGTGACGATGACCAGCGTGGATTTCTCGAAAGCGCCGACGCGCTTCAATTCCTCCAGCGCCAGCCTTGCGCGTTCGGCGGGCGTTTCGGCGGACCCTAGTCCGGCATAGACGCGGATCGGCTCCTGGGCGTCGCGGCCGAGGAAGCGACCGATATCCTGCGCCGACGGCCCGTTGGAGATGAAATCGCGGCCGGCGCGGCCGAGCCCCGCCCATGTGAGCAGCGAAGCCGCGCTGCCGCTCTTCTGCGGATCGGCCGGCGGGCTCGACCCGTCCTCGATCAACTCGTCCATGGCGCGATAGGACGAATCGGCCACGTGCAGCGCGTAGCGCAGCAAGACGCCGTTCGCGACGCCGACGAAGAGGATCGCCGCAACCGCGCTGCCGGCGACGGCGGCGATGCGGCGCGGCACGAACGGGCGAAACCTTCGCGACGTCATGCGCCCGGTCAGCCGGAACAGGCGCGCCAGGCCAAGCAGTACCACGAAGACGACGAGCGCTATGAGGCCGACCTGGAACGGACGCACGCTGTCCACCGGCTCCATGCCCATCAGGCTGCGGACGGAATTCTGCCAGGCGGAGGCCTGCCACAGGAAGGCCAGCGCGATGGCGGCGCAGGCGGCGGCCGCAACCTGCTTGGCGATGCGCGCGCCGCGCGCCTGCGGCAGCGGCAGTTCCAGCCAGATCCACAACCATTGGCCGAACACGCCGATGCCGTAGCCGGCGCTGAAGGCGATGCCGGAAAGGACGCCCTGGACCGTGAAGTCGCGCGGGATCAGCGACGGCGTCAGCGAAGCGGCGAAGAACAGCGTGCCGGCAAGCAGCCCGGCCAGCGACAGGGTTCGCCAGAACCGCTCGATCCAGTCTCTCGTCATCAGCACCTTTCCTGATCGCTCCGGGGTCGGACGGGCGTTGCGATCCTCGCCACAGTAGCCATGCCGGCGCATCGGGCAAGGGCGCCGTCGCAGCCTGTGATCCGCGCCAATTCGCCCCTTGCCGGGCATGCGGGCGCCGCCTAGACTCTTTGCGGTTCGAAAGAACGCGGGCGAACAGCGGGACGCGGAGTTTTTAGTGGGTGTCGTAGTCAATCTCGAGGACGGAAAGCGGGAAGCCGCCTCCATCAAGCACCTGATCGACCTGACGGCGGCCGATATGGCGCGCGTCAACGAACTGATCCTGTCGAAGGCCGGTTCGGACGTCGAGATGATCCCGCAGGTCGCCAACCACCTGATTTCCTCGGGCGGCAAGCGCCTGCGCCCGATGGTGACGCTCGCCGCCGCGCAGATGTTCGGCTATTCCGGCGACGGCCATGTCAAGCTCGCCATGGCGGTCGAGTTCATGCACACCGCCACGCTCCTGCATGACGACGTCGTGGACGAAAGCGGCATGCGTCGCGGCAAGAAGACGGCCCGCATGATCTGGGGCAACCAGGCGAGCGTGCTGGTCGGCGACTATCTGCTCGGCCAGGCCTTCCGCGTCATGGTCGACGTCGGTTCGCTCGACGCGCTGGACATCCTGTCGAGCGCCGCTTCGGTGATCGCCGAGGGCGAGGTCATGCAACTGGCCGCCGCCAAGAACCTGGAAACAACCGAGGACGAGCACTTCGCCGTCATCAAGGCCAAGACCGCGGCCCTTTTTTCGGCGGCGGCGGAAGTCGGGCCGGTGATCGCAGGCGCCACGCGCACGGACCGTGCTGCCCTGCGCTCCTACGGCATGAATCTCGGCCTCGCCTTCCAGCTCATCGACGATGCGCTGGACTACGGCGGCTCCTCGAAGGATCTCGGCAAGAACGTCGGCGACGATTTCCGCGAAGGCAAGGTGACGTTGCCGGTGATTCTGGCCTACCGGCGCGGCACGGCGGGGGAGCGCGCCTTCTGGAAGAAGGCGATCGAGCAGAATTCGGCCGACGATACGGGCCTGGAGCAGGCCATCGGGCTGATGAAGCGGCACGCGGCGATAGCCGACACCATCGGGCGCGCGCGCCATTTCGGCGAGATTGCCCGCGACGCGCTGGCGCCGCTGGACGCGACACCGCAGAAATCGGCGTTGATCGACGTCATCGATTTCTGCATCAGTCGGGTTTCGTGAGTGATGTGGCGGCGTCGTGGTTTGCGCTTTGTTAATCGGGCGTCCGGATTGTAAAAATCGGGCGTGATCGGGGCATGACCGCAAAATGGCCATGCTTCGCCCTGAAGAACGCTCGCTGGAATAGCCCCTGCCATGGCAGGGGCCGTGCCCTGTCGGAAAGGAAGACAATGCGGCATAGACGCGCTCGCTGGCTCTCGGGCCTCGCAGTCCTCGCGATGCTGATGGCCTCGGGCCAACCGGGCCGGGCCGAGGACAAGCAGGCCCCGCCGATCCAGATCACTTCCTTTTCGGGGGCATTCCTGGCCGCCCGCATCGCCGAAGGCGACAACGACCTCGACAGCGCCATCGACTACTACAAGCAGGCCTTGGCCTTCGCGCCCGACGATACGGCGCTGCAGCAGAGCCTGATGCTGACGCTGGTCGCGCAGGGCCGTTTCGAAGAGGCGCTGCCCTATGCGGACAAACTCAAGGAAGTGCCGGACGTCGAGCGCTTCTCGCGGCTGGTGCTCGCTGTCGATTCGTTCAAGAAGAAGGATTACGACAAAGCGCAGTACTGGCTGAAGCTGTCGCTGGCGGCCGATATCGACAAGCTCATTACCGGCATCATGACCGGCTGGGCCAAGGAAGGCGCCGGCCAGGGAGCCGACGCCATGGCTTTTGTCGAGAAGCTCGACGGGCCGGAATGGTTCGACCTGTTCAAGTCCTACCATCGCGCGCTGATCGCCGACGCCGCCGGCCTGACGGACAAGGCGGGCGAGATTTATGACGAGACGATCAAGGACACGGCCGCCGGCAGCGCCGCGCCCGAGACCTGGATGCGCTGCGCCGAGGCTTACGCCTCGTTCCTGGCCCGCCAGGGCGACAAGGACAAGGCGCTCGCGGTGCTCGATCAGGCCGAGGGCTTTGCCGCCGGCAAGCCCGAAATCGTCGCCCTGCGCGAGGAGATCACCAAGGGTGGCAAGCCTGAGCCGCTGGTGGCCTCGCCCGCCGACGGCGCGTCCGAAATCCTGCTCGACCTCGCCACCGCGCTCAACCGCGGCGGCGGCGAGCCGTTCGTGCGGCTCTACCTGGAATATGCGCTCGCCTTGAAGCCGGACAGCGACGCGGCCCTCATGCAGCTTGCCGCCGTTGCCGAGCAATTGAAGGACGGCAAGCGCGCCATCGAGCTGTACCGCCGCATTCCCGCGACCTCGCCGCTCAAGGAGGTCGCCGAGCTTCAGCTCGGTCTCAACCTCGCCGATATCGGCCAGAAGGACGAGGCCGTCGCGCATCTCAGGGCGCTCGTCGATGCGCATCCCGACGACATGCGCGGTTATCTGGCGCTCGGCGGCGTCTATTCGGTGAAGGAGGACTACCGCTCCGCCGCCAATCTCTATGACAAGGCGGTCGAGCGCCTGAAGACGCCGACCAAGGCGAACTGGAACATCTTCTATCAGCGCGGCATCGCTTATGAGCGGCTGAAGGAATGGCCGAAGGCCGAGCCGAACTTCCGCAAGGCGCTGGAGCTCTATCCCGACCAGCCGCAGGTCTTGAACTATCTCGGCTATTCCTGGGTCGATCAGGGCACCAACCTCAAGGAAGCCCTTGAGATGATCCAGAAGGCCGTCGATCTGAGGCCGAGCGACGGCTACATCGTCGATTCGCTCGGCTGGGCCTACTACCAGCTCGGCCGCTACGACGACGCCGTGCGCGAGATGGAGCGCGCCGTTTCGCTGAAGCCGGAGGATCCGGTGCTCAACGATCATCTGGGCGACGTCTACTGGCGCGTCGGCCGCAAGCTGGAAGCGACCTATCAGTGGCGCACCGCGCGCGACCTGAAGCCGGACCCGGATGTGCTCGCTACGATCGAACGGAAGCTGCGCGAGGGCCTGCCGGCGGTGGAAAAGAACACCGCGCAGGAAATGCAGAAGCCGAAGCCGGCCCCGACGCCCGCGCCGAAGGGGTGAGTGGCCGGTTCGCGAAGCGAATTCATTGTGCCGGTGGCACGATGAAAGGCCACGAACGCCCGGGAGCTGCCGGAGGCAGCGGGACCCGGCCCGGGCACCGCTCCGCGTAGGGCGACAAACTGCAAGCGCCGGCGCTTACATCGCACCGGCTCCGTTGGCACTTGTCCCCGGTACGGCCAGCCGTCCTCGCCTCAGAACATCTTCCGATAGACCACGAAGCCGGAATGCTCGGCGACCTTGTTGTAGAGCGCCTGCGCTGTGTGGTTGGTTTCGTGCGTGAGCCAATAGACGCGCGGCGCACCGGCGGCTGAGGCCCGTTCGTAGACGGCTTCGATCAGGGCACGGCCTACGCCTTGGCCGCGCGTCGTCCCGTCGGTGAACAGGTCCTGCAGATAGCAGTTCGGCGCGATCGATATGGTGCTGCGATGGAAGAGGTAGTGCACGAGGCCGACCAGCCTGCCGTCCTTTTCCGCCACCAGTGCATGGACAGGCTCGTAGGCGTCGAAGAAGCGTGTCCAGGTCGTCCGCGTGATCTCGTCCGGCAGCCGGGTGTCGCCGGCGCGGCCGTAGAAGGCGTTATAGCCGTCCCATAGCGGCAGCCAATCATCGAAATCGGTCTGCGAGACCGGGCGGATGACAAGACGGTCGGACATCGGGCGTTTCCCAGTTGAGAACCGTCCTGGCCCTAGCTGTCGATTCGAGTGGCGGCAATGAGCCAACCGGCAGCAAAGATTTCGCATTGGACACGTTCGCTTGACGCTTCCCGGCGTGCCCTCTAGGGAATGGCGCACCCAGCCATTGCCTCGAGGCCGTTTCCGTGACCGCCGTACCTGTCCATATGCACCCCAGCCGCTCGTTCCAGGGGCTGATCCTGACGCTGCACGACTACTGGGCGAACTACGGTTGCGTCGTGCTCCAGCCCTATGACATGGAGGTCGGCGCCGGCACCTTCCATCCGGCTACGACGCTGAGGGCGCTTGGGCCGAAGGCGTGGAACGCCGCCTACGTGCAGCCGTCGCGCCGGCCGAAGGACGGGCGCTACGGCGAGAACCCGAACCGCCTGCAGCACTATTATCAGTATCAGGTGATCCTGAAGCCGAACCCGCCGAATTTGCAGGAACTCTATCTCGGTTCGCTGGAGGCGATCGGCATCGACCCGCTCCTGCACGATATCCGCTTCGTCGAGGACGACTGGGAAAGCCCGACGCTGGGCGCCTGGGGGCTCGGCTGGGAATGCTGGTGCGACGGCATGGAAGTGTCGCAGTTCACCTATTTTCAGCAGGTCTGCGGCATCGAATGCGCCCCGGTTGCGGGCGAACTGACCTACGGGCTGGAGCGGCTGGCCATGTACGTGCAGGGCGTCGACAATGTCTACGACCTGAACTTCAACGGTCGCGAGGGCGCCGACAAGGTCACCTATGGCGATGTCTTCCTGCAAGCCGAGCAGGAATATTCGCGGCACAATTTCGAATATGCCGACACGGCGCGGCTGTTTCGCCATTTCGAGGACGCCGAGAAGGAATGCCTGGCGCTGCTGGCGGCCGGCGCGCCGAAGGACGGTGGTGCGCACCGCATGGTGCTGCCGGCCTACGACCAGTGCATCAAGGCCTCGCACTGCTTCAACCTGCTCGATGCGCGCGGCGTCATCTCCGTGACGGAACGGCAGAGCTACATCCTGCGCGTGCGCAACCTCGCCAAGGCCTGCGGCGAGGCGTTCCTGCTGACCGAGGCGGGCGGTTTCGCAGCGTAATTTCAAAGGGTTCACGGGCAGGGTTGGAGAAACTCCGCATCCGTGCCGGAATAGCCGGCCGTCATGACCTGATTGCCGGAATTGCAGAAGACGGGCGAGGTCTGGGTGCCGATGATGCGCAGTGCCTGGCGCACGCCGGGCATGGTCATGGCGCCGTGGACCTGGGCTGCGAGCAGGGCGGCGAGGGCGATGGTCTGGAGAATTGACGAGGCGGTCTTCATGGTCGTCTTGCCCAATAGCTTCCTGCCTGAGCGTCGCCGCTTCAGCGCGTCGTTCCTGTCGATGTGCGTTGTGCCCCTAGGACGCGCGGGCCGGACCGGAGCCGACAGGCCTGCGAAATTTTTGTCGTTCCGACCCGCAAGGGTGACAGCGGCAAGCTGAGTTGCTATGCCGCGCCGCGACAGTCCTTCGCCAAGAGCCCACCATGCCCGACCTTCTTCTTGAACTCCGCTCCGAGGAAATCCCCGCGCGCATGCAGAGGAAGGCTGCCGGCGATCTGAAGAAGATGATCACCGATGGTCTGGTCGACGCGGGCCTGACCTATGAGGCCGCCCGCGAATACTGGACGCCGCGCCGGCTGGTTCTGGACGTTCGCGGGCTGACCGCGCGCTCGAAGGATGTGCGCGACGAGATCAAGGGGCCGTCGACGAAGGCGCCGGAGCAGGCGATCCAGGGTTTTCTGCGCAAGGCGGGGCTGGCGTCAATCACCGATGCTCAGGTCCAGTCGGACCCGAAGAAGGGCGATTTCTACGTCGCCCACATCGTCAAGGCGGGCCGTGCGGCCGAAGAGATCATTGCCGAGCTGGTGCCCGCGGTCATCCGCGCCTTCCCCTGGCCGAAATCGATGCGCTGGGGTGCCGCCTCGGGCCCTAAGGGCCATGCTTACGGCGGCATCGAGGGGCGCGGCGGCGAGGCGCTGCGCTGGGTCAGGCCGCTGCAATCCATCGTCTGCACCTTCGGGCCGGAGACGGAGGAGCCGGTCGTGGTCGATTTCGAGATCGACGGCATCCGCGCCGGCAACGTCACCTTCGGCCATCGCTTCCATGCGCCTGGGGCGATCACGATCAAGCGCTTCGACGACTATGCGGCCAAGCTGGAGGTGGCGAAGGTCGTCATCGATGCCGAACGGCGCAAGCAGAGCATTTTGGCGGACGCCAGGAACCTCGCTTTCGCCAACGGCCTCGACCTCGTCGAAGACGAGGGGCTGCTGGAGGAGGTTTCCGGACTGGTCGAATGGCCGGTCGTGCTGATGGGGGAATTCGAGAAGGATTTCCTCGGCATTCCGGCGGAGGTCATCCGGCTTACCATTCGCGCCAACCAGAAATGCTTCGTCACCCGTCCGCAGGGCGAGGCCGAAAACCTTTTTAACCGTTTCCTCGTCACGGCCAACATCGAGGCGAGCGACGGCGGCGCCGAGATCGCGCGCGGCAACGGCAAGGTGGTGCGCGCGCGCCTGTCCGACGCGCTCTATTTCTGGAAGACCGACCAGTCGGACCTGCCGGACCTCGACGCGCTGAAGGCGTCGGCCGAAAAGTTCGATCTGGACTTGGGCAAGCCGCTCGACCAGCGCATGGCCCGTCTCGATCATCTGAACGTCACCTTCCATGCCAAGCTGGGCACGCAGGGCGAGCGGGTGGAGCGCATCCGCCGACTGGCGCGCGAATTGGCGCCCATCGTTGGCGCCGATGCGGACCTTGCCGACCGCGCCGCGGCGTTGGCCAAGGCCGACCTGCAAACCGAAGTGGTGGGCGAATTTCCCGAGTTGCAAGGCGCCATGGGGCGCAAATACGCCCTGCTGCAAGGCGAAAGTCCGTCTGTCGCGGCGGCCGTTGAAGAGCATTACAAGCCGCAAGGCCCCTCCGACCGCGTGCCGAGCGATCCGGTTTCGGTCGCCGTCGCGCTGGCGGACAAGCTGGATACGTTGGTCGGCTTCTGGGCGATCGACGAGAAGCCGACGGGGAGCAAGGATCCCTATGCGCTGCGTCGCGCCGCGCTGGGCGTGATCCGCATCCTCATCGAGAATGGGGTGCGTTTAGAGTTCTGGCCTCTTCTCAGATATTGGGAAAGTCATCTGAGCCCCGAGGACATCGAAGCAGCAACGCCGGTTTCCTTGCACGACATGAGGAATGCCCGCGACCTGAACCTCCTCTCCTTCTTCCATGACCGCCTGAAGGTCTATCTCCGCGACCAGGGCGCGCGGCACGATCTGATCGACGCAGTGATCACGCCTGAGTCCGACGATCTTCTGATGATCGTCCGTCGCGTCGAGGCGCTCGGAAAGTTCCTCGATACGGAGGACGGCAGGAACCTGCTCGCCGGCACCAAGCGCGCCGCCAACATCCTTGCCGCCGAGGAGAAGAAGGGCACGGCGGTCGCGGCGGCCGTCGCCCCGTCGCTTCTGCGCGAGGATGCCGAGAAGAAGCTCTTTGTGGCGGTGAATCAGGCTGAGAGCCAAGCCGGCGAAGCGATTCAAAAGGAAGACTTTTCCGCCGCCATGCTGGCGCTTAGCGTGTTGCGTGAACCCGTTGATTCATTCTTCGAGAAAGTTCTCGTGAACGACGAGGATCAGGCCGTGCGCGCCAACCGCCTGGCGCTGCTCGAACGCATCCGGGCGGCGACCGGTCAGGTCGCCGATTTCTCCAAGATCGCCGGATAATAGCGGGCGAAAAGCCAGTCGCCTGGCTTTTCGTGTGGCGAACGCTTCGATGAGGCTGGCCCTCAGCGCTCCAGCACGGTCACCCGCACGGAGCGCGTATAGACGTCCACCTGGATCAGCGGCTCGCCCCTGACGATGGCGTTCCTGGTGCTGCCGCTCATGGCGCCGGGCCTTTGCAGCATCCGCTCCAGCCGTGCCCTGTCGTCGTTGCCGCGGAACCAGCGGTCGCGCTCGTCATCGCGGTCGCGGCGGTGGAACTTGTGATAGTTGGCGCGGTCCTGCCGTACCATCTGGGCGGCGCTCTCCAGCCGGTAGCCGTCGCTGGCGAAATGGTCCTCGTCGGAGATGCGGGCGACGTAGCTGCCCAGGAATTCGTCGGCCTTGGCCGTGGCCGTGAAGCCGGCGACGAGAAGCCCGACGGCGGTTGCCGCTGCAAGTCTTTTCATGATTACCCCCTGAATGCCCCTTGGGCGTGAATGCCGGGGCATTCTTGCTGAGGCTCGATGACGAAATTGCGGCGGATCGATGTGCCGCTGCTGCCGTCAGATCGGTTTGCGCCGCGGCCCCGTGCTGGCCGGTTCCGGGCTTTCGGCCTGAGAGCTTTGGCTGGCCGGAGGAGCGGAGCGGGTGTCCGCCTGAACGCTCGGCCTCGGGCTGGCTTCTGCCGGTTCCGAACGGACTGGCGCCGGAATCGGATTGGCCGAGGCACCGCCGGTGATGCCGCCACGGATCACCATGGGCGCAAGCGCCGGCTCGGAAGGCTTCGACACTGTCGGTGCCGGTATGGCGGCGACCTTGTCGTCGCTGACGGCCACGGCAGGCTCGCCGAGCGAAACGATGGACGGCGTGGCTTCCGGCGTGCCGCCGAGTGTGATGATGGAGGAAGCCTGCGCGCCGAAGCACGTCGCCGCGAAGGAAAGCACCAAGAGTGTACCGCGCATGATGGACCCCGTTGCCCGAACCATGGCCGTCACCATAGCAGGCACGGATTGATGCCGGTTTGTGCGAGAACTTCGCATTTTAAGGATCGCCGATTTACGGCACCGGTCTTGCTGGCCGGCAAGCGCGGGTATAGGCACCTCGCGCAAAAGAGGTTCAAATGGCTGACGTGATCATAGCCGGCGCCGCAGTCGACCGGGCAACGACGCTGCTCGATGCCGGCGAGGTGGTCGCCATTCCGACCGAAACGGTCTACGGGCTGGCCGGCGACGCCACCAACGGCGCGGCGGTGGCGCGCATTTTCGAGGCCAAGGGTCGGCCGCGCTTCAATCCGCTGATCGCCCATGTCGCCGATCTCGCCATGGCCGAACGCATTGGCGCGTTCGATCCGCTGTCGCGACGGCTGGCCGCGCATTTCTGGCCGGGGCCGCTGACGCTGGTCCTGCCCTTGCGGGCAGGCGCCGGCATCCATCCATTGGTCACGGCCGGGCTGGACACCATCGCGCTGCGCATGCCTCGCGGCTTCGCGCATGGCCTGATCGCCGGGCTCGGCCGGCCACTGGCCGCCCCCAGCGCCAATTCTTCCGGCAGAATCAGCGCCACCTACGCTGGCGCGGTCGAAGCGGATCTCGGCAGCCGGATTCCGCTGGTTGTCGACGGAGGAAAAACCCCGGTCGGGTTGGAATCGACCATCGTCAAGGTCGATGGCGGTCGCCTGCTGCTGTTGAGGCCGGGTGGCATCGCCGCAGATGAGATCGAAGCCGTCGCCGGCGCCAGGTTGGAACGCGGCGCAAAGGGCGTTCAATCGCCCGGAATGCTGGCATCGCACTACGCGCCGAATGCCGCCATGCGCCTGGATGCCGATGCGGTGCGGCCGGGCGAGGCGCTGCTGGCTTTCGGGCCGAGGCGGGTTCGGGACGCCGGGGCCGCAGTAGCGGTGAAGAACCTGTCGCCGGCCGGCGACTTGCGCGAGGCGGCGGCCAACCTGTTCGGCTTCATGGCCGAACTGGACCGAAGCGGCGCACCTGTCATCGCCGTCGAGCCGGTGCCCAGGGAAGGACTGGGGGAGGCGATCAACGATCGGCTCGCCCGTGCCGCCGCGCCGCGTGACAAGCCGCTGCCGCCGACATAGTTTCCGCGCCATGGAAACAATTGCCCGCGCCATCGATTCCGCCCTGATCGCCCGCTTCGCGGCCATTGTCGGTGACCGTTACGCGTTGACCGACCAGTCCGCGATCGAACCTTATCTCATCGAGCGGCGCGGCCTGTGGCACGGCGCGACGCCGCTGGTGCTCAGGCCTGGCAGCGTGGAGGAGGTGAGCCGCATCATGCGGCTTGCCAGCGAGACGGGCACGCCGATCGTTCCGCAAAGCGGCAATACCGGTCTGGTCGGCGCGCAGGTGCCGGATGCCTCGGGCCGGCAGGTCGTGCTTTCCCTGTCGCGGCTGAACCGCATCCGCGAGATCGACGTGCAGTCGAACACGGCAACCGTGGAGGCCGGCGTCATCCTGCAAACCTTGCAGGAGGCGGCCGACGCCGCCGACCGGCTGTTTCCGCTGTCGCTGGCGGCCCAGGGCTCATGCCAGATCGGCGGCAACCTTTCCTCGAATGCCGGCGGCACCGGCGTGCTGGCCTATGGCAATGCGCGCGAACTCTGCCTTGGCGTCGAGGTGGTGCTGCCGACCGGCGAGGTGTTCGACGATCTGCGCAAGTTGAAGAAGGACAACACCGGCTACGACCTGAAAAATCTGTTCGTCGGCGCCGAGGGCACGCTGGGCGTCATCACCGCCGCCGTCATGAAGCTGTTCCCGAAGCCGAAAGGGCGGGAGGTGGCGTTCGTCGGCCTGGGTTCGCCCGAGGCGGCGCTGGCGCTGTTCCTGGCCGCGACCGGCCGTGCCGGCTCCGCGCTCACCGCCTTCGAACTGATCGCCCGCCGGCCCTACGATTTCACCTTGCGCCATGTGCCCGGCGTGGTGCGCCCGCTGGCCCAGGACTGGCCCTGGTACGTTCTGATGGAGATCTCGTCCGGCCGCTCGGCCGAGGACGCGCGGGGCCTGATGGAGGATATCCTTGGCGCCATGCTGGAAGATGGCACGGCGGACGATGCGGTGATCGCGGCCAGCCTGGCCCAGCGCGACGCCTTCTGGAATTTCCGCGAAGTCCTGCCGGAGACGCAGAAGAAGGAAGGCGCTTCCATCAAGCACGATATATCCGTGCCGGTGGCGGCGATCCCGACTTTCATCGAAAGGGGCGAGGCTGCGGTTCGTTCGGTCAGTCTCGGCGCGCGCGTCGTCTGCTTCGGCCACATGGGCGACGGCAACCTGCACTACAACATTTCGCGGCCCGTGGATGGCGACGATGAAGCCTTCCTTGCTCTCTACCGGCCTATGAACAAAGCCGTTCACGACGTCGTGCGCTCGCTCGGCGGTTCGATTTCGGCCGAGCACGGCATCGGCCAGTTGAAGCGCGACGAACTGATCTCCACCGCCCCGCCGATGGCGATCGACCTGATGCGGCGCGTCAAGGCCGCTTTCGATTCGGCCGGCATCATGAACCCCGGCAAAGTCATCTGACGGCGCCGCGCATCGCCGGTTGCATTTGGATAACCATGCAGCGGATCAGCAAAATTTAACCGACTTTCTTAAGCGGGGCGATAGCAGCCCCGCGCTACCTTCCTTCGCACAGAGGCCGGAAGAACCGGCCCGCAGGGAACCGGGAAACCGGCTCTCAGGAGAGACAGGAAGGCTTTTCGATGAACACCGGACTGAAGCCAGTCTGGGCCGGCCGCAACATGCGGCTGGACCCCTTTCGCCTGCCGCAGGCGGTCAGCTACGCCACGCGCGACGATGTGGGTGACGTCACCGTCACCATCGACCATCGCGGCGCCGTCATTCGCCGCACGCTGGAAAGAAGCGGGCTGCCGGCCATCATCGCCCTGCCGGCACACGTTTTCCGCGGCGTTGCCGCGCGTGCCATCGAGGACGACATGGGCGCCGTCACGGTGACGCTGGAACTGCTGCATGACGACGCTGCACTGTCGGTGCCGCTGCTGGTCGCCGACGACCTCGACGATATCGCCGCCGACTGGCGCGCCTGGGCCGATGCCTACCGGCTGCCGATGCTGCTGATCGAGGCCGATGGCGTCGCCCGCACATTGGAAGAGTCGCTCGGCACCGCCATCAAGACCGCGCCGCCGCAGGCGCGCCGCAAGGGCCGCATCTCCACGCAGCGTCGCCCGCGCTTCCTCGCTCGCCGCCGCACCGGCGACCTCGGGCTCAGGCTGGTCATCGGCGGTGAGGAGATCATCGCCCGGGCATGACCCGTCCCCTCCCTTCGAGGAGAGGGACCGGCCTCACACCATCGGCTTCAGCGCCACCCACAAGGCGGCCCCGATGAGGCCGGCGAAGATCAGCCAGCCGACGACATTGTTCGACTTGAAAAGCCGCAGGCACTGGTCGGGATTGTCGATGTCGAGCGTGGTGATCTGGCGCGTCATGTGGGCGCCGGCCGCGATCAGCCCGGCCAGCGCCACGACGGGCGCCTGCGCGGAGGCGAAAGCCAGCGCGAAGCACAGCAGCGCCCCGCCGTAGAGCCCGACCAGCCAGGGTTTGGTATTGGCGCCGAACAGGCGCGCGGTGGAGCGCACGCCGACGATGGCGTCGTCCTCCTTGTCCTGGTGGGCGTAGATCGTGTCGTAACCGATCGTCCACAGGATCGAGCCGGCGTAGAGCAGAATGGCAGGACCGTCGAGATCGCCGAACTCTGCCGCCCATCCCATCAGCGCGCCCCAGGAAAACGCAAGCCCCAGAACGAATTGTGGCCAGTTGGTGATTCGCTTCATGAACGGGTAGATCGCCACCACCACGAGCGAGCAAAGGCCGAGCAGGATGGCGAAGCTGTTGAACTGCACGAGCACCACGAGGCCGACGAGCGCTTGCAGGACAAGGAACGCCCAGGCCTGCCGGCGGCTGACCTGGCCGGAAGGCAGCGGACGCGAGCGCGTGCGCTCGACCTGGTTGTCGATGCCTTCATCGACCAGATCGTTGTAGGTGCATCCGGCGCCGCGCATGGCGACGGCGCCGATCAGGAACAACAGCAACGTCGAGAGTTGGGGCAGCAGCGAAGCGAGGCTGTCATCCGGCCTTGCATAGGCGGACGCCGCCAGCGCCGCCGACCACCAGCACGGCCACAACAGCAGTTGCCAGCCGATCGGCCGGTCCCAGCGGGCGAGTTGCGCATAGGGCCACAGGCCGCGCGGCAGGATGCGGTACACCCAATGCCCGCTCGGCGCGTCCGCGACCCGCCCCTGGGCTGCTTTCGACTGGATTGTTTCCATGGTCGATGGAGTGGCAGGGGAAGGGGAAGGCGTCAAGCGGGCGATTTGTCCTTGATAAGGTGATCCTGCGCTTGACCCTCGAGGCGGGGCGACCTACCGCAATGCCAATCCCGATATCGGCCGGAGGTGACTGGGCATGAACGTTCTTCTTCTCGGCTCCGGCGGGCGCGAACACGCGCTGGGCTGGAAGATCGCCGCTTCCCCGCTGCTGACGACGCTTTACGCCGCGCCCGGCAATCCCGGCATCGCGCAAGAAGCGGAACTGGCGGCGCTGGATGTCGCGGATCATGCAGCCGTCGTCTCCTTCTGCCGCGAAAAGGGCATCGACCTCGTCGTCGTCGGGCCGGAAGCGCCGCTGGTTGCAGGCCTTGCGGACGATCTGCGCGCGCAAGGCACCCGCGTCTTCGGCCCGTCGAAGGCAGCGGCCCAACTCGAAGGCTCGAAGGGTTTCACCAAGGATTTCTGCGCCGAGTTCGGCATTCCGACCGCCGCATACGGCCGCTTCGACACGCTGGCGGCGGCCAACGCCTATGTCGAAAAGGTCGGCGCGCCGATCGTCGTCAAGGCCGACGGGCTGGCCGCCGGCAAGGGCGTGACGGTGGCGACGACGCTGGACGAGGCGTTTTCAGCGCTGGAGGCCTGTTTCGATGGCGCGTTCGGCGGTGCAGGCGCCGAAGTGGTTGTGGAGGAGATGCTGGTCGGCGAGGAAGTGAGCTTCTTTTGCCTGTGCGACGGCACCACCGCGCTGCCCTTCGGCACCGCGCAGGACCACAAGCGCGTCGGCGAGGGCGACACCGGCCCCAACACCGGCGGTATGGGCGCCTATTCGCCGGCGCCGGTGATGACGCCGGAGATGGTCGAGCGCACCATGCGCGAGATCGTCGAGCCGACCATGCGCGGCATGGCAGCGCGGGGAATGCCGTTTTCCGGCGTGCTGTTCGCCGGCCTGATGATCACCGCCGACGGGCCGAAGCTTATCGAATACAACGTCCGCTTCGGCGATCCCGAATGCCAGGTGCTGATGATGCGGCTGAAGGACGACCTGTTGGTGTTGCTGAACGCCGCCGCCGACGGCCAGCTTGTCCACACCTCGGTGCGCTGGCGGGACGAGGCTGCGCTGACGGTGGTGATGGCCGCGAACGGCTATCCGGGCACGCCGGAAAAAGGCTCCGTCATTCGCGGCCTGGACGAAGCCGCTCGCGACGGCGTCGAGATATTCCATGCCGGCACGGCCATTAACGCCGGCGCGCTGGTGGCGAACGGTGGGCGCGTGCTCAACGTGACGGCTATGGGCGCTTCCGTTTCCGATGCGCAGAAGAAGGCTTATGACGCGGTCGATCGCATCGACTGGCCGCAGGGCTTTTGCCGCCGCGACATAGGCTGGCGCGCCGTGGAGCGGGAGCGGCACTAACCGGCTTCCGCGCCGGTACGGCGGGCACGATCGTTCCCGTCACGACCAGGTCTATGCCCGCCGTGGAGGCTTCCGCGACGGGGACGATCCGCCGTTCGGCCTGTTTCGCAGCCGCATATTCGGCCATGCCGTTGGCGTAGGGCGATGGCTGGTTCGTCGGCATGTGGAAGCCGGCGACAAACCCCCTCCATCCCTTGATGAGTGCGGCGGAGAGTTCGCCCGGCGTCGGCAGCGGTGCGACGTCGGCATAGGCGATTGTCACGTTGCCCTTGAGACCATCCTCGCGCGAGACCGGGATCGGCACGCTGAGCAGCGTGTCGGGCGGCACGTCGAGCAAGCCGCCGAACGGCCATGCCGCCCTGAGCTCCACCGCGCTCATGGCGGCCACGTTGACGTCGATGTCATCCGGCGTGCCTGCGACACGATAGGGGCAGCGGATGCGGCCGCAATTGCTGTGCGAGGAGAACTGCCACAGCGCGTAGCTCTCCCAATGGCCCTTGGGGAAATGCAGGCCGATTTCCGGCTTGTAGCGTGCGTACCACAAGGGCAGGCGCGACAGCAGCCGGTAGCGGCCGCGGTTGTCGGCGATGTGGCGGGCGGTGGAATCGTTGGTGTAGAGCAACGGAAAGCGGCCGACGCGGCGATGCACCTGCCGCACGAACTCTTCCGCGTCCTCCAGCGACATCCATTGCGCCGGGTCGTTGTCCTCGATATCGAGCGCCAAAAGGTCGTCGGGCGCCGGGTCGGCGAAATCGATGAAATTGTCCGCCTGCTCGATCGGGTTGCCGGGGCGGGCCAGATGATAGGCGCCCCATTTCAGCCCGAGCGCCTTGGCGACGGTACGCCGCGTTTGGAACAGCTCGCGCGTGACGGCATGGCGTTTCCACAGCGCCTTGCAGAGCCGGACCTGGGTGTCGTCGCCCGAGCATGAATAGGGCGGCGGCAGGCCGTCGGACGCTTTGTTGATGAAGGCGACGATGCGCTTGTCGCCGGCAAGTGCTGCCCAGTCGATGGAATTGTACTCATAGGCGTCGACGACCAGCGCGCGGTCGGGATTCTTCCACGGCTCGGAGAAGTCGGAGGCTGCGGCAGGCCGCGCGAGGACGACGGCGCCGCAGAACGCCGCCGTCGCAATGCGCAAAAACTGTCGGGCGAGCCCGTTCAATCCGCACCCCCGCTGAATATCGGTGGATGCTGCGCGCGATATGGTTAACGAACGCTTGCGATGCGGCTAGCGGCGAAAGGCCGGGTCGAACTCGAACGGATCGGGTGCCGGCGTGGTCGGCAGCGTGCCTTCCGCCTTGCGGCGCTTGTGGTGGGCGAGCGAACAGGCCGGCGAGCATAGGATCCCGCGATCGGACCAGTAGGCCGGCCCGTTCTCGATGCGTCCTTCGTGGTAACCGAAAGCATCGGTTCCATAGGCGACGCCGCATTCGACGCAGCGGCGGGTCTCCGGTCTGGCAAGCATGGCGCGCTCCTTTCGATCCTTATCTACCGCGCTCGGGCGGATTGCAAAATCCGCGTGACAAAGTTTGACGTTTACGTAAAAAGAAAGTGGTTTTGGCACCGGGCGCGATCTATGGTGAGCCGCGCCGGCAAGCGCCGCTGAGGAGGAAGGCATGTACAAGGCACCGCTCGATGACATCGCCTTCACGCTCAAGCAGGTGGCCGGGCTGAAATCCGCCATCGACGCCGGCCTGCTCGGCGATCTCGGCGAGGATCTCGTCGACGCCATCCTTGCCGAAGCCGGCCGCTTCGCCGGCGAGGAAGTGGCGCCGCTCTACAAGGTCGGCGACGAGGTCGGCGCCGTTCTGAAGGACGCCGAAGTCACCATGCCGCCCGGCTGGCGCGATCTCTATCGGCGCTGGGTCGAGGGTGGATGGAACGGCCTGTCCGGACCGGAGGAATTCGGCGGGCAGGGCCTGCCGACCAGCGTCGCCATGGCGGTGCTGGAAATGTGGAACTCGGCTTCGATGGCCTTTGGCATCGGTCCGACGCTGACCATGGGCGCCATCGAGGCGCTGGAAAAGCACGCTTCGGCGGCGCTCAAGGACAAATACCTGGTCAAGCTGGTCTCAGGCGAGTGGATGGCCACCATGAACTTGACGGAGCCGCAGGCCGGCTCCGATCTCGCAGCACTGCGCGCGCGCGCCGAGCGGGCAGGGGACGGCACCTACCGCATCTTCGGCCAGAAGATATTCATCACCTACGGCGAGCACGATTTCACCGACAACATCGTCCATCTGGTTCTGGCGCGGCTGCCGGATGCGCCGGCGGGTACGCGCGGCATCTCGCTGTTCCTGGTGCCCAAGTTCATGGTTGGCGACGACGGCGCACCGGGCGCCCGCAACGACGTGTTCTGCTCCGGCATCGAGCACAAGCTGGGCATCCATGCCTCACCCACCTGCACCATGATCTACGGCGACGGTTTTCGGGGCCAGACGCCCGGCGCGGTCGGCTGGCTGATCGGCGAAGAGAACAAGGGGCTGGCCTGCATGTTCACCATGATGAACAACGCCCGCCTTGCCGTCGGCATGCAGGGCGTCGCCGTGGCCGAAGCCGCCACCCAGAAGGCCATCGCCTATGCCAACGAGCGCCGGCAGGGCAAGGCGGCCGGTTACGAGGGGCCGGGCATGGCGCCGATCGTCCATCACCCGGACGTGCAGCGCAATCTCCTGACCATGAAGGCGCTGACGCAGGCGGCGCGCGCCATAGCCTACAACTGCGCCCACGCCATCGACATGGGCCGGCTCGCAGCGACGGAGGCGGAACGCGGCCATTGGCAGGCGCGCGCCAATCTTCTCACGCCTCTGGCCAAGGCGTTCTCCACCGATGTCGGCGTCGATGTCGCGTCGCTCGGCGTGCAGGTGCACGGCGGCATGGGCTTCATCGAGGAGACGGGCGCCGCCGCCTATCTGCGCGACGCCCGCATCGCGCCGATCTACGAAGGCACCAACGGCATCCAGGCGATCGATCTCGTCGCCCGCAAGCTGCCGCTGGAAGGCGGCGAGCACGTCCATGGCTACATCGCCGAATTGAAGGCGATCGCCGATGCGGTCCGCAATTCCAACCGCGATGGCTTCGGCCGCACCGCCGCGCGGCTGGACGAGGCGCTGGACGCCGTCTCCGAGGCGACGCGCTTCCTCCAGTCCGCAACCGCCAAAGGCCGGCAGGACGAGGCGCTGGCCGGGGCGACGCCGTATCTGAGGCTGATTTCACTGGCCGCCGGCGGCGCCTATGTGGCACAAGGCGCGCTGGCCGACGAGACCGGCGCCCGTACCGCACTCTGCCGCTTCTTCGCTGAAAATCTGCTCGGCGAGACGCGGGCGCTGGCCGATAGCGTGCTGGGCGGCGCGGCGAGCCTGGCGGCCGCCGGCCAATCGCTCATCTCGGCCTGATCGCGACGGGAAACAGCATGACCGACCATATCCTCATCGAGCGCCGCGGCGCGGTTCAGACTATCCGCATGAACCGTCCCGAAAAGAAGAACGCGCTGACACGCGCCATGTACGCCGCGATGGCGGCCGCGCTGACCGAAGGCGATGCCGATCCGGCCGTGCGCGTGCATGTCTTCCTCGGCCTGCCCGGCATGTTCAGCGCCGGCAACGACCTTGCCGATTTCCTGGCGGTGGCGACCGGCGGTGAGGGCGGTAACGAGGTGTGGGATTTCCTGATGACGCTGGCGAAGTCGCAGAAGCCGATGGTGTCGGGCGTCGACGGCATCGCGGTCGGCATCGGCACGACGCTGAACCTGCATTGCGACCTCACCTTTGCAACGCCGCGCACCGTCTTCCGCACGCCCTTCGTCGATCTCGGGCTGGTGCCGGAAGCAGGCTCCAGCCTGCTGGTGCCGCAAATCCTCGGCCGTCAGGCCGCCTTTGCCATGCTGGGGCTGGGCGAAGGCTTGCCGGCGGAACAGGCGAAAGCGGCAGGCTTGATCCATGCCGTCGTGTCGGAGGACGAGTTGGAGGCGGTCACGCTCACCGCCGCCGAAACCATCGCCGCCAAGCCGCCGCAGGCGCTGAAGATCGCCCGCGACCTGATGCGCGGCTCGCGCGAGGAGCTGGTGGCCCGCATCGGCGAGGAGGCGGAGCGGTTCCGCGAGCGCCTGAAGTCGGACGAGGCGCGCGCCGCTTTCGTCGCTTTCATGAACAGGAAGAAGTAGCGCCGACTTCCCCTCCCCCTTGAGGGGAGGGTGCTAAGTTAAGTAATGGCGCGGCATCCCGCGCCCGCCGGTGTCTTGCCTCCCCGAGGGTCGCTGCCTTGCGGCCCGCTGGCTCGGTCGAGGCCCGGACTTGGGGGCTCATCACCCAGCAGCACACCGTTATGCTGCCAGCCCGGCAC
>Ga0182738_1001410_pt1 | contig 30210 bp, 21 predicted proteins | sample eDN5th30CBELigMG_FD_128876 | JGI IMG/M metagenome (GOLD analysis project Ga0182738, IMG submission 128876) | Enriched Miracle-Growth compost microbial communities from Emeryville, California, USA - eDNA 5th pass 30_C BE-Lig MG (version 2)... ...
CGCCTACGTCGACACCGATGGGGACGGACGCTGGAACGTCAAGCTCATCGACGCCGATGGTGACGGTGCCGCCGATGGCGCCACCGTGCTGTAGGCGCGCTTCGGGCTGGCGCGCTCATCGACCGGAGCCGGGAGGCCCCGCGAAGGCTTGGGCGATCTCCAGCCAACGCTGCGCGTCGTCGCCGTGGGCGGCGACGTCCAGGTCGGCCAGCGCACGCCGCTGCGTCACCAAAAAGCAGAAGTCCTCGGCGGTTCCGGTCACCCGTTGTTCGGCGTTCACCGGGCCCCATGCCCACACTCCGCCCTCGGGAGCGTGAAGTTCCACGTGAAACGGTTCGGCCGGCGGGGTCAGGTTGTGCACCGTGAAGGCGAAATCCCGGGTCCGCACCCCCAGATGGGCGATCGACCGCAACCGCGCCGTGGGGCGCCGGCGCACCCCGAGCGCGTCGGCCACATCCAGGCCGTGCGCCCAGGTCTCCATCAGCCGAGCAGTGGCCATCGAGGCCGCGCTCATCGGCGGGCCGAACCACGGCAGCTTGCGTCCGTCCGCCACACCGAGCAGCTCCTGGTGCAGCTTCGCGCGGGTGGAGCGCCAGTCGGCCAACAGCTCGGCCGGCGGCAACTGGGCCAGTTCGGCGGCGGCGGCGTCGACGAATCCGGCCGGATCCTTCATCGCGTCAGTGAGTGCGGCAGCAAAACCCGCCTCGTCGGTGATCGCGGTCAGCGACACCCGATCGGTCCACAACAGATGCCCGATCTGATGAGCGATCGACCAGCCTGCCGCCGGCGTGGGCGTGCCCCACTGACTGTCGGCAAGCGGGGCCACCAGGGCGTCGAGCTCGTCGCTTTCGGCGCTCAGATCGGCGACGATCGATTCAGTTTCGGCCATGCTCGTACTTTATGCCCACCGGTTCGCGGCGCCGCCCGATGAACGCGTGACCGGCCAAACCGACCAGGTACAGCAGGGTCCCGGCCACAATCAGCGACGGCGCCTGCCCGTCGGGGGGAATCAGCGCCGCGGCGCCGGCCACAGCGACAATGAACGACACCCAAAACAGCGAATCCTGTACCGCGAAGACGTGTCCGCGCAGGGCGTCGTCGACGTCGATCTGCATGGCGGTGTCGGCGCAGAGCTTGACCACCTGCCCGGCGACTCCGAGCAGGAATCCGCACAACACCAGCACCGGTAGGTACAGCCCGACGGCGGCCAGTTGGATGACCGCAGCCGCCGCCAGGGCGCCGTTGGTGGTGGCGTAGCGGCCCCAGCGGTGCACCGCCGGAGGGGTCAGCACGGTGGCCAGAAATGACCCGGCGCCGGCCGAGGCGACGAACAACGCCGTGGTGCCCAGGCCGGACACCGTGTGCTCGCCGACGTGCCGCACCAGTACCAGCACCAGCAGCGTGTTGATGCCGAAGGCCATTCGGTGCGCGGCCAGTCCAGACAGGGTGGCGGCCACGGTGGGCCGATCGCGCACCGTCCGGATGCCGTGCATCCAGCCGGTCGTCACCGCGTAGAGCACCGACCCGTGGATCGCCCGCTTGGTGTCGTCCGGACCGAGCACGTGGGCTTCGAAGCGCAGCGAGAGCACCAGGGCGATCGCGACCGGGATGGCTACGGCCGCGATGATCGACGCCGCACCGCGGTCGTCGGCACCGATCAGCCAGCGCGGCAGCAGCATGAAGTTGGCGCCCAAGAAGGCGGCCACCGCACCGGTGGCGATCGCCACGGCGTTCATCGTCACGACCTGCTCGCGCGGCACCACGTGCGGCAGCGCCGCCGACAGCCCGGAGGCGATGAACCGGGTGAACCCGTTGGCGATCAGCGCCGCGCACAGCACCGGCAGATCACCGGCACCGACAGCCAGCAGCGCCGCGATCCCGAGCACCAGCACCAGCCGGGCGAGGTTGGCCACCACCATCACCTGGCGACGATCCCAGCGGTCCAGCAGCGCGCCGGCGAACGGCCCCAGCACCGAATACGGCAGGAACAGCACGGCGAAAGCACCCGCGATCGCCCACGGGGAGGCGGCCCGATCCGGGTTGAACAGCAGCGCTCCGGCCAGGCCGGCTTGGAACAGGCCGTCGCCGAATTGGCTGGCGGCCCGCAGTTCCAGCAGTCGGCGGAACTCCGGCAGGCCGCGCGCCGACCGCCACAGTGTCGCGGGTGCGCGGTTGTCCACCACAGAACCTCTTCCAGACTCGGGCGGCGGCGCGGCACCGGCCCCAAACCAGCCTACAAATATTGCGGGTCGGCGGATGTTCGGCACAGCTCAACACGGATGACCGCGGCGGGTGTCATGATGGAAAAATGGCCCAACCCGAAGACCCCGAGGACTATGTCGCGCCCGCTGCGCATCGGGTACGGGCCGGCACGCTGCTGTTGGCCAACACCGATCTGCTCGAACCCACGTTTCGCCGCACGGTGATCTACGTGGTCGAGCACAACGACGGTGGAACCTTGGGCGTGGTGCTCAACCGCCCCAGTGAGACCGCTGTCTACAACGTGCTGCCGCAGTGGTCCGAGCTGGCCGCGAAACCCAAAACGATGTTCATCGGCGGCCCGGTGAAACGCGACGCCGCCCTGTGCGTCGGGCTGTTGCGGGTCGGCGCCGAGCCGCACGGGGTGCCCGGTCTGCGGCACATCGACGGTCGGCTGGTGATGGTCGATCTCGATGCGGACCCCGAGACCATCGCGCCGCATGTGGAGGGCGTACGGATCTTCGCCGGCTATGCGGGTTGGACCATCGGCCAGCTCGAGGGCGAGATCGAGCGCGATGACTGGATCGTGCTCTCGGCGCTGCCGTCGGATGTGATGGTGCCGCCGCGAGTCGACCTGTGGGGACGAGCGCTGCGCCGGCAGCCGTGGCCCACCGCGCTGTTGGCCACCCACCCGATCGACATCAGCCGCAACTGAGCCGGCGGGCAGCACCGCCCGAGGCGTCTTATCCGCAGCCGCAGCCGCTGCCGCACCCGGAGGCCGGCTCCGGCGGCGCGGGTTCTCCACAACCGCAGCCCGCTCCGCAACCCGCCTCCTGGACGGGCGCACTGTCGCCGCAACCGCAGCCAGACCCGCAACAGCCGGCGGAGGCTGCCGCGTTGGCCTGAGCCGACAGGCGCGCCGCGTAGCGGGCGCCCTGCCAGGCTCCGGCGGCCAGCGTGGCGAGTGCCCCGGTGATCGAGATGATCAGTGCCAGCAGTGCCATCGACGACGGGCCGGCCAGCACCAGCACGCCACCCACGCCCAGGATCACTCCGACGGCGATCTGGGCGGGCGCGACAGCCCGCAGCACCAACTGTTCGGGGTCACCCGTGAGCGGGCGCACCAGCGTCCGCACACCGAACACCAGCGACACCACCGCCGCAACCAGGCACAAGACACCCATGATCAGCATGGGTCCACCATACGAGCCGGGCAGTTACCCCGTGGTGCCCACCTGGTGTCGGATGACGCCTGACTCCACCGGAGGGTGGGGGGCGTCGAGCGGCGGCGGGGCGGTGCCCACCTGGTGGCGCACCGTGCCCGATTGCACCGGACCGCTGGGGGCAGGCGGCGGCGGGTTGGTACCGGGCCGCTCGACACGGAATCCGTTGATGATCCCGTCGGTCGCCGGAGCCGCGCCGATCGCGCGACCGGCACCGGTGGTCACGGTCAGCGACACCAGGTAGGCCGTGTCGTCTGTCGGCACGATCACGTGGCGCCGCGACGTGTTCAGCGTCATGTCGGCGTCGCGGTAGGTCCCCTCGATGATCGACGAGGGAAACCCGTTGAAGTAGTTCAGGGAGGCGTTGGTGGTCTGCCAGGCCATCAGTGTCTGGCTGTCGACGAACCCGTGCGTGATCGCTTCCTTGGGGTCGAACTGCCCGTCCAGCCGGTAGACCACGACCTGGGCGTTGGGGGTGTAAAGCGACCCGCTGCGCCGGTCGGCGATCACGGCGAACGCGTCGGGGACGTTGGGGTCGGGCACGTGGGACCAGCCCGCCGGCATCGGCAAGGTGATGTTGAACGCGTTGAACCCGGCGGGCTGTTGCGGCTCCAACGACACCTTCTTGGCCGTGAAGTAGTCGCGCAGGGTGCCCGAGGTCGCCGGCACGAGACCACTCGGCGGTGCTACCGCAGCCGGCGCGGCCGGCAGACCCGCGGGTGCCGGCAGCGCGGGCGCCGGAGCCGCCGGGCGCGGTGCCGCCGCCAGCGGCCCGGTCACCGGCGCCGCCGCCGGCTGGGCGGGTGGGCTGTAGGGGTTCGGCTGTACCGGGACCAGCGGATCGGCCGCCACGGCGGGGATACCGGCCAAGCCCGCCGCTATAACAGCGGCGCAGCCGAAGAGGAGTCGCCAACGGTGCGGGGTGTTCGTCATCTCCAGGGTCCTTCCGGGGCGGGCCGGGGTAGTGATGCCCTGGCCGTGAAATGACGGTAGCCAGCGGCTGACAGGGTTGCCAGGGCCGCAACCGACCTGGAACTAAGCCCTCACCGGGTCGCAATCCAACTGATACCAAGCTGTGGCGATCAGACCGGCAGACGCCGCCCTTTACCCTGTTGAGGTGAACGAAGCCCCGACCACTGACCCCAGCGACCAGGCACCCCGGCACCGCTACAACGCGACGCTGGCCGGGCGTATCGAAGACACCTGGCAGCACCACTGGGAGCAGGCGGGCACCTTTAACGTCGCCAACCCAGTCGGTTCGCTCGCACCGACCGACGGTTCGACAGTTCCCGCCGACAAGATGTTCGTCCAGGACATGTTCCCCTACCCCTCCGGGGACGGCCTGCACGTCGGGCACCCGCTCGGCTACATCGCCACCGACGTCTACGCGCGCTACTTCCGGATGACCGGCCACAATGTGCTGCACGCCCTGGGCTTCGACGCCTTCGGCCTGCCCGCCGAGCAATACGCGGTGCAGACCGGCACCCACCCGCGCACCCGTACCGAGGCCAACGTCGAGAACTTCCGCCGGCAACTACGGCGCCTGGGCCTGGGTCACGACAGCCGGCGCAGCTTCTCCACCACCGACGTGGACTTCTACAAGTGGACGCAATGGATCTTCCTGCAGATCTACAACGCCTGGTTCGACCCGAGTGCGAACAAGGCGCGTTCGATCTCCGAGCTGATCGCCGAATTCGATGCGCGCGCACGCACTCTCGACGACGGCCGGGACTGGGCGCAACTGTCGGCCGGTGAGCGCGCCGACGTCATCGACGGCCACCGACTGGTCTACCGCACGGACTCGATGGTCAACTGGTGTCCGGGGCTGGGCACCGTGTTGGCCAACGAAGAGGTCACCGCTGATGGGCGAAGCGACCGAGGCAATTTCCCGGTGTTCCGGAAGCGGTTGCGGCAGTGGATGATGCGGATCACCGCGTACTCCGACCGGCTGCTCGACGATCTCGAACTGCTGGACTGGCCGGAGAAGGTCAAGACCATGCAGCGCAACTGGATCGGCCGCTCCACCGGTGCGGCGGCATTGTTCGGTGCGACCACCACCGACGGTTCAGCGGTGGACATCGAGGTGTTCACCACACGCCCGGACACGCTTTTCGGCGCCACCTACCTGGTGCTCGCCCCCGAGCACGAGCTGGTCGACCGGCTGACGGTCGACGGGTGGCCGGACGGGGTGGACCAACGCTGGACCTTCGGAGCAGCCACCCCGACAGCTGCCGTCGCCGACTATCGCAAGGCGATCGCGGCGAAGTCGGACTTGGAGCGCCAGGAGAACAAGACCAAAACCGGTGTCTTCCTGGGTAGTTATGCCACCAATCCCGCCAACGGGCAGCGGGTGCCGATCTTCATCGCCGACTACGTGCTGGCCGGCTACGGCACCGGCGCCATCATGGCGGTTCCCGGGCACGACCAGCGAGACTGGGAGTTCGCCGCCGAGTTCGGCCTGCCGGTGATCGAAGTCATTGCCGGCGGTGACATCTCAGAATCCGCTTACGCCGGCGACGGCACCCTGGTCAATTCCGGTCCGCTGGACGGTATGACGGTCGGTGACGCCAAGAAGGCGATGACGCAACAACTGGAGGAGCAGGGACGCGGTTGGGCGCGCATCGAATACAAGTTGCGGGACTGGCTTTTCGCCCGGCAGCGGTACTGGGGCGAGCCGTTCCCGATCGTTTTCGATGCCGACGGTCGCGCGCACCCGCTGGACGCGGCGGCACTGCCGGTCGAGCTGCCCGACGTCGCCGACTACTCACCGGTGCTGTTCGACCCGAACGACGCGTCCAGCGAACCCTCACCCCCGCTGGCCAAGGCGACCGACTGGGTGCATGTCGAGCTGGACCTCGGCGACGGACTGCAGCCCTACACCCGTGACACCAATGTCATGCCGCAGTGGGCCGGAAGTTCCTGGTACGAGTTGCGTTACACCGACCCGCACAACGCCGAACGCTTCTGCGCGCCGGAGAACGAGGCCTACTGGATGGGGCCCCGGCCCGCCGAACACGGGCCCGATGACCCGGGCGGCGTGGACCTCTACGTCGGCGGCGCCGAGCACGCGGTGCTGCACCTGCTGTACTGCCGTTTCTGGCACAAGGTGCTCTACGACCTCGGGCACGTCAGCTCGAGTGAGCCCTACCGCCGGTTGGTCAACCAGGGTTACATCCAGGCTGCCGCCTACACCGACGCCCGCGGGTCTTATGTGCCGGCCGCCGAAGTCGTGGAACGCGACGGAAAGTTCTACCTCCCGGGCGCCGACGGTGACACGGAAGTCTTCGCCGAGTACGGCAAAATGGGTAAGAGCCTGAAGAATTCGGTGTCTCCCGACGAGATCTGCGACAGCTACGGCGCCGACACGCTGCGGGTCTACGAGATGTCGATGGGTCCGCTGGATATGTCGCGGCCGTGGGCCACCAAGGACGTGGTCGGCGCACACCGCTTCCTGCAGCGGGTATGGCGCCTGGTGGTCGACGAGGAGACCGGCGAGAACCGGGTGCTCGACGGCGAGCCGGACACCGAGACCCTGCGACTGTTGCACCGCACCATCGTGGGGGTGTCGGAAGATTATGCGGCACTGCGCAATAACACCGCGGCTGCCAAGCTGATCGAGTACACCAACCACCTGACTAAGGAGCATCGCGAAGGGGTTCCGCGCTCAGCCGTCGAGCCGCTGGCGCTGCTGCTCGCACCGCTGGCTCCGCACCTGGCCGAGGAATTGTGGCGGCGACTCGGCCACGATTCCTCGCTGGCACACGGGCCGTTCCCGGTGGCCGACCCGGCCTATCTGGTGACCGACACCGTCGACTACCCGGTACAGGTCAACGGCAAGAAGCGCGGACTGGTCACGGTGCCCACCGATGCCGATGGCGACGCGATCAAGGCCGCTGCCTTGGCCGACGAGAAGGTGCAGGCATTCCTGTCCGGTGCCACACCGAAGAAGGTGATCGTGGTGCCCGGCCGATTGGTGAATCTGGTGGTGTGACAACGGCACCCTGGCCCGCGGCAAGCTCAGCGCGGCCGGACCACCACTTCTTGCAGCTGCGCCTCGGCGGGTGTGCGTATTGCGCCCGCCACCACTTCGGCGACGGTGTCGGGACGCAGGAAGCGGGCCGGGTCGTATTCGCCGCCCTCGTAGGCGACCAGATCTTGCTGCATGTCGGTGTCGACTCGGCCCGGGTAGACCGTGGTGACCCGTAGCGCCGGCTCGTCACTGCGCAGTGAATCCGCGAACGCCCGCAGCGCGAACTTGCTCGCCGAATACGACGCCATGCCCGGAGAAACCCGTTGCCCGGCACCGGAGTTGATGAAAACCACCTGCCCGCGGGCGGCCCGCAACGCGGGCAACAGAGCCAGAGTCAGGGCCACCGCACCGAATACGTTCACCTCGAAGGTGGCCCGCCACTCCTCGATATAGGACTCGCCGGCAGCGCCGGGCAGCATCACCCCGGCGTTGTGCACCAAGACGTCGAGTTCGTCGACGATCTCGGTGGCCGCATCGATCCCGTCGATGTCGGCCAAGTCGAGCGGCCAGGTGGTGGCGCCGAGCCGCTCGGCCACCGCGTCCAGACGCGTCGACGGCCGACCGGCAAGCAACAGGGTGTGGGTGGGCGCCAACGCCGCCGCTATCGCCGAACCGATACCGCCGCCGGCCCCGGTGATCAGGGCAGTCGGCATTAACCGCAATCCATGGGGCAGCCCGCATCGCCGGCGGCTGCCGGTTCGACACCATCACAGGTGGCCAGACGCTCCAGGGGCTCGAGCGCGCGGGTCAGGGTGTCGAGTTCTTCCTGGCTGAGCTTGTTCAGCATCGCCGCCAGCGCCGCGTGCCGGTTTGCCAGCGACTCGCGGTGGCTCGCCAGACCTTCGGGGGTGATGTCGACCAGCACCGCCCGCAGATCCGAGGGGTCGCGGCTGCGCTTGACCAGCCCGATCTTCTCCAGGCGACGGATCGCCACCGTGGTGGTGGGAGTGCGGACCCGCTCGTGGGCGGCCAGCTCGGTCATCCGGATGGGACCCCGGTCCAGCAGGGTGATCAGGATCGACAGCTGAGCCAGCGTGAGTTCGCCAGTCGGGGTGCCTCTGCTGATATCGCCACGCCGCAGGATCGAGAACAGTTTGGACAGCGAACGGTGCAGGCCTTCTGCGATCGCCGTCACCTGCGGCGTATCGGCCTTGCTCTCCGTCATAGTTCGCCAGTCTAACCGGTGACCGTAAAGAGGGTTGACAACTCGTACAGGTTGCTGTCACAACACCTGGGACAGGAACTTCTGCAGTCGCTGCGTCTCGGCGTTGTCGAAGATCTGATCGGGTGGACCGGACTCCACGACCTTGCCCCGGTCCATGAAGACCACCGTGTCCGAGGCTGAGCGAGCAAAGCCCATCTCGTGGGTGACCACCACCATCGTCATGCCGTCGGCCCCGAGTTCTGCGATCAACGCCAGGATCCCCTTGACCAACTCCGGATCCAGCGCCGAGGTGGCTTCGTCGAAGAGCATCACCTGCGGCTGCATCGCCAGCGCGCGGGCGATCGCCACTCGTTGCTGCTGGCCGCCGGAGAGCGCCGACGGTCGGGAGGAGGCCTTGTTCTTCAGCCCGACCCGGTCCAGCAGGCTCAGCGCGAGCTCGCGGGCGGCGTCGTCGGACATCGCACGTAGCTTGCGCGGAGCCAGGGTGATGTTGTCCAGCACGCTGCGGTGCGGGAACAGATTGAAATGCTGGAACACCATCCCGATCCGCTGGCGCAGCTCGTCGGGGTCGTCGGCCAACACCGATCGGCCACCCAGCAGGACATCGCCGCCGTCGGGTTCGTGGAGCCGGTTCAAGGTGCGCAGCATCGTCGACTTACCTGACCCGGAGGGGCCGATCACCGCGGCGGTGGCGCCTGCCGGCACGTCGAGGTCGACTCCGCGCAGCACCTGATGTTTGCCGAAGGACAACTGGATCCCTTTGGCCGCTAGCGACACCGGCTCGCGGGCCGCGGGCGTCGTCACGTCATCTCCTGACTGGAGATCGCCGGGCTCAGCTCGATTGAATCGTCGGCGTCGGGGGGCCTGCCCCGCCGCAGCCGATGATCGACGACGTTCACCAGGTGCGTCAGCGGGATAGTCAGGGCCAGGTAGAGGATGCCGGCGGCCACCAAGGGGGAGAGGCTGCCGGTCTGGGCGTTGAAGTCGCGGCCCACCTGGAACAACTCCCGCTGACCGGCGACCAGACCGAGGAAGTACAGCAGCGCTGACGCTTTGAGCAGGGCGATGAACTGGTTGACCAGCGCCGGCAGCACCCGCCGGATGCCCTGCGGGATCACCACCAGTCGCATCGCCGCGGGGTAGCCAAAACCCAGTGCCCGCGAGGCCTCCAGCTGGCCGGACTCCACACTCTGGATGCCCGAGCGCAAGATCTCCCCGATGTATGCCGCGGCGGTCAGCCCCAGTGCCGCGATCCCCAGCGGGTAGGGATTGTTGTGTGTCAGCCCGCCTACCAGTGGCCCGACCGCCAGACCGATGAGCAGGATGATCAGCACCTCGGGCAGTCCCCGGAAGATGTCGGTGTAGATCCGCGCCGGCCAGCGCAGCCATCGGGTGCGGGATAACCCGGCCACGGCCAGCCCCAACCCGGCCACCAATCCGATGGCGCCGCCGCTCACGGTGAGCAGCAGCGTGTTGGGCAAGCCGGTCTTGAGCAGGTCCGGCAGGGCACGCCGGTACAACTGCCAGTCGAAGAAGGAGTCGCGTAGCTGTGCCAGAGTCGATTTGGGCGTGTACTGCTCCGACTCGGGCCGGTGATGGCGGGCCGCGATCGCCGCGAAGTCCGGTAGGTGCGGGGTGGCCGCCGACTTCGATCCCGGTTGCCAGTCCGGCGGCAATGGCCGCGGCACCCAGTCGGTGAACAGCTGCGGCCAGGTGCCGTCGTCGATGACAGCGTCCAGGCCGGAGTTCAGCGCCGAGATCAGCGGCTGGTTTTTCTTGGCCACCGCGTAGGCCTCGAAGCCGGCCGGGCTGAAGGTGTAGCCGACGATCTGTGCCGGATCGCCCGGCTTCAACAGGTTCAGCGCGGTGAGCGACGGTGCCACCCACGCGTCGACCTGGCGGCTTTTCAGGCTGGCGTACAGCGTCACCGAGTCGGGGAAGCGCACCGGTTCGACTTCCAGGGCGTCGACGGCATAGGCGTCTTCGACAGTGCCCTGCACCACCGCGATGCGCTGGCCGCCGGCCACGGCGTCGAATCCGGTGATTCCCGAACCGGCCGGGACCACCAAGGCCATGTACCCGAAGTCGTAGCCGTTGGTGAAACCGACGGTGCGGCGGCGCTCGTCGGTGGCGTTGATCGACGCCGACCCGACGTCGAAACGTCCCGACTCCACCTGGGCCAGCAGGCCGAAGAAGTCGGTGCCCACGAAGTGCACCCGCAGGCCCAGCTTCTTGGCGATGGCCCGCAGCAGTTCATTGTCGAAACCGCTGTAGCGGCCCCGGGCGTTGATGCAGTTCGTCGGGGGGCTTTCGGTCAGCGTGCCGACCGTCAGCACCCCCGGGGTGCCCAGCCCCAGTTTGGTTACGTCGATCGAACTCAGCGGTTCGACGCCGGCCGTGGTGTATTTGTCCTCGCGCGGCCGCTTGGCGTTGGCCAGTTTGACCGGCAAGGCGACGGCGGCTTGCTCCCCGGGCGGGGTGCACAGGTCCGGGGCGGCTCCGGCCGGCGGCACCGCCGCCAGACCGCCCACGATCATGCACGTGGCGATGAACGCCGCGAACCTTATTGCTGATCGCGCCATCGGCACAGCGCCTTGGCGGCGGTCAGGTCGTAGTCGGGGCCGCTGCTGCCGATGGTCAGCAGGCTCACCCCGAGTCCGGTCAATGCGTCGGCCTCAGCCAGGAATTCGGCCACGGTGCCGCGTGTCTGGTCACCGCCCAGTGCCGCCGAGTGCTCGATCGTGGCGGGGTCCCGCCCGACCGCGGCACAATGCTCGGCCAGTACGGCTGCCTTGTGCGGGTAGCTGTCGGCGTCGGCGAAGCTGTGCCACATGTCGGCGTGCTCGGCGACCAGGCGCAGCGTCTTGCGCTCCCCACCACCCCCGATCAACATCGGGATAGCGCGAGTCGGCGGCGGATTCAGCTGGGCCAGCCGGCTTTTGATCCGCGGCAATGCGCCGGCCAAGTCGTCGAGGCGGCTGCCCGCGGTGCCGAACTCGTAGCCGTATTCCCGGTAGTCCCGGTGTTTCCAGCCCGAGCCGATACCCAGGATCAGTCGGCCGTCGCCGATGTGGTCGACGGTGCGGGCCATGTCGGCGAGCAGCTCCGGGTTGCGATAGGAGTTGCACGACACCAGCGCGCCGATCTGGATGCGCGAGGTCTGCTCGGCCCAGGCGGCCAGCATGGTCCAGCACTCGAAGTGCGGTCCGTCGCGGTCGCCGTAGAGCGGGAAGAAGTGATCCCAGTTGAAGGCGATGTCGACACCGGAGTCTTCGCAACGCCGGACCGCGTCGCGGATGGCGCCATAGTGCGCCGCGTGTTGGGGCTGCAGTTGGACGGCAATGCGGATGGGCCGGGCCATCACGCCACTTTATCTCCGGAATTGCCGGATTGATGCGACGCTTCCAGCTTCGCCTCGCCTCCGGCGAGCCTCGCAAGATCGTCGGCTATCAGGCGAGTGAACCGACGGGTGGGTCTCAGGCGAGGGTCATGCGAAGCAGCTCGACCAGCACGCGAGGCCGATCACTTTGCACGGAGTGACCGGCACCGTCGACCACGTGGGTGGTCAGCCCCGGCGAGCGTTGCGTGTACTCGGCGACGTCGTCGGCGGTGACGAAGAACGAATCGCCGCCGCGGATCAAGGTGGTGGGAGCGGTGATCGCCGAGACATCGGTCCACAGTTCAGTGAAGTCGCCGACGGAGCGAATGGTGTCGTAGCGCCACGTCCAACTGCCGTCCGGCAACCGACGGGTGTTGTGGAACACCCCGCGTCGCAGTGACTCCAGGTCCCGGTGCGGCGCCGCGGCCGTGGTGACGGCCAGCAGCGACTCGAAATCGGGGAAGGTCCGGTCGCCTAGGGCCAATGCCACGGTCCCGCGGTCGGCGGCACTCATCTCGGCGTGGCGCTGCAACGCCGACGGCGTCACATCCACAATCGCCAACCGGCGCACCAACTCCGGGACGGTGGCCGCCAGGCTGATCGCGGTCAGCCCGCCCAGGGACATGCCGACCACCAACTCGGCGTCCGGCGCCAGTTCCTGCAGCACGGGCGCCAGAGTGGCGGCATTGCGCTGCGGTGAGTAGTCGCCGTCCTCGCGCCACGCCGAACGGCCATGGCCGGGCAGGTCCACCGCCAGCGCGGGCTCGCCGAGCCCGAGGATGACGGTGTCCCAGGTGTGCGCGTTCTGCGCGCCGCCATGCAGGAACACCACCCGCGGGGGTGCCGAACCCCAGCGCAGCGCACTGACTTGACCGGTCTCGATCCGCTCGACTTCGGGCGGCGCACCGGCCAGACCGGCCTGCTCGGCGTTGCCCCCCAATAGGGCGAACTCCGAGAGGCTGGCCAGCTCGTCGTCAGTCATGTTCGGCGCAGAGTCGGCGTCTAGCCGACGATGAATTCCTCGAGCTGGGCGCGCGCGACGTCGTCAGCCAGCTGCTTGGGCGGGCTCTTCATCAGGTACGCCGACGCCGGCAGGATCGGTCCGCCGATGCCACGGTCCTTGGCGATCTTGGCGGCACGCACCGCGTCGATGATGATGCCGGCCGAGTTGGGGGAGTCCCACACCTCGAGCTTGTACTCCAGGTTCAGCGGCGCGTCACCGAAGGCGCGGCCCTCGAGACGCACGTAGGCCCACTTGCGGTCATCGAGCCAGGCGACGTGGTCGCTTGGTCCGATGTGGACGTTCTTGTCCTCGACCTTGCCGGCCAGCGAGCCGGTCAGGTTGGAGGTGACGGCCTGAGTCTTGGAGACCTTCTTGGACTCCAGGCGCTCGCGCTCGAGCATGTTCTTGAAGTCCATGTTGCCGCCGACGTTGAGCTGGTAGGTGCGGTCCAGCGTGACACCGCGGTCCTCGAACAGCTTGGCCATCACCCGGTGGGTGATGGTGGCGCCGACCTGGCTCTTGATGTCGTCGCCGACGATCGGCACGCCGGCGTCGGCGAACTTCTTGGCCCAGACCGGGTCGGAGGCGATGAACACGGGCAGGGCGTTGACGAACGCGACATTGGCGTCGATGGCGCACTGGGCGTAGAACTTGTCGGCCTCTTCCGAACCCACCGGCAGGTAGGAGACCAGCACGTCGACCTTGGCCTCGCGCAGGGCGGCGACCACGTCCACGGCCTCGGCGTCGGAGACCTCGATGGTCTCGGCGTAGTACTTGCCGATGCCGTCCAGGGTCGGTCCGCGCTGCACGATGATGTTGGTCGGCGGCACGTCGGCGATCTTGATGGTGTTGTTCTCCGAGGCGAAGATGGCCTCGGAGAGGTCGAAGCCGACCTTCTTGGCGTCCACGTCGAACGCGGCGACGAACTTGACGTCGCGGACGTGGTACGGGCCGAAGCGCACGTGCATCAAGCCGGGGACCGTGGAGGTGTCATCGGCGTTCTGGTAGTACTGGACGCCTTGGACCAGCGAGGACGCGCAGTTGCCGACGCCGACAATGGCGACCCGCACATCCGTCGTTTGCTCAGTCATTTTCGACGCTCTCCTTTTTCTGCTTTCACTGCTGACGTGCTGTGTTGTGTTTCCCCGATGCCCGCGTCCGTATGCAGGATCAGGATTGTTCGGCCCGGCCCTGCGATACTCGTTCGGCTGCGATCAGCTCGTTGAGCCACTTGACCTCCCGCTCACTGGACTCCAGCCCGAGCTGGTGCAGTTGGCGGGTGTAGCGGTCCAATGAGTTGCTGGCCCGTGCCACCGCGTTGCGCAGGCCTTCCCGGCGTTCTTCCACCTGCCGGCGACGGCCTTCGAGGATCCGCATCCGAGCCTCGGCGGGGGTGCGGTTGAAGAACGCCAGGTGGACTCCGAAGCCGTCGTCGGTGTAGTTCTGCGGGCCGGTGTCGGACACCAGCTCGTTGAATCGCTGACGGCCGGCGTCGGTCAGCCGGTACACCCGCCGGGCCCGGCGTACCGGGGTCCCCGTCGGCGCGGCGTCCTCGGCGATCACCCCGGCCAGCTGCATGCGCCGCAGCGCGGGATACAGCGAGCCGTAGGAGAACGCCCGGAACGCACCCAGCAGACCGGTCAACCGCTTCCGCAGCTCGTAGCCGTGCATCGGAGACTCGAGCAGTAAGCCCAAAATGGCAAGCTCAAGCACTCCAATCACCTCCTGAGATGGTGTAGCTACGTCCGGTCGACGGTTCGCGCCATAGTATCGCGCCGATATAACCGAACCCAAGTGGCTATTGTTCGCCGGGCGTTCAGCCGCATCAAACGGACGGTTCAGGACGGGTAATTGATGCGTTTGACGGAGCCGTCGCCCGCGAAAGCGATGTAGCCGCTGCCGTAGTCGCTGGAAACGTACACCGACAGCGATAGAGCCCCCGGTGTCGTGGGATCCCGAGCCGGATCGACGATCAGGTAAGTGCTTTTTACATCGGCTGGTTTGATCCCGAGCGTCTCGGGAGCTCCACGCAGGATCCCGACCGCAGCCTTCACGTCGAATGCGCCCAGATCGACCAGCACGTCATTACTGCTCTTGGACGAGGTCGAGGGGTCATCCCAGCCACCGCGGTAGGAGTAGTCCAGTTTGCGGCGCTCTTCGCCTGGGTCGGGCCGATCCAGAGATGCGTAGTCGGGGTAGACCACCAGCCGGTAGCCCATGGTGTCGCCGAACTTCTGGCGCGCTTGCTCCAGCAGGCCGGTGAGTCCGCCCAGGGACTGCAGCTGTCGTGGTGGGGTGAGCACCACCGGCGCGACGCCGTCCGGCTTGGCCCCGGGATCAGTAGTGAAACTCAGCGGGGAGCTGGTGTTTCCGTATGTCGCCCAGCCGAGCAGCATGCCCGCCACCAAGGCGGTGCCCAGTGCGGCTAGTGCCTTGATGGCGACACTGCGCACGCCGAACTTCTTGGGACTGCCCAATGCCGGCAGCTTGACCGGCGCGGTCTCGGTCTGCAGGTCACCGACCAGGGAATGCAGGTCTCCCAGGGTCACGGCTCGGGTGGCCGCGCTGATTCGCTCCTGGTGCTCGGCGCTGGACACCTGTCCCTCGCCCAGTGCGCTGTCCAGGATCCGGCAGACGTCGTCCCGGTCGCTGTCCTTGGCCCGCGTGCCTGCGGTCTGCCGTGTCGCCACGGCGACGATCGTAAAAGAAGGCTGCCCGGTGGTGACGGCGAATCCGCCGGTTGGCGCCGGTTGCGGCGTTGATCGCGAGCGCCGGTGAGGACCCGACGTACTCTGGTCACCGTGCGATTGCAGCGACAGGTAGTGGACTACGCGCTCCGGCGCCGTTCCCTGCTGGCCGAGGTCTACTCCGGGCGTACCGGGGTCACCGAGGTGTGCGACGCCAACCCGTATCTGCTGCGCGCCGCGAAGTTCCACGGCAAGGCCAGTGCGGTTGTCTGTCCGATCTGCCGCAAGGAGCCGCTCACCCTGGTGTCGTGGGTATACGGCGACCAGCTGGGTGCGGTCTCGGGCTCGGCGCGTTCCGCCGAGGAACTGGTCCTGTTGGCCACCCGCTTCTCGGAGTTCTCGGTATACGTCGTCGAGGTGTGCCGGACCTGCAGCTGGAACCACCTGGTGAAGTCATACGTGTTGGGCCTCGCGAGCCCGCCCAAGGGATCCCGCGGTCGACGGCCGGCGCGCAGCGGAGCCCGTACCGCCAGTGAGTAAACATCACGACGACGGGTCCGATGCTGGCTCGGCCCGGCCCTCCGACGCTGCCGGCCGGCGCCCGCCGGCGGGGCCGGATGACCGACAGACCACGATCATTCCGGCGGTTGACGACGCCGTGACTGCCGATCTGCGAGACCCGATCGATGCGGTGCGGGCGGCCCTCGACGGGACGCCTCCACAACGCGAGCAGACGTTGAGCGGCCGGATCCCGCGGCACGAGCCACCTCCGGAGAAGCCGACCGTGCCGCCGCGGCGGGCGGAGCGCTCCGCTCCCACCGACGCACCGGGTGCGCCGAATCCGCTGGAGTGGCTGCGCGCCCATCCGCCGAATTGGCGGTGGATCCGGCGCGGGCTCTACACCGCCATGGTGGTGATGCTGCTGTTGCCGCTCATCACCTTCGCGATGGCCTACGCCATCACCGATGTGCCCTCGCCCGGCGACATCCGGACCAACCAGGTGTCGACGATCCTGGCCAGTGACGGTTCCGAGTTGGCCAAGATCATTCCGCCGGAAGGCAACCGCGTCGACATCGACATCAACCAGGTGCCGGTCTACGTGCGCAACGCGGTGTTGGCGGCCGAGGACCGCGACTTCTACTCCAACCCGGGCTTCTCGGTGTCGGGTTTCGCCCGTGCGATCAAGAACAACCTGTTCGGTGGTGACACCCAGGGCGGTTCGACGATCACCCAGCAATACGTCAAGAACGCCCTGGTCGGATCCGAGCGGGCCGGCATGGGCGGATTGGTCCGCAAGGCCAAAGAGCTGGTGATCGCCACGAAAATGTCGAGTGCGTGGCGCAAAGACGATGTGCTGCAGGCCTATCTGAACATCATCTACTTCGGCCGCGGTGCCTATGGGATCGCCGCGGCGTCACGGGCCTACTTCGACAAGCCTGTCGAAGAGCTCGACATCGCCGAGGGTGCGCTGCTGGCCGCCCTGATTCAGCGGCCGTCCACGTTGGACCCCGCGGTCGATCCTGAAGGCGCCCTCGACCGGTGGAGCTGGGTGCTCGACGGCATGGTGGAGACCGGAGCCCTTTCCGCTGCTGAGCGCGCCGCCCAGGAGTTTCCGTCCACGGTGTCGCCCGAACTGGCCCGCAGCCAGAACATCACCACCGGGCCCAATGGGTTGATCCAGCGGCAGGTCACCAGTGAGCTGCTCGAGCTGTTCAACATCGACGAACAGACGCTCAACACCCAGGGTCTGCAGATCACCACCACCATCGATCCGGCGGCGCAGGATGCCGCCGAAGACGCGGTGGCCACCTACCTCAAAGACCAGATCCCCAACATGCGGACCGCGGTGGTGTCCATCGACCCGCGCGACGGCGCGGTGCGCGCCTACTACGGCGGATCGGATGCCAACGGCTTCGACTTCGCCCAGGCCGGACTGCAGACCGGATCGTCGTTCAAGGTGTTCGCCTTGGTGGCCGCGTTGGAGCAGGGCATCGGCTTGGGCTATCAGGTCGACAGTTCACCGCTGACCCTCGACAATGGCCGGACCAAGATCACCAATGCTGAGGGCGAGGGCTGCGGTGTCTGCAACATTGCCGAGGCGCTCAAGCGGTCGCTGAACACCGCTTACTACCGGCTGATGCTCAAGCTCAAGAACGGCGCGCAGGACGTCGCCGACGCCGCCCATCAGGCCGGGGTCGCCAAGAGCTTCCCCGGCGTGCCCCACACCCTGTCGCAGGACGGCGGTCCGCCCGAAGGCGGAGTGGTGCTAGGCCAGTACCAGACCCGGGTGATCGACATGGCCTCGGCGTACGCGACGCTGGCGGACTCCGGCATCTATCACCCGCCGCACTTCGTGGAGAAGGTGGTCAGCGCCGACGGCCGCGTCCTGTTCGATGCGAAGACCTCAGAAGACACCGGTGAGCAGCGCATTCCCAAGGCGGTTGCCGACAACGTCACCGCCGCCATGCAGCCCATCGCCGGCTGGTCGCGCGGGCACAACCTGGCCGGTGGACGGCCGTCGGCGGCTAAGACCGGAACCACCCAGCTGGGCGACACCGGGGCCAACCGGGACGGCTGGATGGTCGGCTACACGCCGTCGCTGTCGACCGCCGTCTGGGTGGGCACCACCGGGGGAGACGAGCCGCTGGTGAATCAGTGGGGTGGTCCGGTCTACGGCGCGGGTATTCCGGCCGACATCTGGAAGGCCACGATGGACGGCGCTTTGAAGGGCACCCCCAACGAAACCTTCCCCACGCCCACCGAGATTGGCGGTTATGCGGGCGTCCCGGCCGCGCCGCCGCCGCCCCCGCCGACGGACGCCGGCCCGCCGGCACTTCCGGAGGAGACCGTCATCCAGCCGACGATCGAGATCGCGCCGGGCATCACCATCCCGATCGGTCCGCCCACCACGATCACGGCTGCTCCACCGGCGCCGCCGGTGCCGCAGGCGCCGGAGCCGGGCGGCCCGCCTGCGGCCGAGCCGTTGCCCCCTGCGCCGTAGTGCGTTTGTGACCTCGTTTCAACCCGAAGGTGAGTCCACGGAAGTAATCTGTTGGCCATGCGACTGCAGCGACGCGTGGGGGACGACTGGCTGCTGAGCGCTTCGCCGATCGCCGAAAATGGTTGCGGCCGAATCGGGCTGGCGAAGGGCCGGAAGCCCGACTCCTACCTGCAAGGACGCCCTGGGCGCGCATGAAAACGCGGGGCCCGTCAGCGCCGGGTGCCGACAGCGCTGAAGAAGAGCACTTCTTGACGACGACCGACGCTAAGCCCGCCGACGAAGCGAACGGGGCGGACGCCGACGGCGCCGGGGACAGCCCGGCCGAATGCACCGATGACGAGTCGGACCTGCAGGAGCGCCTCGAAGCGGTCAAGGCCGCCATGGAGCGTGCGTGCCCGAAGAGTGAAAGGCCCGGTGTCCCAGCTGAATCGCCGACAGCTCTCCCGGAAGATCTGGCAGCCGAGCCCGACCAGCACGAACCGCGGCGACGGAAGTGGCTTTGGGCCCGCCGCGGAATGTACGCCGCCACCGCGGTGCTCCTGGTGGTACCGGTCGTCACCTTCGCGATGGCGTACCGCACTGCGGAAGTTCCCGAACCCGGTGACATCCACACCACGCAGGTGTCGACAATCCTCGCCGCCGACGGCACCGAGCTGGCGAAAATCGTTCCGCCGGACGGAAATCGGATTGACATCAAGCTGGACCGGGTACCGGTTCACGTACGTGACGCGGTGTTGGCGGCCGAGGACCGGGACTTCTACACCAACTCCGGCTTCTCGGTCTCGGGGCTGTTTCGGGCGGTCAAGAACAACCTGACCGGCGGTGACACCCAGGGCGGTTCGACCATCACCCAGCAGTACGTCAAGAACGCGCTGGTCGGGTCCGAGCGGGCCGGCATGGGGGGACTGGTCCGCAAGGGCAAAGAGCTCGTCATCGCCACCAAGATGTCCGAGGTGTGGTCCAAGGACGAAGTGCTGGAGGCCTACCTCAACATCATCTACTTCGGCCGCACCACCTACGGGATCAACGCGGCCGCCCGGGCGTATTTCGACAAGCAGGTTGAGGACCTCACCGTCTCCGAGGGCGCCTTGCTGGCGGCGGTGATTCAGCGGCCGTCCGCGTTGGATCCGGCGATCAACCGAGACCGCACCGTCGAACGGTGGAATTGGGTACTCGACGGCATGGTGCAAACTGGCGCCCTGACGCTCAGCGAGCGGGCCAAGCAGTTCTTCCCGACGACGATCCCGCCTGACCAGGCGCGCAATGCCGACCAAGCCTCCGGGCCCGCCGGGCTGATTCAGCGCCAGGTCACCGAGGAATTGCTCGACATGTTCCACATCGACGAGCAGACCCTGAACATGGAAGGCCTGCGCATCACCACCACGATCGACATGAAGGCGCAGCGGGCGGTGGAGAAAGCCGTCAGAGCGACCATGGCTGGGCAAAAACCGACTATGCGGACCGCTGTGGTCTCCATCGATCCGCGCGACGGCGCGGTGCGGGCCTACTACGGCGGCGACGAGGTCGGCGGTTTCGACTTCGCCCAGGCCGGCTTGCAGACCGGTTCCTCATTCAAGGTGTTCGCCTTGGTGGCGGCGCTGGAACAGGGCATCGGCCTGGGCGAGCAGATCGACAGCGGCCCGCTGACGGTCGGCAAGACCAAGATCAGCAACGTGGGTGGCGCCAGCTGCGGAGTCTGCAATATCGCCGAGGCACTCAAACGGTCGCTCAACACGGCCTACTACCGGCTGATGCTCAAGCTCAAGCACGGACCGCAGGACGTCGCCGATGCCGCACACCAACTCGGGGTCGCCAAGAGCTTCCCGGGTGTCGCGCACACCCTGTCCCAGGACGGCCTTGGCGGGCCTCCGGAGAACGGCATCGTGCTCGGCCAGTACCAGACCCGGGTCTTCGACATGGCGTCGGCGTACGCCACCCTGGCCGACTCCGGGATGTATCACCGACCGCACTTCATCGCCAAGGTCGTGGGCCCCGACGACCGGGTGCTCTTCGACGGCACAGCGGCCGCCAAAGACTCCGGCGAGCAGCGGATACCCAAGGCGGTCGCGGACAATGTCACCGACGCGATGAAAGCGATTCCGAGCTGGTCGGGCGGGCACGACCTGGCTGGTGGGCGCCCGGCCGCGGCCAAGACCGGCACCACCCAGCTCGGCACCACCGGGGCCAACCGGGACGCCTGGATGGTCGGTTACACGCCGACCCTGTCGACCGCGGTCTGGGTGGGCACCACCGGCGGCGACGAACCGCTGACGAACAAGTGGGGCGGGCCGGTATACGGCGCGGGCCTGCCGGCCGACATCTGGAAAGCCAGCATGGATGGCGCGCTGTGGGGTGACCCGATCGTGCAGTTCCCCAAGCCCACCGAGATCGGCGGCTCCGCCGGCGTGCCGACCAGCGCGCCTATCCCGGTGCAGTACGACTGGTATTCGCCGCCGCCGCCTCCACAGGACGTTGATGAGCCGCCGCCTCCGCCGCCGGGCTTCCCGATGCCGGAGCCCTTTCCGCCACCCCCGCCACCGCCGCCTCCGCCCCCGCCACCTCCTCCACCACCCCCGCCGCTCCCGGCGCCGGAGGCTCTCCCGTGAGCCAGGAGACGACCGAACGATCGATGCGCTCGCCGCGCCGGCTGGCGGCGGACCTGCGCAGTGCCGACGACCGTGATCTGCCCAGCCGGACCGATGTCGTCGGCCGGGCACTGTCGAACACCATCGGCGGGCCGGTTGGCCGGCATGCGCTGATCGGGCGCACCAGGTTCATGACGCCGCTGCGGGTGATGTTTTTGATCGCCGTGCTGTTCTTGGCCGTGGGCTGGACCACCAAGTCGGCGTGCCTGCAGAGCGCTGGCAGCGGTAGCCCCGACCAGCGGGTGGCGAACTGGGACAACGAGCGCGCGTACTTTCAGCTGTGCTACTCCGACGTGGTGCCGCTGTACACCGCGGAGCTATTGGATCAGGGCAAGTTCCCGTACAAGTCCAGTTGGGTGGAGAAGGACTCGTCGGGCAAGGAGCAGACCCGCTACGACGGACTGCCCGCCGTGCGCTACATGGAATATCCGGTGCTGACCGGGCTGTACCAGTACTCGGCGATGGCCCTGGCGAAGACGTACACGGCGATTGCCAAGGTGGTGAAGATCCCGGCGTTGAGCGGGGTCGCCGAGGTGGTGGTGTTCTTCGACATCGTCGCGTTGGGTCTGGCGCTGGCCTGGCTGGCGACGGTGTGGTCCACCGCCGGGCTGGCCGGTCGACGCATCTGGGATGCCGCGTTGGTGGCGGCTTCGCCGCTGGTGATCTTCCAGATCTTCACCAACTTCGACGCGTTGGCGACCGCGTTCGCCGGGGCCGGCCTGTTGGCCTGGGCGCGGCGGCGCCCGACCGCGGCCGGGGTGCTGCTCGGGCTGGGCACCGCCGCCAAGCTGTACCCGGTACTGCTGCTGTTCCCGCTGCTGGTGCTGGGGCTGCGTACCGGCCGGCTGCGGGAGGTCAAACGCACCGTGGTGGCCACCGCGGTCAGCTGGCTGGTGGTGAACCTGCCGGTCTTGCTGTACGCACCGCGGGGGTGGAGCGAATTCTTCCGGCTCAACTCCCGCCGCGGCGACGACATGGATTCGCTCTACAACGTGGTGAGGTCGTTGACCGGCTGGCAGGGCTTCGACGGCGACCTGGGGATGTGGCAGCCCCCGACGGTGCTCAACGGTGTCGTCGCCGCACTGTTCACGCTGTGCTGCATCGGAATCGGCTACATCGCGCTGACCGCGCCACGGCGCCCGCGCGTCGCGCAGTTAGCGTTTCTGGTGGTCGCGGCGTTCCTGTTGACCAACAAAGTCTGGAGTCCGCAGTTCTCGCTGTGGCTGGTGCCGCTGGCGGTACTGGCCCTGCCGCACCGCCGGCTGCTGCTGGTCTGGATGACCGTCGATGCGCTGGTCTGGGTACCGCGGATGTACTACCTCTACAGCGTCGCGGATCGCAGTCTGCCTGAGCAGTGGTTCACCACCACGGTGTTGCTGCGTGACCTGGCGGTCATGGGGCTGTGCGCACTGGTGATTCGGCAGATCTACCGCCCGCAACAAGATCTGGTGCGGGCTTATGGGTGGGTTGACGACCCGGCTGGCGGGGTGTTCGATCGGGCCCCCGATGCGCCCCCGTCCTGGCTGCCGGCCCGGCTGCGACCCAAGCCGGCGGTTCAGCGAGGCTCGACGTAGGAGAGGTGAAGCTGGGGCCGGATGCGCGCCGCCGGAGAAGGAGGCCTGGCCTTCGGGGGCACGGCCACGTTCCCGGCGCCGACACTGTTCTTCACCTTCGTATATCTGTTCGGTGCCGGCCGGGCCGGGCTCGGCGGCCTACTGGTGGTGCTGGCGGCCGGATTGGTCGCGATGATGCCCCTCCGGAGGTCGTCGTCGCAAAGTGAAGTGCTGGTCCGTCGTTGAGGACTCGAATAGTGGTTCTGCGGCCCGCTATTCGAACTGTGGTTTACGCAGGAGCAAATCTGTCGTGACCTTGCTGTAACCTCGCGAGGGCGATGACTACCGCTCCCCCCTCCCACGGTCCATCCACCCTGCCGATCGCCGTTATCGGGCTGGGTTGTCGGCTTCCCGGCGGCATCGATTCCCCGCAACGATTCTGGGACGCATTGCTGCGCGGCGCCGACTTCATCGACGAAGTACCCGCCGAACGGTGGGACGTCGACAGCTACTACAGCTCCGAACCGGGTACCCCGGGCCGGTCGGTGTCCCGCTGGGGCGGCTTCCTGGACTCCATCGGCGAATTTGATGCCGACTTCTTCGGCATGACCGAGCCGGAGGCTATCGCGGTCGATCCGCAACACCGCCTGTTGCTGGAGACCTCGTGGGAGGCCGTCGAGCACGCCGGAATCGATCCGGCGGCCTTGGCTCGATCGCAGACCGGTGTCTTCGTCGGGCTGACGCACAGCGACTACGAGCTGCTGTCCGCCGAGTGCGGCGCCGCTGAGGGGCCATACGGCTTCACCGCTACCAGCACCGGCTTCGCTTCCGCGCGGGTGTCGCAGGCCTTGGGACTTCACGGGCCGGCGGTCACGGTGGACACGGCGTGTTCCTCGGGCCTGATGGCGGTCCACCAGGCGTGCCGCAGCTTGCAGGTCGGCGAATGCGAGCTCGCCCTGGCGGGTGGTGTGTCGGTGATGCTCGAGCCCCGCCGGTCGGTTGCCGGCTCGCAGCAGGGCATGTTGTCGCCGAGCGGCCACTGCCGGGCCTTCGATGCCGACGCCGACGGATTTGTGTCGGGTGAAGGCTGCGTGGTGTTGCTTCTCAAGCGATTGCCCGAGGCCATCCGCGATCACGACCGCATCCTGGCAGTGCTGCGCGGCAGTGCCGCCAATCACGACGGCGGCACCGGAACAGCCGCGGCACCCTCGAAGCCGGCGCAGGTCGCGGTGTATCAGGCCGCATTGGCCGCGGCCGGCGTCGAAGCCGCCACGGTGGAGCTGGTTGAAGCACATGGTCTGGGAGCGCCGGCCGCGGATCTGACCGAGTATGCGGGCCTGGCCGCGGTCTACGGCACCGACGACCGCTGCTTCTTAGGGTCGGTCAAGACTAACTTCGGGCACTGCCAGTCGGCGTCCGGACCGCTGGGCCTGATGAAGGCGATACTGGCACTGCAGCATGGCACCATCCCACAGCATTTGAATTTCACCCGGCTGCCAGACCAGCTGGCCGGGATAGAGACCAATCTGGTTGTGCCGCTGGAAAACACGAGCTGGCCAGCCAGGGCGGGCCATCCGCGTCGGGCCGCGGTCTCGTCGCATGGCCTGTCTGGCACTAACGTGCACCTCATCGTCGAGCAAGCACCTGTGCCGGCGGTACCGGCCGCGGCCGCCGAATCGGGGAAAGAAGGCGGCCGGCAAGCGCCGCTGCTTTTCCCGATATCGGCGAGCTCCGCCGACCAGCTGCGGGTGACCTCCGCCCGGTTGGCGGACTGGGTCGACGAACACGGCCCCGCGATGACTGACACCGGTCTCGTCGATCTCGGCTACACGCTCGCGCGGCGGCGGTCACACCGGCCGGTACGAACGACGGTGGCGGCGAGCAACTTCGGCGAACTCAGCGAGGCACTACGCGAAATCGCCGGCAATGACTCGGCCTATCAGCCGGCCATCGAACCGGATGGCCGCGGGCCGGTGTGGGTGTTCTCCGAGCAAGCTCCCCAGTGGACGAGAATGGTGGCCTTGCTCGCCGAAGAACCGGCCTTCGCGGACGCGATCGCACAGATGGAGCCGGTCGTCGCCGAAGAGTCCGGCTTTTCACTCGCCGAAACCATCGCCGCCGAGCTGCCTCCGACCGAGGTCGAACGCGCGCAGCCGACCAACTTTGCCATCCAGGTCGCACTGGCCGAAGCGATGAAGGCCCATGGGGTTCGGCCGGGCGCCGTCATCGGGCATTCGCTCGGGGAGGCGGCGGCGGCCGTCGTAGCCGGCGGGCTGACCCTGGAGGACGGCCTCCGCGTCGCCTGTCGACGATCACGGTTGATATCGCGGATCGCCGGAAGCGGCGCCATGGCCACCGTGGAACTGCCTGCGCAGCAAGTGCTGTCGGAGTTGTCTATTCGTGACGTATCCGACGCGGTGCTCGCCGTGGTCGAGTCGCCGGTCTCAACGACCATCGGCGGTGATGGAGAGACCGTTCGGGGGCTGGTGGCCGACTGGCAGCAACAGGGAGTTCCGGCGCGTGAGGTGCCAGTCGCGGTCGCCGCGCACTCCCCACAGGTCGAACCGGTCCTCAACGAGCTGGCTCTAGCCCTCGCCGACCTCAAGCCGACTGAGCTCGAGATCCCCTACTACTCAGCGACTTTGTGGTCACCACGGGACCGGCCCTCATTCGACGGCCAGTACTGGGCGGACAACCTGCGTTACATGGCGCGGTTCGCAGCGGCCGTGCAGGCGGCGATCAAGGACGGCTACCGGGTGTTTGGAGAGCTGGCGTCGCACTCACGGTTGGCTGCGGTGCTCAAGCAAAATGCCAGCAGTCTCGATACCACGATCGCTGCGCTGGCGGGCATCCCGGGTGAACACCAACCCTGGAATGGATTGCGCGGGTTGGTCGCCGACTTGCACAACACCGGAACCGCGGTGGACTTCGCTGCGCTTTACCCGTCGGGGACATTGGTGGAAGCGCCACTGCCGAGCTGGAACCATCGCGACCTGATATTCAGCCGGGAGGACGCGGACGCCACCCCGCGCGGCGCGGCGGTGAGAGCAGTACACCCATTGTTGGGAGCCCACGTTCATCTGTTGGAGGAACCCGAACGCCACGTCTGGCAAGGCGAAGTCGGAATTGTGGCGCACCCGTGGCTCGATGATCACCGGGTTCACAACATGGCCATCCTGCCCGGGGCCGCCTACTGTGAGATGGCATTGGCCGCCGCCCGTGCCAGCCTGGGCGAATCCTTCGAGATTCGCGACGTTCGGTTCCAACAGCTACTGCCCCTAGACGACTGGACATCGGTGTCCTCGGGGGCCGTGGTGACGGCTCCCGGGGTCCTGGACTTCGCGGTGCACATCCGTCAGGGCCGCGACCGTGTCGATTGCGCAACGGCGGTGTTGCAGGCTCGGTCGGATATTCGCCAACCAGCGGTCCGCGATATCGCAGCGTTGCTGGCAGCTCACCGGGACCGGGTGGACGGTGCAGAACTGCGAAAAACGGCCGAACGTAACGGAATTCAATACGGTCCTGCGTTCTCGGGTTTGGTAGCGGTCCGTGTCGGCGACGGCCGGCACACCATCGGTGCCACGGCCTTGGCCGAAGTCGCGCTGCCGGGACCGGCCCGCTCCGAGCAGGGGCTCTATGAAATTCATCCGGCCCTCCTCGAAGCATGCATCATGTCTGCCGTTATGCGGCCCGACGTTCCACGCGCCGGCGACGGGGGACTGCTGCGGCCGGTTGGCGTGCGCAGCCTGCGCCGCCATCATCTGATCCGAGACGTGCGGTACTGCCTGAGCACAGTGACGGCTGCGCGAGCCGGCGCCTGCGAGGCCGATCTGGAGTTGATGGACGGCTCGGGCAATGTGTTGCTCACCGTCGAAGGTCTGCACTTCGCGGCCGGCCGGTCGGAGATCGAGTCCGATGTGCGCACTCTTGACGAGCGTCTGCTGACCATCGAGTGGGAGCGCCGCGATCAACCGGGTGCGGCGTCGACCGATGCGGGCAGCTGGCTGTTGTTGAGCTTGGCTGACGCCACAGACACCCTGACCGGCCGCCTCGGTGGGGTGCTCAACGGCGAAGCGGCGCAGTCGCAGACGGTTTCGGTGCCGATCTGGCGCGGCGATGTGGCCGCGGGCCTGAACGGAGCGCTCGACGGCCGTGCCGGGATTGTGGTGGTCACCCCGCCGGCACTCAAGGCTGCCAACCCGGCTCAGCGCGGCCGCGACTTCGTGGTTTACCTGTTGGACGTGGTGAGACAGATGGTTGCGCTACCCGGGGAGTCACCGCGGTTGTACGTGGTGACCCGAGACGCCGCCACTGTGCGACCGGGGGACCGGCCCAACCTGGAACAAGCGGGCCTGCGTGGACTGATACGGGTCATCGACTCGGAGTATCCGCACTTGAAGGCCACCCAGATCGATGTAGACGGCAACGCCGCCGAGCATGACGAGGCATTGGCCGACCAGCTTGCGGCGCAACTCCAGAGCGGGTCTGACGAGGACGAGACCGCTTGGCGTGACGGCGACTGGTACACCGCGCGGCTGCGCCCCGGACCGCTCGGCCCAACCGATCGGCGGACCACCCTGGTCCAGCACGGCCGAGACTGCCTGCGCCTGCAGCGCAACGACCCGACCGAGCCCGAATCGTGGGAAGCAGTCGCCCACCCCCGGATCGTGCCGGGCAGCGGTCAGATCGAAGTCGCGGTGACGGTCGCCGGAACCAATTGGGCCGCGGCATCTCCCGTCGACTACTCCGCCGTAGAGCCATACCTGCAGCAGCTGGGCGCCGATTTCGCGGGCGTGGTGACGGCCGTCGGCCCTGATGTCGCCGGCCACCGAGTGGGCGACCACGTCGGCGGAATTTCTCCCGCCGGCTGTTGGAGCACCTTCATCACCTGCGATGCCCGGCTGGTGGCCACCCTGCCGGCGGAACTGCCGTTGACCGAAGCCGCCGCCTGGCCGACCGCATACGTCACCGCTTGGTACGCGCTCCACGATCTAGCGCGCGTCACATCAGACGACAAGGTGCTGATCCATTGCGCAACCGGCGGCGTCGGTCAGGCCGCGATCGCAATCGCACGGGCGGCAGGATGCCAGATCTTCGCCACAGCAGACAGCCCACGGCGACGACAACAGTTGCACGACATGGGTATTGAGCACGTCTATGACTCCAGCAACCTTGAGTTCGCCGATCGGATACGCCACGACACAGATGGCTACGGTGTCGACGTAGTGCTCAACTCGCTGTCCGGGGTGGCGCAACGCGTAGGAATCGAACTGTTGAGCTTCGGCGGCCGGTTCATCGAGTTGGGCAAGCAGGACGTCCACGGTGACAGCCGGCTTGGGCTGTTCCCCTTCCGTCGCAATCTGTCGCTGCACGTGGTCGACTTGGCGTTGCTGGCGCACAGCCATCCAGAAACGGTCCAGCGATTGCTGGGCACCGTCTACCGAAATGCGGCTGACGGCAGACTTCCGCAACCGCCCACCACGCACCATTCCTTGCTGGACGCTTCCATCGCCCTAGGCCTGGCTGACGACGATGATTGCGCGGCAACGGTTTTGTTAGACGTGCCGCAGACCGGTAGCACGGTAGCGGTGGTGCCACCGGCCCAGACCAGGCTCTTCCGGACCGATGGTGCCTACATCGTCACCGGCGGCACTGGTGGAGCCGGGTTGTACCTAGCTGCGGAGATGGCCGCGGCGGGTTGTGGCCGCATCGTGCTGAGTGGCGATTCGGCACCCGACAGGCAAGCGCAACGGGCTATCGAGCGGTTGCGTGCACTGGGCACCGATATTCAGGTGGAATGCGGCGATATCGCGGAGCCGCAGACGGCCGGTCGGCTGGTGGCGGCGGCGACGGCGTCCGGCCTGCCGGTGCGCGGTGTACTGCATGCGGGTGCCACGGCGGGCGAAGCACCGTTGACCGAGATCACCGGACACCTCGTTGACCGCTGCTGGGCGCCGAAGGTCTACGGCGCGTGGAACCTGCACCAGTCGTTGCAAGAAGAGGCCGGCGCACAATCGTTGGACTGGTTCTGCGCGTTCTCCTCGACTGCGGCGCTGATCGGGGCGCCGGGCCAGGGCGCCGCCGCGGCAGCCGACAGTTGGCTGGACGCGTTCGGGCGCTGGCGCCAGGCCCAGGGCTTGCCGGCCACCGTGATCGGCTGGGGGCCGTGGGCCGACACCGGAAGCTTCGCTGCGCCCGCCGACGGCGCGCACGCGGCGATCACTTCCGCCGAGGCCGCCCGCGCCTTCCGGGCGGTGCTGAGCTATGGCCGCGCCTACGCCGGATACGCGCCCATCACCCGTGCACCGTGGTTAGCGGCGTTGGCGCACCGCAGCCCGTTCGCCGAAGCGTTCCGGCCGGTGCGGCGAAGCAGTCCCGACGCACAGCGGTTCCTCGCCGAGCTCAAGGAGCTCCCGCGCGACGAGTGGTTGGGCTCGATACAGCGCCTGGTCTCCGACCAGATCAGTCTGCTGCTGCGCCGTACCGTTGACCCGGACCGGCCGCTACCCGAATATGGCCTGGATTCGTTGGCTAGCTTGGAGTTTCGTACCCGGGTCGAAACGGAGACCGGGGTCCGGGTCGGCCCCGCCCAGCTCACCACGGTGCGTGGCTTGGCGCAGCACGTGTGCGAGCAGCTGGCCGCCCGTGTAGAACATGCGGACTCTCCCGGTGGTAGGTAGTTTGAGTCGGCCGGCCGCTGTCCCGAGCCGCCAGCCGAGGTGTTGTTCGCCCGAGAAGAGGAGCAGACGGTGCGTGTAGGGCCATTGGCGTTGGGGACGTTGGCGGACTGGGAGCCCGAGGCCGGTCCAACCGTGGTGTGGCAGCCGTCGGCCGCCGCGCTGGCCGCAGCGCGGCAGGCGCCGGTCAACGCCGTGCCTGCCAGTTACATGCAGGAACAACACATTCGCGGCTACATCGACCAGACTGCCGTCGGACTCGACTACTCGCGCCTGATGGTGCTCAGTTGCGACATGGCGGGCCGCTGCGATCGGCGTGCCATCGACTACATCATCAATGCGCATGTGCGGCGGCACGAAACCTACCGCAGCTGGTTCGAGCACGCCGACGACGGACGCCTCATTCGCCACGTCATCGAGGACCCGGCCGATATCCAGTTTGTCCCGGTGGATCACGGTGAACTGGCGTTGCCGCAGGTACGCGTTCTGTTGAATGAGACGCCCGATCCGTTGCAGTGGGACTGCTTCCGGTTCGGGATCATTCAGGGCAAGAGCCACTTCACGTTCTTCGCCAGCATCGACCACGTGCATGTGGACGCGGCGGTCGCCGGCGTGACGTTGATGGAGCTCTACTTCATGTACAACGCG
>Ga0182738_1001411_pt1 | contig 30196 bp, 27 predicted proteins | sample eDN5th30CBELigMG_FD_128876 | JGI IMG/M metagenome (GOLD analysis project Ga0182738, IMG submission 128876) | Enriched Miracle-Growth compost microbial communities from Emeryville, California, USA - eDNA 5th pass 30_C BE-Lig MG (version 2)... ...
GCCTCTCCCTTGTTGTTGCGCGACACGGCCTGCTGAGGCGCCAGAATGGCCTTTTCATCAATGGCCATCGACAGCATGGCGCTGACATACATGCCCGGCAACAGATCGTGATCGGGATTCGGCACGACAGCGCGCAGCTTCACCGTTCCGGTCGCTTCGTCGACCTCGGACACCACCACCTCCAGCGCGCCCTCGTATGCGTAGCGGCTGCCATCCTCCAGGATCAGGCTTACTGGCACCTTTCCGTCTACGGATTTCAGTGTTCCATCCTTCAGTCTGCGGCGCAGGCTCAGCAACTGGGCGCTGGACTGCGTTACATCCACATAAATGGGATCGAGCTGATTGATGGTCGCCAGGGCAGTCGTCTGGTCAGCCGTTACCAGCGCGCCCTGGGTATAGGTGGATGTGCCAATACGCCCGGAAACAGGGGCGCGCACCTTGGTGTGATCCAGGTTGATGCGGGCGCTTTCCAGATCGGCCTGGGCCACCAGGACAGATGCTTCGGCCTGCTGCAGGCTGGCGAGCGCATCCTCGCTATCCTGCTTGCTGATAGCATCCAGCTCTACCAGCTTGCGATAGCGCTGCGCCTTGGGACGCGCCGCCCGCAGAGTGGCCTGGGCCTGGGCAAGCGCGCCTTTGGCGCTGTTGTATGCGGCCTGGTAGGCGGCGGGCTCGATTTCATACAGCACATCGCCTTCATGTACCTCGGCGCCTTCGGTAAACAGACGCTTGCGCAGGATGCCGCCTACCTGCGGTCTTACTTCCGATGTCACATAAGCGCGTGTGCGGCCCCGCAGCTCACTTTCCATCGGCAGACTTTCAGACTGGAGCGTGACGACCCCCACCTCGGCTTGCGGCGGCTGCGGCATCTCATCCTGGCTGGAACATGCGGTTAACGCCAGCGCAACAGCCAGCAAAAGTAGTGAGCGCCGCAACGGCCAGCGGCGAATCGCAGACAAAGGCTGCATAAACAGGCCCCATGAAAATTTGACCTGTGCATGCTGACCAGAAAATGTGAGGCAAATATGAAGATTGCTCGGCAGGCGCCTGGGCAAGACCGTATTCACAGCAGGGATCGTTACACTAGATATATTCGACAAAGATCGCCGAAAACAGACCGCCCTTCTCCGCAACCCTATGAAAATCAGCATTATCGTCAAGCTATTTCTTGCTGTACTGGCTGTTTGCAGCGCTGTCATGCTGATGCAGGCCATTGCCATGCGCGTCAGCGTCCAGCATGGCTTCTTCGGCTACCTGAACGATCAGGGGCGCCAGAGCATGGAAGAGGCGCTGCCGCGCGTAGCCGCCACCTACCGGGAACACGGCGGCTGGGATTACCTGCGCAACAATATCCCTCGATGGGTGGAGGTCATACGGCCGCCAATGGCCTCCAATATCGATATGCCCTTGTCAACCGCAGATCAGACTGGCGCCGGGCTTAGAATGGGCCTGCTCGACACGAACCTCGCCCAGATCGTCGGCAACCCAATGGTCGGGGCTGATTCAATACGCATCCCGGTAACTGTCGAAGGCCAGACCGTCGGATGGATAGCCATGGTTCCTTTTGAACAGGCCCTGGCCCCCGGCGAGGCGCGATTCCTGTCTGAACAGCTTCGCATGCTATGGATAATCGTTATCGCCTCAGTGCTGCTCGCCGCGCTGTTCACTTATCCGGTCACGCGAACGATATTGCGCCGGGTGCGCAGCCTTGCCCATGCCACGCGCGCCCTGGCTGCAGGCAATTATTCTTCGCGGATAGACCCCGGGCCACGCGACGAGCTCGGTTCGCTGGCTCAGGACTTCAACCACATGGCGCAGGCCCTGGAGCACAATGAACGCGCCCGGCGCACTTTCATGGCGAATATTTCACATGAATTGCGTACGCCACTGGCGGTCATCCACGCGGAGGTCGAAGCCCTTCAGGACGGCATCAATCCCCCCACCGCCGAATCTTTCTCGGTCATACACCAGCAGGCCGGCCAACTGGGCAAGCTGATCAATGACTTGCACGACCTGTCGCTTACCGATATTGGCGGGCAGGCCTACCGCCGGGTTCCCATTGACTTGCCCTCCGTTCTGAAAACAGCGGCAACCAGCATGCAGCGGCGTTTTGAGAGCGCAGGGATGCAGTTGCACATGGCTATTGAAGAAGGCCCGCTGCTCGTACTTGGCGACGAAATGCGCCTGCAACAGCTCTTTGCCAATCTGCTGGAAAACTCTCTACGCTATAGCGACGCCGGCGGCGAAGTTCATATACGCTGCAGCGGGCATGCCGGCGCCATCCACATTCACATTGAGGACGGCCCCCCAGGCGTAGCACAAGACAAGCTTGAACACTTGTTCAAGCGATTCTATCGCGTGGAGACATCCCGCAACCGGGCCAGCGGCGGAAGCGGCCTGGGTCTGGCCATTTGCCGCAACATCGTCGAGGCGCACGCAGGCCGCATCACAGCGGCGAAATCAAAGCTCGGCGGAGTTGATATTTTCATTGAACTTCCAATGGCGATATGAATACTTCCGGACAAGGACACATCCTGATCGTCGAAGACGAGCCCCGGCTTGCCGCGGTACTAAGCAAATACCTGATCGCCGCAGGCTATACGCATCATTGGGTTGCCGATGGGCTGCTGGCCCTGCCCGCCTTTCATGCGCAGCGACCTGATCTGATTGTGCTCGATCTCATACTTCCCGGCATGGGTGGAATCGACATATGCCGCGCCCTGCGGCAGGAAAGCCAGACCCCCGTGATCATGGTCACAGCGCTTGTGGAGGAAATCGATCGTCTTCTCGGTCTGGAGGTCGGCGCGGACGACTATATCTGCAAGCCGTTCAGCCCGAAAGAGGTCATCGCACGCATCAATGCCGTCTTGCGGCGCCATCGCCATATTCCGCATCCAACGGCCTGCCTCAATGCCTTGAGAATCGATGAGACAACATACAGCGCGCAGCTGCATGGCCAGGTCCTGGACCTGACCCCCGTGGAGTTCCGCCTGTTGTGCCTGCTGTACAACAGCCAGGGTCGCGTATTCTCGCGGGACCAGGTGCTGAACCACATCTACTCCGATCACCGCGTCGTCACTGACCGGACCGTCGATACCCATGTCAAGAACCTTCGCCGCAAGCTAGCCGATGCCGGAGGAAGCGAAGAATGGATAAAGTCAATCTACGGCGTCGGCTATCGGATGGAGCTGTGAAACATCGCCGCCCAGCGCCAGGTAAAGCGTAACGTCGTTCTGGAGCTGGCTGCGCCTGATCTGGGCCAGGGACAATTCAGCATCGCGCAGCGTCTGCTGCGCATCCAGCCAGGTTCTGAGGTTTGCCGCACCTGCACGATATCGCACGCCGTACATTCGCTCCACGTCTTTCGCGGCATCGAAGGAGCGCTGCGCTGCGGCGAGCTGGTTGGAAAACTGCTCGCGTGCGCTAAGCGCGTCATTTACTTCCTGAAGCGCGGTGTAAAGCGTGCCGCGAAAGTCGCTGGCAGCAATTTCATATTCAGTGCTGGCAATGTCGGTATCCAGCCTCATGCGCTCTATATTGAGAAACGGCAGTGTCAACCCTGCCCCCAGTGTCCCGACTGGGTTGGCCAGCACATCGAATAATGTGGAGCTGCTTGTGCCGGCGCTACCCGTCAGCGTCAAGGCAGGATAATAGCCGCGCGCCGTCGCCTTGATGCTGGCCATCGCCTTGCGCAGACGCAGTTCCGCGGCACGAAGATCCGGACGCCGGCCCAGCAGCTCCGCAGGGACGCCAGCCTCTATTTCCGGGCTGCGTGCGGCGTCGAGATCCTGCGGTTCATCGTCCAGCGGCCAGGGCTGCCCGTCAAGAAAAACAGTCAAGGCATTGCGCACTTGAGTGCGCTGCTGAAGCAGCTGGCTCTGCGCAGTCTGCTGAGTATCCAGGTTTTGCTCGGCCTCCCGCACCTCGAGCAATGACACTTCGCCTGCGCCGAACTGGACCCTCACAAGGGCCAGTATCTGTTGCAGCTGATCCAGATGCGCCTGGCCCGCTTTGATGCTCTGGTTCAGATACGCCAGGCTCCAATATTGTTCGCAAACCTCGCCAACCAACGCCAGAGCTGTGCTTTCCCTGTCTTGCGCACTGGCTTTGGCCTCCCACTCGGCCACATCGCGCGCGGCGCGCAAACGCCCCCAGAGATCGACCTCCCAGGAAAGCGACGCGCTGGCGCCGCTGCCGCGCTGGAGCGATCCGCCGCTACTCAGCGAGCGGCTTGCACTGCTATCGACGCTTGCGTTCGGCTGCGGCCACTGGTCATTACGCGCAAGACCGGCTTGCAGCCTGGCCTTGCGCAATGTCAGGCCAGCCGTGGCGAGATCGGAGTTTACCGCCAGCATCTGCCGGACCATGCGCTGCAGGCGCTCGTCGCCAAAGCCCTGCCACCACGTTTGCGAAGCAATATCGCGGGCCGGGTAGGTGGCGTTCAATGTCACGACCTCGCCTGCCGAATCGCCCAGGGGGCTGCTGTGCTGGCCATAACGCGTGGGAACGCGCAGCTCCCTTACCGACGTATTGTCCATGGACACGCAGCCAGCCAGCAGAAGCGCTGCCAGAATCGCCATGCCAGGATGAAGATAAGAATTTCTCATTCGCGCGCCAATGCTTCCACCGGATCCAGCCGCGCCGCGTTGCGCGCGGGGAGAAATCCGAAGACCACCCCGATCAGGCTCGAACATGCGAAAGCCGCGATAATCGAGGATGCGGAGAAAGACAAGGTATAGCTGCTTCCCAGGGCGCGAATCAGCGAGCCCGCGCCCAGTGCGCCGAGCACTCCCAGGATGCCGCCCAGCATGCACACCATGACGGCTTCGATGAGAAACTGCTGCAGGATGTCGCCCTGGCGCGCGCCGACCGCCATACGAATGCCAATTTCCCGGGTGCGCTCAGTGACAGACACAAGCATGATATTCATCACGCCGATCCCGCCCACAATCAGCGAGATCATGGCGATAGCGCCTATCATCAACGTCATGGTCTGCGACGTTTTCTCGATGGTTTCGCGAATCTCCGCCGTATTGTTCAGAAAGAAATCCTGGGTGCCGTGACGCAAAAGCAATACCCTGGAAATGGCCTGTTCGGCGGCGTTCATGGGCGTATCATCATTGACACGCACCGTGATGCTCGATACATAAGACTGCCCCAGCATCCGGCGCATCGCGGTCGTATATGGTACCCAGACCCTCAGGTCGCTGCTGCTGCCAAAACCGGTCGTCTGGTTCTGCGTGACGCCAATTACCATGCACGGCACTTTGTCCAGCAGGATGATCTGGCCTATGGGATTCTCGCCGCCAGGAAAGAACTGGGCGCGGGTGTTCTGATCTATCACCACGCTGCGCTCCATCCGGGTGACGGCACCCGCGTCGAACAGCGTACCCTGGGCTATCTTCAGGCCCTTGACGCGGAAGTACTGCTCGCCAACCCCATTGATCTGAACCGTTACCGCTGTATTGCCCAGACGGGCCGTTGCCGAGGTGGAAACATTGGGCGTCACGCTGTCCACGTAGCTCTGGCTCGACAGCGCGGCCGCATCGGAAGCGCGCAGCGTTTCGACGCGCCCCGAGCGCATGTCGCCAAAGCCGGCGCCTGGATAAATATCAATGGTGTTTGTTCCCAGGGCATTAATATTGCTCAGCACCTGCTCTTGCGAACCTCTTCCAAGCGCCACCACCAGTACGACCGAAGCTATGCCGATCACTATGCCCAGCATGGTCAGCAGCGTTCGCAGCCGGTGCGCCAGCATGGCAAGAAGCGCCATGCGCAGGGCTTCGGCAAAGCGGTCCCAGGCGGGCAGCCACCCGGGGCGATGGGGGGAAGCCAGCTTGCCCGGGGGGATGCCATCGCCAGAGGACACGGCAGCCGCGACAGCCTCGTTCGGATGGTCGGCGACGAGCTCGCCATCGCGCAACTCTATGATGCGCTGCGCATGGCGAGCCACTGACATATCGTGCGTCACGAGAATGACCGTATGGCCCTGGGCGTGAAGTTCCTGCAGGATGCCCATGACCTCTTCGCCGGAACGGCTGTCCAGCGCCCCCGTGGGCTCGTCAGCCAGAATTACCTGGCCGCCGTTCATCAAGGCGCGCGCAATGCTTACGCGCTGCTGCTGGCCGCCGGAAAGCTGGCCAGGCCGATGGCCTGAGCGGTCGGCCAGGCCTAGCCGCTCAAGCAGCTGGCGCGCACGGGCGCGGCGGGCTGCGCGTGGCGCACTGGCATAGACTGCGGGCACTTCGACATTGCCCAGCGCATCCAGATCCCCAAGCAGGTGGTAGCGCTGGAAGACGAAGCCGAAATGGCCGCGCCGCAATTGCGCCAGCTCGTCCGGCCCCATCTCGCCCGTCTCGCGGCCCGCTACGCGGTATGTTCCCTGGCTGGGCCGGTCCAGACAGCCCAGGATATTCATTAAAGTAGACTTGCCCGACCCTGATGCGCCGACAATGGCGATCATTTCGCCCGCCCGGATATCCAGGTTTATATCCTTGAGCACGTCCAGCGTACCCTCCCCGACGGGAAAGGTACGAACCAGCCCGCGAACCTGCAGCAATACCTCGCTCATGTCAGAAGCCCATGGGAGGCGGGCCGCCAGGACCGCGCCGGCTGTTCGAAGTATTCGACGCCGACGAAGCGGCCACAGCTTCGCCAACGACTACACGCTCTCCAGCCTCCAGACCGGAGAGCACCTGCGCTTGCGCGCGGTTGTTGATGCCGATACTGAGCTTGCGTGTTTCGGGGCGGCCATTCGCGTCAAGAACCTGCACCATATAGTTTCCATCCTGGTCCTGTTCGCCTAATGCAGCCGCCGGAATCACCAGCGCGTTGTCGGCGCGGGCCAGCACGATATGCACCTCGGCCGTCATGTAGGTGCGCAGTTCGTTGGCGCTGTTGTCGATGTCGAAAACACCGTTGTAGTAGATGGCTGTGCTGCTGCTTGAAGATGATCCCGAAGACGCCGAGGAGGTCGACGTATCCTCATCTGTGATCGACTCCGGGGCCGGCTCGACCTTGCGCAGAGTGCTCACGTAACGTTTGGACGGATCGCCCAGGATAGTGAAGTACACCTCCTGGCCTTCCTTTACATGGACTACATCCGCTTCGGAAATCTCCGCGTATACCGTCATGGTGCTCAGCGTCCCCAGCATCACGATGGTTGGCGTGGTCTGGTTGGCATTTACGGTTTGTCCCTGCCTGGAAACAACAGCCAGCACCGTACCATCAATCGGCGCGGTGATCTGGGTGTAGCCCAGGTTGGTCTGGGCAGTTGCAACGGTAGTTTCCTGAACCTTGATCGAGGCGTCCAGCGCCCTGACCTGCGCACGGGCCGCATTCAGGTTGGCAAGGGCGGCATCGTAGTCAGCCTGCGCCGAGGCCTGGGCCGCCAGCATGGTTTTCTGGCGCCTGAACTCTTGCTCGTACTGACGCAAAGTAGCCGCCTGCGCATCACGCGACGCCTTGACGTTGTCCAGATTGGCCTGGGCGCTCTCCAATGTATTCGTTTGCGTGCGCGAGTCGATTTCCGCAATGAGATCTCCCGCCTTGACCTGATCGCCCAGATCCACTTTCAACGATTCGATACGCCCGGACACCTGGGCGCCTACGCTGACCAGATTTGAAGGTTTGATGATTCCGGTGGCCACCACCGCATTCTCTATATCGGCCCGGATGGCAGGAGAAGTTGCCAATTGCGGCATTGCCTGGCGGGGCCATAATACAGTGGGTGCCAGCGCGACCATGGCCACCACGGCCACGGCGCCGGCCACGAGCCAGTAATGCCGGCTCTTCGAGGATGGTTTACGCACGTCGTTTGAAGCAGGCCGAGCAGCCCATAAAGTTCGGAATGAACGATTATGAATAGCGTGGGCACGCCTGCCAACACACGAAACATGTCCCAGCGTATCAAGCTTCCAGCCTGATATGTCCGCATGTATCAACCAGCAATTCAGACAAAGTACGACCAGAATACCTGATTGCACTGTCACTGAATAAAATGGATGCTATCAGCATTGAACAAGGCTTCCAGCATGCACCGCCTACTTATTGTCGATGACGACGCCGATATCCGGACCCTGCTGGCCGAACAGCTCGGCCGCGCAGGCTACCGGGTCAGCACAGCCAGCCAGGGCAGCGAGATGCGCGCTGTACTGGAACGCGAACATATCGATCTGATCGTGCTCGATTTGAATTTGCCTCGAGAAGACGGCCTGACCTTGTGCCGGGATCTGCGTGCGCGGTCGCAAATACCAATTATCATGCTGACCGCGCGCGGCGAGCCTTTCGACCGTGTGCTGGGGCTGGAAATGGGCGCGGACGACTATCTTTCCAAGCCGTTCGAACCGCGCGAACTGCTGGTGCGCATTCGCAATGTCCTGCGCCGGACCGAATCCCTGCCTGCGAACCTGGAACCGTTGGCCATCCGGCGCGCGCATTTCCTGGGCTGGCTGTTCGATCTGGAGCATCGTCACCTGGTGGATCCAGGCGGGCGCGTCATCATGCTCTCGGGTGCTGAATTCCGCCTGCTGCGGGTGCTTGTCAGCCATGCGAACAAAGTTCTTTCGCGAGAGCAGCTTGCTTCGCTGACCTCCCGGCGCGACTATGATGGGCAAGACAGAGCCATCGATCTTCAGATCAGCCGTCTTCGCCACAAATTCGGTTCCGCAAACGGCAGCGACGGGCTGATCAGGACGGTGCGCAATGAAGGTTACGTCCTGGCCGCGGCGGTGACACTGGAGTGAACGCCATGCGCCAGTTCTTTTCCACAATGGCGGGCCGGCTGTTTCTGACCCTGGTATTCGGCATGTGCGCGGCTGCGGTGCTGGCGACCCTGCTGGCAGAGGGCAAGCGCCAGCAGGACGCGGACCGCCAGAATATGGTTCGGCTGGCGGATCGCCTGATCGGCTATGTGGATTTGCTCGACAACAGCCCTGCCGAACTGCGCGCGCGCTTGATCGATCTTGGCGGCCCAGGCATAAAGCGCATCAAGCCCGATGCGCCTGTTGCCATTGCGGCAGAGGATCCCGAGTTCAGCACACTGCTTGCCGAGCATGACACGCGGCTACCCAGACCGAACGTGCGCATCGTCTCTGATGAACCCTGCCGGCCCAGCCTGCCCGAATTCGTGCCGCCCCCGGCCCGAATGGAATCCTTCGAATCCGGCATGTCTGCGCCCGTCTGCTATATGGTCGATGTGCAACTAACCGACGGCACGCCGCTCACGCTTACACTCGGCGCTCCGCCCGTCCCTCATACCAAAGCGCTGGTTGCCGACCCCCTATACCTGTCGCTGTTGCTGATATGCATAGGATCGCTCGCCTTCGTCGTGGCGCGTCTGGCCAGCCGGCCCTTGCGACAGCTTGCGGATGCCGCCGATCAGCTGGGACGCGACCTTGGGCGTGAACCTCTGGAACTGCACGGCCCCATTGAAGTGCGCCGCGCTGCGCATGCCTTCAATGTCATGCAGAAAAGATTGCAGCGCCACTTGGCCGAACGCACCCATATGCTGGCGGCCATCACTCATGATCTGCAGACACCCCTCACCCGCTTGCGGCTGCGGCTGGAAAACGTGGAGGATGACACAATGCGTGAGCGCCTGATCGGGGATCTTGCCGCGATGAATGCCCTGGTGCGAGAAGGGCTGGAGCTGGCGCGCAGCGCAACAAGCTCGGAACAGCCCGTGGCGGTGGATCTGGATTCACTGCTTGAAAGCATCGTCGAAGATGCCGCCGAAACGGGTGGCGACGCTGTGTTTGAGCATGGATGCGGCGCTACATTGACACTGCGCCCGCTATCCACACACAGGCTCTTTGTGAATCTGGTCGACAACGCCCTGAAATACGGAAACAAGGCACGCGTGTCGGCAGAGGCTCACGGCCAGGCAGTGACCGTATACATACGCGACGAAGGGCCCGGCCTGACCGACGAAGAACTGGATCAGGTATTCGAACCTTTCGTGCGGCTGGAAACGTCCCGCTCGCGACAAACCGGCGGAGCAGGCCTGGGCTTGACCATCGCCCGCGCACTGGCTGAAAACAATCATGCGACGCTGACCTTGCGGAATCGGCCCACAGGCGGGCTTGAGGCTATCGTGCGCTGGACATAGGCGCACAGCCATGGGGCACTGATTCCCGCAAGGGCCCAGGCTCCGGTTTGGGCCTTTTGTTTTGTGCACCGGCGATTCTGATCAGATCATGTAAGATAACGGGCAATGGACACTGCATTAACTCTGCTGATCGCCATCGTGGCATGGCAGGCGCTGCGCGTGCGATACCAGCGTAAGCATATCGCCCTGCTGGGAGGCTATCTTTCCAGCCTGCAGCTTGAGCGCCACATGGAAACCCTCACGGAAGGCTACACACGGGCCATTCATGAGAAGGAAGAAACACGCCAGGCCCAGGTGCTGGAAACCTTTGCCCAGGCCGAGCGCTCAATGGCTGCACAGGTGCAGTCCCTGGCGGACGCCATGCGGAAGGAAAGCTCGCCAGCCACCAGCATGGGCACACTCCCCTTCTGCCTTCCTTACCTCGAGCGTTTTCTTCCCGCCCTGACGCGAGATTTCCGCGAGCTGCTACGTATCCATGCGGCCGGGCTGCGGCATGTGGTGGACAATGAACGCGGCTGGGACATGAAAAGCCGCGCCTACCATCTCTCAGCAGAACTGTACTTGCTGCAGCACAGCTGCCACTGGTTCTGCAAATCCCGCACGGTTGCCGATGCCCGGCTGGTGATGCGGCATCAAGTCAACCACCAGAAGGTTCTGGAATCGGTATCCGACCAGACCCGCTCGGCGTATATGCAATGGTTGCGCGGCGGAAGGTAACTCAACATACTCCTTAGGCTCACTGATATCCCCAACCATGTCCCCTCATACTTACCATACCAGCGGGCACCATAGGCGGGAGGCCGGCAGATGTGTGAAATCTTGGGCTCATGGCTTCCCTCCGCGCTTATTTGACGCCACCAAACGGATTGCATGGTCTGAAACGTTTAGAACACCCATGGTCTCAAGCATCGCCTCTTGAAACTTCGCAATGGCCAGCGTGACAGGTCGGTCAATACGGCGGACGAGATATCTTGAAATTACGAGACCCCGCACGGGGCCGCCTGAGAAATCGCCTCGCTTTATATCTGCTCCAATACCTGAATATGGAGAGATAGTCGCGCCAAAGCCGCGTCGCACCAAGTCCTTCGTGACCTGAAGGCCGTCTGCTTCTACTACAACACTCAGGTTGACGCCTTGGCGTAACGCCATACCTTCTATGTATTGCCGCACCAATTGGGTCCGTCTGGGTTGAATTAGCGGCTGCTGTTCCAGCATCTTAAGCGTACAGGCTCTTGTGACAACCCGAGCGCCCCCCATAGATAGCCGAAGAACCCACAGATCTTCCTCACATAAGGGAACGCTGATCAGGGGAGGATCACTCCTTTCCATCAGAACGGCGAGATCAAGCCGATCACCGAGTAGATGATCACGTGTTTTCGCCAGTACGTCGAACTTACAAATCAGCCTGTCGAGTTTGTCGAGGTTCCATATAAGGGCACCACATTGCCTGCGCTCTACGTTCCCGCAGTGAGCACCGAAAAAGGTGTGGCCCCCTGCATGGTGCATTTCGACGGGCTGGATGTTACAAAGGAAATTCTCTATTTGGTTGGGATGGGCACTGCTTTACGTGAACGCGGCGTATCGGTGCTTCTGGTTGATAATCCAGGCGTAGGCGAGGCGCTCCGCATAAAAGGGTTGACCAACTTTCCCGAAGCAGAAGTACCTGCCGCCGCCTGCGTAGACTACCTTGAGGGACGCGAGGACGTTGACGCTTCGCGCATCGGGATTATGGCGCTATCCCTGGGTGGCTATCATGCGCCTCGTGCTGCTGCATTTGAGCCTCGTTTGAAGTGCTGCTGCGTATCATGGGGAGCGATTTACGATTGGGGCGCAACGCAGAGATATCGATACGAGAGCAAAGATCAGCGCCTGCCGGTTCCACACTACTGGGATCACGTAATGTGGGTTTTTGGCCAAGAAAATATAGAAGCAATGCTTGCCACTGCTGATCGTATGACTCTAGAAGGAGTGCTCCACAGAATTCGATGCCCGATACTGGTCACCCATGGCGAGAACGATCGCCAAATCCCGATTTCCCAGGCAGAGCGCCTAGTTTCCGAATGCAGCAACAGCGCGAAAGCAGAACTGTTCGTGCATAAGGTAAACCACGGAGGCGCTGAACATTGCAGCGTCGACAATATTGGGATCGGTATCGATACGATTGCGGATTGGGTTCAGGAGTCCATGGCGGAACTTAAACATGGAACGCATCAATAAAAAGTGACGTCAGGCAAAATTTCCGTGCCTAACTATTGGCAGAAGCAGTAATACCGAAAGTCGGTAGCTAAAGTACAAGGGGCTGAAGCTCGATGCGTCAAAGAGTTCAGCCCCCTCCCCATCCGAGGCTTCTAGGATGGCGTATATGAGTTTCCTACCGTGTAGCCCATGCGCAGATCCTACCTGGCTGTGAATTCGGCACACCACGTCTTAACCGAATTCTTGATCGGACATCCCAGTTGCTGCAATGTCGCGTTTATCCGGCGACCGAGCTTGTGGTAAAGCTTGACGGCCTTCAGTTATGGTAGCCGCCTAAGCCAAGGAAAGGCGATCAGCCACCGGCTAACTCTCACGTACACGACGATAGGTTGGATTCAAATCCTCAGCCAGTAATTTTCTGGCCTCTGCCCTAGTTCGTTCCGCATTGGAAATGGCCCCAGTAATTGATGCTTCGCCTTCCATGACTTCCTGAAGAATAGATGCAACCTGCGCGTCAGACAACAACGCACGTTCAAGAAACTCCTCCTTCCATACACCATCCTTCTCCCGCGCCCAGGCAAGCGCCCGCGTCAGAATTTGCTTCAGTATGCCGACACAGCCAACACAAACGTCCTGCAGTGAGTCAGTGGCAATCTCTCCGTACAAATTTCCGACTGATATTTTATTGACCTACTTTAATGTAGGACAATATAATACGACAATATTTAGAAATTTAGACATTGGACAATCAATCGCAAGATTGCAAGGTTGAGCCTCGGCGCTCCTGTTGTGCTGCTCGTCACGGCATAGCGTCTATCACTGCGGATAAAAACAAGGAGATTCGGTTGAATGCGATCACAAGAATTGCGAATTTTTCAGTAGGCTTTGACCCAGGATATGTATCTGAGGACATGCGTAAAGCTTGTGCGCTTACCTTGCTGGATACCTACGCAGTGGCTGTCGCAGGCGTTGCTGAGCCTGCTTATATTGCTGCCCGAAGATATTTATCTTCCCTTGAGGGTATCGCTGAGTACCGAGCGACCGCATGGGGGGACTCAAGCGTCATGCCGGTAGAGGCGGCTGCGCTGGTCAACGGAATAGCAGCGCACGTACTCGATTACGACGACGTGAGCGCTGTATTGCGAGGGCATCCCAGTGTTGTGCTTTGGCCAGCATTGGCTTGCTTGGCTGAGGCAGAAAATGTGGCGACAAAACGGCTGGCAAGTGCTTATGTTGTTGGTTTCGAAGTGATGATAAAACTCGCGAGAGCGTACGCGATGGAGCACTATGCCGCAGGCTGGCATAGTACGGCCTCTATCGGAATCATTGGCGCGACAGCAGCATGCGCGCATCTTCTCCAGCTCAATGAAGCCGAAACCGGGCACGCTATCGGGCTCGCGGCAGCCCAGGCCGGAGGGATCCGACAGAATGTGGGAACGCAAGCTAAATCGTTTCAAGCAGGTCAGGCTAATGCGGCAGCTGTACGGTCTGCGCTGATGGCTCGTGCGGGATTTGAGTCTTCGACTGAAGCATTGGATGGGGAATTCGGATACTTCACGCTGTACGCCCAAAAAAAATTGGCGGACGGAGTGCTGAATTCCCTTGGCGAGCCGCTGTTGGAATTCAGCCGTTGTGGTGTTGACATCAAAAAGTATCCGATGTGCTATGCCACGCACCGTGCGTTGGACGCGGTGTTTGACCTGATGGCAGCCCATGACATCGAACCTCAGAATGTGGATGCTGTGAATGTGAAAACAAGTTCTGCCGCGCTTGTACCGTTGATTCATCCGTTTCCTCAGAAGGGGCTGGAAGGGAAGTTCAGCATGCAATATGGCGTAGCGGCAGCTTTGCTGGATGGTCGTATCCGGCTCGATAGCTTTAGCGATATGGCCGTTCAGCGACCAGGCATCACTGCGCTGATGCCGCGCATCACGTCAGAGGAAACACTTGAGCCATCTACGCCGCGGTGGGCTGAGGTGTCAATCAAGATGAAGGGTGGTACCTCTTATGTACAGCGAGTGGAGACGCTCAGAGGTTCCGCTGCCGCACCTTTATCCGAGGCTGAGATGATCGGGAAAGTGCAGGATTGTCTGACCTGGGCAAGGCGTTCTGATGATGCCGCACGGGTCTTTGCCGCCGCGATGAGGCTAGGTGATGGAAATTCGAGGGCATATTTTCATCAGCTTTGTTCTGGGTAAGTAGCACTCATTTTCAACATCCTGGCGTTCAGGAAAGGCTCGACTTTCCTGATGTGGCACACAGTTTCACTTTTACATTTCAGCGGAGACATTTAAATGAAAGTATCCACAGCATTTGCAGTGATGCCCTTGTTAATGAGTGGGGTGCTGCTAGCTCCACAGTCAGTGGCGGCCAGTTTCCCCAATCGGCCTGTCACCGTGATGGTGCCGTACCCAGCAGGGGGGGGCACAGACACACTCGCCCGGAAGCTGGCCAAAAGTCTGTCAGACTACTGGAAAGTGCCCGTTGTTGTGGAAAATGCGGGTGGCGCTGAGGGTCAGATTGGGACACAGAAAGTTCTGAACGCTCCAGCCGATGGCTATACATTGCTTTTTCAGCTTAGTCAGATGCTGCTTTGGAAAAAAACGGTGCCCAATAATAAGATCAACGCATTGGAGGATTTCCGCTATGTGTCGAAAATCCAGACTTCGCCATTGGCTTTCGGCGTGTCGGCTAAAAATCCCGCAAAGAGTCTGGACGAGTTTGTGCAGTGGTGCAAGTCCGAAGAAACGCGTAATTGTTCCTGGGGGTCGGGAAGCGCTTATGCTCAGCTGATCGGCAAGCAACTCATGGATGTTGCGGGTCTGAAGAGCGCTGTAAATATTCCATATCGTGGTACTGCGCCTATGATGACCGATGTTTTGGGGCAGCATATTGCCATGGCCGTACCGGCAGTGACCTCTAGCCTGGCACAGGTGCAAGGTGGAACATTCCGGATACTGGCAGTAGGATCAGATAAGCGATCGGCACAGGTTCCTGATGTGCCGACATTGGCGGAGCTAGGTTACCCCGTACATGGTGAAACCTGGTACGGGCTTCTGGTGTCTAAAAACACTCCGCAGCCTGTTTTCGATTCCATCGTACAGGGCATACAGGCGGTTTCCAAAGATGAGGCACTGCTTACACAGATCCGGCAGGAAGGTGGCGAACCGATCTTCAGTTCCCCTGAAGTATTTCAACAACAAGTTGAAAAGGAAAGCGAAATTCTGGATGTTTTGCTGGATAAGTACTGGGTCCCTGCCAACTAAATACAACGAGTAAGAGCGCCGGCGTGAGCCGGCGCCGTCGTTCTCAGGGAAATATATCTGGAAGCGTCATCAGTCGCTCCACTGCTTTGCCAAGATGTTTTTTCATCAGCCGTTCAGCGAGCTTTGGGTCGTCTGAAAGCATTGCTGCAGCAATCAGTGCGTGTTCTTTTTTGGAATTGTCGATGTAGCTGCGATCTAGCGAACCTCTAATCTGGTATCTGAGGAACGGCAGCCGCATTTGCTGGATCAGGGTTTGCAACTGGGGGTTGTCACATAGCTTGAGAATCGCGTTGTGAAATGAACTGTTTTCTTGAGCGAAACTAATGTCGTTGCCTAACTCATTGTCGCGAATGTGTTCAAGATACAGCCTTTCCTCTCGATGTTCGGATTGAGCCAGATTTTCTGTGGCGAGCCGTGCCGCCAGCCCTTCAATGACCTGCCGAATAAGAAAGATGTCGGTGATTTCCTTGCGGCTGAATTTTTTGACAACCGCACCTCTGTTGGGTACGAAATCAATTATTCCTTCCGCGCTTAATCGTCTGAACGTTTCGCGCAAGGGGCCGCGGCTCACGCCGTAATCCTTGGTTAACTCCGCCTCGATGAGTCGTTGGCCGGGCGCAAAAGAGCCATTCTCGATGGATTTTTTTAGCTGTGCAAACAACAGATCAACTGTTGTTCCACGTGGGGTGGCCGAAGATGGGCTTGAATTTGGCATGGATTATGGAACAGGTTTTTCGATGGAATAAGGATAACAGGAGATCGAATTGGCAGGGAGATGCTGGTACTTTAATGGAAGAATTTCTTATTGATTGTAGGACAATAAAAGAATACAATTAAAAAACTAAAAACTTACTTATGCCGTATTTCATGAGGGGACAATGTTGAGAAATTCTCCATCCGCAGACTCTTTTGCTGAAGAGTTGCGCGCTGTTCCGTGCACAATTCTGCGTGGCGGCACCAGCAAAGGCGTGTACTTTCATGAAGAACATGTGCCAGCGCCGGGCCCCGAGCGTGACCGTTTCCTGCAAGCAGTCATGGGCAGCCCCGATATTCTGCAAATTGATGGCCTCGGTGGTTCTCGCCTGATCACCTCCAAGGTCGCGATTGTCAAACGTTCGCAACGTCACGATGCTGACGTGGACTATACCTATGCCCAGGTTGTGCCCGAGCGCAATGTTGTCAGTTACGCCGGTAACTGCGGCAATATTTCCTCAGGTGTAGGGCCTTTTGCCGTCGATGCAGGGCTGGTTGAGGTTGAGGAGCCGGTCACTCGGGTGCGTATCTTCAACACCAATACACAGAAAATTCTCGTCGCTTATGTCCCTACCTATCGTGGGCGCGCGAGGGTACATGGGGCTTTTTCCATTCCAGGTGTGCCAGGTACAGGTGCAGAAATTTTTATGGACTACCGACTCACAGAGGGTGCCAAGACTGGTAGGTTGCTACCTACAGGTAACTCGGTGGATTTGTTGTCTCTTGATGATGGCACAACGCTGGAGGTGACGTTGGGTGATCTGGCTAACCCGTGTGTGTTCGTTCGAGCCGCAAGCATTGGGCTGAACGGCAACGAGATGCCAGTAGAAATTAATGAAGACAAGAACCTTATACGTAGGTTGAAGGAAATCAGAGGCAAGGCTGCGGTCATGGCCGGCTTTTGCTCAGTCTGGACCGAGGCAGAAGAGAAAACGCCCAGCTTGCCATTGGTGGTAATAGTTGCTGCGCCTGCGGATTACACAGACATGAATGGCGTTCTAGTTCGCGCTGATGATATGGATTTGCGGGCCCGTTTGGTTTTTTACAACAAATGCCACGAGAGTATGGCTGGCACGGGTTCCATGTGTACGGCTGCAATGTCCAGGGTGCTCGGCACAATCGTGAATCAATTGGCGTTGGGCACTTCCGGTGACGCGTTGCGCATTGGCCATCCCCTGGGCGTTATGTCCGTAGTGGTTGAGGCTGCGCCTGCTACACAGAACACGCCGATACAACTAAAGCGGCTCGGCTTCAGCCGGACTGCTCGCCGGATCATGACGGGTGAGGTGTACGTCGCAAATATCCCGGTCGAAAAGAATCGCAGGGAAACAAGTAAAACTACTAGCGGAGAAACTGAATGACAGCAGCATCTAATGGCTTGCGAGAGCTACTGGCAAGGGGCGAGATGATCGTAGCCCCAGGAGCATATGACGGGCTCACGGCTCGTCTGGTGGAGCAGGCAGGCTTTCACGCCGTCTACATGACAGGGGCAGGTACATCGGCGGCACGAGGCTATCCCGACTATGGTTTGCTGACGATGACGGAAATGGTAGAGGCAGCGGGCGTTCTTGCGAGAACCGTAAATATCCCCGTGATCGCCGATGCCGATACTGGTTATGGCAATGAGTTGAATGTCACGCGAACTGTTCGTGAGTATGAAATGCGGGGTGTCGCAGGAATCCATATAGAAGATCAAGTATTTCCCAAGCGTTGTGGGCACCTCGACGGAAAGGAGGTGATTCCTGTCGACGACTTTATTGCGAAGATCCGTGCCGCAGTAGCCGCGCGTCGAAATGACAGCTTCTGCATCATTGCGCGTACGGATGCTCGTGCCGTGACGACATTCGAAGCAGCGATAGATAGGGCAAATCAGGCGGCGGCCGCGGGTGCCGATATGATTTTTGTTGAGGCCACTCAGTCGATCCATGAGTTCTCCATGGTTCCAAAGCTGGTGAATGGCCCGTGTCTGATCAATATTGTTAAGGGGGGAAAAACTCCCGATATTACGATCGCAGACGCAGCGGCGGCGGGCTACAAGCTTGCAATTTTGCCGAGCCTCTTGTCGGTGGCTGTTATCGAGTCCTGCGAGGCGGCACTTGCAGAGCTTCTTCAAACAGGCCATCCGCCGTCATCCAAGCAGGGGGCCTCATTGCAGGATCGCTTCCGTAGATTCCGAGCTGACGAGTGGGATGCCTTGCGCACGCGGTTCCGTGCGGAACCGCTGGCCTGCGTGTCAGACACTCAGAAAAAAGAGGCCTGACAATGCCAGGCCGGACGTTACTGGACAAGTTATGGGAAAGTCATGTTATCAAACAATATAACGACGGCTGGGCGCTTCTGCATATTGATCGGCAGCTTTTACATGATCTTTCTGGAACAGCTAGTCTAAGCACACTTGCAGCCCGCAACTTAAGTATTCACGATGCTGAATTGGTGTTTGCCACGCCCGATCACGCAGTTTCTACGGCCCCCGGCCGCAGCGTGTTCACCCATGCAACGGGCGGAAGACTGTGGCAACGTCTCAAAACACTTACCAAGCAGGAAGGAATACGCATGTTCGATATTGGCCAGGAAGGCCATGGCATTGTCCATGTCATGGCGCCCGAGCTGGGCTTGGTCCTGCCCGGATTGACGGTCATATGCGGGGATAGTCATACCTGCACCAATGGCGCATTAGGCGCTTTGGCTTTTGGGGTGGGCTCATCTGAGCTTGCGCATGCACTTGCCACGCAGACGCTGATGCAACGTAAACCGAGGTCTATGCGGATACGTTTCAGTGGAACGTTGGCTCCGGGTGTCTGTGCCAAGGACGTGATTCTCTACACGATAGGCAAGCTTGGCGCTGCGGCTGGTACCGGCTACGCAGTCGAATATGCAGGTGAGCTGGTCCGCGCGATGTCCATGGAGCAGCGGATGACTTTGTGTAATTTATCTATAGAGTTCGGCGCAAAAATGGGGTTCGTCGCACCGGATGAAACGACATACGCATATCTCAGTGGTAAGGAATACGCGCCGAAGGATGAATGGTGGAGCCAGGCACGCGAGTCCTGGCGCTCATTACCGTCTGATGCGGACGCCAGGTTTGATCGTGAGGAGGAAATTGACGCAGGCCAGATCGGTCAAATGATCACCTGGGGAATCAGCCCTGAACATGTCATACCTGTCACAGGGGTAGTTCCCGATGCGTCTGGTGGTCTTGACGATAGCGTACGAAGTGCGTGGCAGAATGCATACGATTATATGGGGCTTATACCGGGGCAAAGCATAGCCGGAACCAAAATTGACCGCGTATTTATAGGTTCCTGTACAAATGCCAGGCTGTCAGATCTGACGCAGGCCGCAGAGATAGTTCAGGGACGTCATGTGGCCTCGCACGTCACCGCCTGGGTTGTACCAGGTTCTGAAACAGTGAAGCGACAGGCCCAGGCACTAGGCTTGGATCAAGTGTTCCTCAATGCAGGTTTTGAGTGGCGCGAGCCGGGTTGCAGCATGTGCGTGGCTGCAAATGGGGAACGGGCACAACCTGGCGAAAGAGTGGTGTCGACGACAAATAGAAATTTCGTTGGCCGGCAAGGACCAGGCGTGCGTACCCATCTTGCTGGCCCTGTGGTTGCGGCTGCGTCTGCTATATGCGGTGTGATTTCGGGGTCGACGGGAGAGTGAAGATGGAAAAAATCAAGGTTGTCCGTGGCCATGTTGCTAATCTGCGGCGCGCCAATATTGACACAGATACCATCATTCGGATCGAGCGTTTGAGTAGCATCGAGCGAGATCAGCTTGGCGCCTACGCATTTGAGTCACTTCGTTTGCTAAGTGATGGCTCTCCAGACCCGTCTTTTCCTTTCAACCAGGAAGCGTTTAGACAAGCTCCAATCTTGACTGCCGACGAAAATTTTGGGTGTGGCTCATCACGAGAAGGTGCTGTCTGGGCGCTTGCCAGCCTTGGGGTGCGTTGCGTCATTGCACCCAGTTTCGGCGAAATATTCCACAGCAACTGCTTCCAGAACGGTTTGCTTCCTATCGTTCTCGCAGATCAGCAAGTGTTGCAGATAGCATCTGCAACAGATAGCGGCGCGGAATTAGTCGTGGATCTCGAAAGCCAGGAAATTCTCTTGCCGGACGGCAATGCTATCTCTTTCACTATTGATCCGAGAAAGCGAGAGGCATTACTCGAAGGTTGGGATGAGATTTCACAGACTCTCGCACACGACGCAACGATTAAGGCTTGGCAGAAAAAAGATAAACAGGATCGTCCTTGGGTCTGGAAATGCAGATCTGTTCGCTAAGTTATTTGAAAAATCTATAAAGGAGACAACTGATGCGTATATTACTCAGGAGAGTAACGCTTGCGTTCGCCGTCATAAGTGTTTGCCCTGCGGGTTGGGCAAACTCGCCATATCCAACCCAAGCTATTAGGCTGGTCGTTCCATATACCGCAGGTGCAAGCACTGATACGTTGGCCCGCATAGTGGGCGACTCCGTCTCAAAACAGTTAAAACAAGCGGTGATCGTTGAGAACAAGCCTGGGGCAGCAGGGATTATTGCCAGTAATTATGTGAAGCAACAAAAACCGGACGGCTATACCTTCATGCTGACTACCGACGGGATTATGTCGGTGAACCCATCCTTATATAAGAATTTGCCCTATGATTCGTCGAAGGATTTTGCATCATTAAGCGTGGCGGTGGCGGTTCCGAACGCATTGGTCGTTAAGAGCGACTCGCCTTTCAAGGACGTACGTGATGTTATACAGTACGCCAAGTCCAATCCTGACAAACTCTCTTATGGCTCAGCGGGAGTGGGTAGTTCGCTGCATATCGCAGGAGAGTTGTTGAACGAAACAGCTGGAATAAATATACTGCACGTCCCATACAAAGGCGGAGCCGCAGAGATGAACGCCTTGCTTGGCGATCAGGTCTCCATGGTATACATACCAATGGTCTCAGCATTGAATATGCAACCCTCCGGGAAAATACGAATTCTCGGAATAGGCAGCTCGAAACGCAACCCTGCGCTTCCAGACGTTGCAACGTTCGATGAGCAAGGGTTGGACTACGATTCTGATACTTGGTATGGATTTAATATGCCTGCAGGTGTTGACCTGACTAAGGTAAAAATATTGAGCAAGGCAATCAATACAGCACTCCTGGAAAACAAGGATCGACTTCAGGCCATGGGTTTCTCGGTCGTAGCTAGTAGCCCTGAAAAAATGGATGAAACCATTAAATCTGGTATCGATCGCTGGCGCCCGCTTATTCAGAAAGCCGGACTTTATCAGACGCAGTGATCGCCGTCATAAGTGGGCGCCGACCTCTTATGGCCTGAACCGGCGCTCATGCTTGGGGATGAGCAAAGGAGAAAAGCTGCCGTCGCGGTCGCGGGACACGTCGATACGGATGGCCCCATCCTCGGTCATGATCGTCTTGGCCCCTTTACCATTGCGCTGGCTGTTCGCTCCAGCGGGTTTGGTCGCGCCAGCGGGTATCCCAGATGATGGTTCAGTTCCCCGCCCAGCGCTCGCTCGATCAGCGCCTTCTTGAAGGCCAACGAGGCCGCGTTGATGGCTTCGGCCGTCATCGGGCCCTCGCCAAAGGATTCCAATAGCTCAGCAGGGATGTTCGGCGACTCGGCCGCGCAGGCTACCGGGTCAGCACAGCCAGCCAGGGCAGTGAGATGCGCGCTGTACAGGAACGCGAACATATCGATCTGATCGTGCTCGATTTGAATTTGCCTCGAGAAGATGGCCTGACCTTGTGCCGGGATCTGCGTGCGCGGTCGCAAATACCAATTATCATGCTGACCGCGCGCGTATGGCCTCGCTTGACCTCGCCGTGAACGGCCAGGCTTGCGCTTTGGCCCGTGGTCAGCCGTTTCCCGCGTAGGCCAGGCACCAGCCCTTGGGGCTGATTTCACCGGCCACGACAGTACAGGCGCCGGGCTCTCCACTATGGGCGCCAGGGATGAAATTGGCGCAGTTGGCACAGGCAGAAGTGCCTTTTGGGTGATCCTGGTATTGCACGGCCTTTTGATCAGCCTTGCCGGCTTCTTCCGTCGCGGCGGCTGTTGCCGCACTGACGATGCCAGCCAACGGTAAGGCTGCAACTGTGCCAACAGCGAATACTGCGTGCCGTAATACTGCCCGGCGTGATATATGTCTGGAAGATTGAATCTTCATGGTGAATGTCCTCATGCTGTGATGAAAGCCGGCCAAAGGCAGGGAAAGCACACACAAAAGCTGCCGCGCCGCTGCCTCAGTCATTGCCTGCGACGGAGATCCAGAATGGCAGCATCCCGCCGGCAGGTTCCTGGCGCACAACCTCAAGCGTCTGCGTATCAATGACAGCTATGCGGTCAGTCGCCGTGACCCCCGCATACACCCATCGCCCATCCCGACTGGCCCGCACGCCATGCGGCCCCTGGCCAACATCGATTTGCTTTATCACCTTGAATGTTGCCGGATCAATGACATCCACCACGTGGTCGGCGATAGCTCCGGTGAATACGTACTTTCCGCCAGGTATGACGTCAATTCCGCCGTGGCTAAGCCCCACAGGTATCACGGCCACGACCTTGCGCGAGCCAAGGTCAACGGCCGCGACCTTGCCTATCAGATCCCTTACCCAGAGCGTCTGCTCATCATCAGACAGGTCCAGGTTGTGAGGCCCCTTGATGCCTGGCACATCGATCTCATCCACTTTCCCGAGAGACGCCATGTCTACCACAGCCACGCCAGTACCGCCTTGCAGTGTCACGTATGCAATCTTGCTGTCGGATGTAAAGCGAATATTGTGCGGCACCTTGCCTACCGCCACTTTCTTGACAAGCTTTCTGGCCTTGACGTCGATTACTGAAACCGTGCCGTCACCCGCGCTCACGGCCATACCCCACTTGCCATCGGGGCTGAATGCCACGCCTTGCGGCGTTGGGCCGATCTGAAAGGTTCCGAGCTTTTCGCCGCTTTTCACATCGACCAAATAAGCTTCAGGCTGATCTTTGCTGCTTACCAGCAGCAGCTTCCCGTCAGCCGATACAGCATCGTAGTGCGCGCCCGTCAGGGCGTTCCAGGTGCGATCTGTCGATACGCTTTCCACTGCGTTGCTGGCTGTCAAAGTCGCATACACAGGTTCAGGAAAGTAATCCGGGCCTTCTGCGGCCCCTGCAGTTGAAACTATTACGCCTAGCGCGCAAGCCAGGCAACAGGAAATGAGATGTGTTCGTTGAGGTACAGATGAGCGACCATCCAATGTCATGCAGGCTCCTATATAACGAAGTGGAAGACGGCGCCGTACAACACGGAACCGTATGCGCGGGTCGTTGGGAACGCCAGGCCGCGGATTGCAACCCACCCGCTCATACGAATCGTATAGAAGCATCTCTGACGGCCAGATGACCCTCCAATGACAATTCGGTAATGCCGTCGCCATGCAAGGCGCACAGCGGCACGCGTCGCGACCTGCCGCTCAGTTGTCGCCGTAGTTCTGGAACCTGCATACGGCTGCTGCGCTTATGTGCCGCCAATTGTGTATGGCAGATTTATCTCATTAATGAAGAATGATTCTTGTCCTGATTCGTGTCATTGAATAAGATGCGCCTGATTCCATTCGGCTGGCGACAATCAATGATCTTGGCAGCACCTTGCTTCGCCACAGACCCGAAGGCAAAAAAAATCCCGCGCTCGGGCGTTGTCTAGCTATGGAAGGCATTCGGCTGGTCATGTCACGCATGCAACATGCACTCATCAAGCACGGTTTCATCACCACACATATCTATCTGCAACCGCAAGATCTCATGATGGGCACTTTGATCGTGAACATCATCCCTGGGCGTATACATGCCCTGACGCATCACACTACCAGCAATCGGCGCATTTCCCTATGGATCACCATCACTGGATGCGAGGCTTCCCCTGCCTAGCCCAATACACAATAGCTGGAGCAGATATCTACATCCCTATCAATGAAGAGAACCATGAACGCGCAGACATTCATTTCCTACCTTCCCTGGTTGCGTACTCCACATGAAGCCCTGCTTCAAGATGGCTTACTTGGTGATTACGAAAACGACGAGCTTCGCGATACTACCCCCAAAAAAAGGGAGCGGCCGCTGGACCTTGATGGCGTCCCGAAAGAGATCGACGAGCTTTTTCGCGATTACGACTTATCGCCCGTCCATATGCTCTGGACATTCTTCCTGGACAAGCCCAGGAAGGTCGTGGAAGGCTGGCAATTCGCAGACATGTCCGATACGCGGATTGTGCTGGTTCCGTCCGGGCGCATAGAGGCCTATAACAACTTTCCCATCAGAGACATCCATGGCGACAGCGAATACCTTGGCGCGATCGCGCAAAGCATGGAGGCCTATCTGGAAGCGATGATCTTCGGCGCCATGATCGGCAGAAACTTCGCCGCCGGCTTCCCTCACGAACCTCAGTTTCGGATCCGGCTTGAGCCTATTGTCCAGTTCTGCACCATCATTGCCGGCGGCAAGGAATATGAAGACTTCTGGGCTGGCGTCTTTGGATTTTGACTCATATGAATGCAAAAAGATTCTTCTCCTACCTTCCTTTGATTCGTCAGCCTATGGAGGCCATCGAATGGAAGGAAATAGACAATAAAGACTACCAGCAGCAGCTGGCCGAAACCACACCGGTCAAAAGGCAACAGCCCCTGGCATTGGAGGCAGCGCCCTTAGAGATTCGGGAGCTGTTCCAGGATCATGATGTGTCTTCCCTCAAGCTGCTCTCTATTCCATTTCTTCCCGAACCCAGGAAGGTTACCGAAGGCTGGCACATCGCAGCCATGCCCCAGGCGCGAGTCATACGGGTGGCATCGGGACGCATCGAAGCCTATGGCGATGAACCCGAAAGCGCAATGCCCGGTGACAGCCCGTTCGTTTGCGCGGTGGCCAGAAACCTGGGCGCCTATCTTGAAGCCATGACCTGCGGTGCCATGGCCAAAGCACACTTTGCGAGAGGCCCCGCCGATGATCCAACCATCAAGAAAAAACGTGAACTCATCATGCAGCTATGCGCCGCTGTTGCAGGCGGCCAGGAATATGACGACTTCTGGCTGGGTTTGACCGGCAATTTGGGCTAGAAAATGAACATGGAAGACTTCGCTCTCGGGCCTTACATGAGCGCCTTCGATTTCAGGCGTGATGGTGCAGCCTACTTCAGGGAGCTTCATCGACGTCATCCGTTTCTTTTCAGCAGCACCAATGTCGAACGCCTCAGGACAAGAACCCCTCCAATAATCGATGAACAATGGATTCAGCACAATCCAAGCCACGTAGCCTTCAAAGGAAAGCCATTGGTTCATCATTACTGGATGCAAGGCCCCACGATAGTGCCTTTGCCGGCAGCGGTACATATTAACTGGGCAAGCGTCCTTCATCCATATACCCAGGAAGCCCCATGAACGCAGAGAAGTTCTTCACCTATCTTCCCTGGCTGCGCTTGCCCGAAGAGGCCGTTGAGCAAAAGATGCTGGACGAGGATTACAGCAGCTCACAGATCAGCGATACGACGCCAATCAAAAGGCAACAGCCTCTGTCTTTGAACGATGCACCCTCGGAAATTCAGGCGCTCTATTGCGACCACGATCTTTCCTCCATCTGCATGCTGTGGACAATCTTCCTGGCCAAACCCCGAAAAGTCGCAGAGGGTTGGCACTTTGCAACGATGGGGGAAGCGCGCATTGTGCTGGTGCCGTCCGGGCGCATAGAGGCCTACAACAATCATCCGATCACAGACCTCCACGGCGACAGCGAATTCCTCGACAGGCTGGCGGAAAGCATGGCCGCCTATCTGAATGCCCTCACTTGCGCCACCATGCTCGGCAAACACTTTATTCCTGGCTATGCCGACGAGCCCGGCTTGCAGAGCAAGCTCGACGCTCTGGCGCAACTGTGCACCGATCTGGCAGGCGGAAAAGAATATGAAGACTTCTGGTTCGGCGTGCTGGTCGGGCTGTGAGCAAAGATAAAAAAAGCCCTGGAGGGCCGACAAAGTTCTCCAGGGACGGGGTATCGAGGCAGGAACCCTCGCAAGCGACAGATCCTAACCAAAAAGCGGCTTTCGGGCTTTTCATCGCGGGATAAAAGCCTTTGATTCAAGGCCGGTTCACCCCTTCATCAGGGAAAACACCGACCTTCTACAATGTCTAGAACCTGAAGTTCACACCCAGCCAGTATCTGCGGCCATCCTCGACGTAGCCATAGTCGTCATACCTGACCTGCTTGTCCAGGATGTTGTAGATGCCCGCGTACATGGTCACGCGCTTGCTGAACTCGTAGGAGCCGCCCAGATCCACAAAGGTCGACGAAGGCGCCATGGTGGAACTGGCGGAAATGCCCTGCGTAGGATCACTTTCCTTGCCGCGGTAGGTTACCTTCACCCAGCCATTGATACGTTCAGCAGGCTGCCAGTCCAGCCCCATGTTGAACATATGCTTGGGAAGCTGGTTGAGGGGGTTGCCGGCGTATTGCCCTGACTTCTGTTCTGAATAGGTGTAGGTGTAGCTGGCATTCATCGACAGCGTATCCGTCAGCGGTGCTGAAAGCGTGGCTTCGACGCCGCGTGTGATTGCATCATCGACGTTGACATAGGTCGTCGCCTCACGGCCGAAGGAGTTGACGGGACCGCACTCGGGGCATGGCACCCGCGTGATCTTGTCGGTGAACTCATTGTCGAACAGGGTGATGCCCGCCAGCAGGCCGTTGTCGCCGCTGTACATCAAGGCGATCTCTTTGGTGAGCGTCTTTTCCGGCTTGAGATCCGGGTTGCCGTACATATTGCCGCCACGGCTGGTCGCGCCCCAGTCAGGCAGGGTCTGGCGCATGGAAGGCGCCCGGAAACCGGTGGAGACACCGCCTTTGAGCGTCCAGCGGTCAGTCATGTGCCATACACCGTACAGACGAGGGCTCCAGTGATCACCCGCGGTTTTGTCGCGATCCATGCGCACGCCGCCCGTGAGGGCAAACGTATCGGTCATCTGCCATTCGTCCTCGACAAAGAATGCATATTGCCAGCGGTCTACCGTGCTGCGGTCGGAGATACGGTTGGTGGTCGTATCCACGAGATCTTCATGGTTGTAGTACGCACCCACAGTCGCCATGTGATCACTCAGCACAGGCATGCTCCAGCTGGTACTGAGCACGGTATTGGTGATGGTCATGTCGCGCGCGATATTCTTTGTTTCTTCCCTTTGGGCATATGAATTGGACGTGCCAAAGCTCCACCGGCCTGCGTGGGTCAGAGAGTAATGCTGACGCTCGAATTCGCGATGGCTTTTGTCGTCCGATGCAGGCAGGGTTTTTCCGGGCGTGGAACGATAAAACTGCTCGGATGCTCCTGCCTCCAGCGTGATGTCGTGATCACGGTTGGGAGTAAGCGACAGTTTCGCGGTCAGGCTGCGATTTGAATGGCGGTTGTATCCCTGCTCAATGTCATCTTCGCCCCGGTAGGAATAAACACCATAGACGCTGAGCCCCAGCAGTTCATCCTTGATCGGGCCCGCAAGATAAAAGTTGCCCTGATAGATATTGCCGGAGTCCGAATGGGCCTGCAAAGTGGAATCGAGCCTGAGAGATCCGCCCCATTCCTTGGGCACCTTGCGCGTGATGATATTGATCACGCCGCCCATTGCGTCCGACCCATACAGCGATGACATGGGACCGCGCACGACTTCAATGCGCTCGATCGCCTCCAGCGGCGGAACCCAGCTCTGATCGGTGCCGGTGCTGCCGTTGGTCTGTGTTTCACGGGTGCTCAGGCGCTTCCCATCGACCAGAATCAGCGTATAAGTTGCAGCCATCCCGCGCAGGCTGATGTCGGACGTGTTGTTGTCCGACGGTGTCATGATCACGCCAGGAACATCGCGCAATGCGTCTGTCAGGTCGCGGTAGGCGCCCTTTTCCAGCTTTTCCCGTGGAATTACGCTGATCGACGCCGGCGCATCGATAATATCCTGCTCAAACCCCGACGCGGTGACAACGACCGAATTCAAAGTGGTAACGGGAGCATTATCCTCTACTGTCTGCGCCGAGACCTGTGGAAGCGCTGCCCCCAGGCCCAGGGCACATAATGTAGCCACCCAATGCGTATTTCTCTTAAAACCCCTCGACGACTGACTGCCAGAAGACAACATTTGAAAACTTTGCTCCGTTAACTTTCTTCAAAAATGAGAATTATTATTAATTGAATCAGCTTAGGCAAACTATTTTCAGTTTCTGTTCAGTTTTAACAACACTTTTTCAGTTATTTGTAAGCATATTGAAAGGCTCAAATATCCTGGACGATAAAAAGCCGGTACCCGAACAAATTCGGGTACAAGCGCTGTTCACGGAGCACTACATCTGGAATTTTCGAATAACTGTCCAGACCTCCGATGCTAGACTATTTTCATCACAGAATGTCGTGCGGGAGGCACCATGATCACGCTGGAACAGTGCCGAGCTTGGGACAAGGCCGATGAGCTGGCCGGTTTAAGGCAGCAGTTCGATTTACCGGAAGGCATCATCTACCTGGATGGCAATTCTCTTGGCGCTTTGCCCCGCAATGCGCTGAGCCGCGCCCAAGATGTCATTAGCCGCGAGTGGGGCTCAGATCTGATCAACAGCTGGAACAAGGCCGGCTGGTGGACTCTGCCCACCCGTCTGGGCGACCAGTTGGCGCCTCTGGTCGGCGCGGGCGAAGGCGAGGTGGTCGTCACTGACACGACCTCGCTCAACTTGTTCAAGGTGGTCGCCAATGCTGTGCGCATCCAGCAGCGCGACCATCCAGAGAAGAAAATCATCCTGGCTGAGCGGGATTCGTTCCCGACCGATCTATACATGATCCAGGGGTTCACGGAATTCCTTGACCAGGGCTATGTACTGCAATTGCTGGATCGGCCTGAAGACCTGAAAGATGCAGTGACCGAGAATACTGCCGTAGCGGTGCTGTCCCATGTCAATTACCGTACTGGGTACCTGTATGACATGCAGTCGATCAACGAACTTTTGCATGCTCAGGATGCCCTGATCATCTGGGATCTGTGCCATTCGATCGGCGCGGTTCCCATGGATCTGAAAGGAAGCGGTGCCGACTTTGCCATCGGCTGCACCTACAAATACCTGAATGGCGGGCCAGGGGCGCCAGCCATGTTGTGGGCGCATCCACGGCATCGTCCGGATTTCTGGCAGCCGCTATCTGGCTGGTGGGGGCATGCGCGTCCCTTCGATATGTCGACCGACTACACTGCCGACAAGGGCATCCGCAGCTTTCTTTGCGGAACCCAGCCCATTCTGTCCATGAGCCTGGTCGCCTGCGGCGTGGATATTTTCCTGCAGACAGACATGCAGACAATCCGCCGCAAATCTTTGGCGCTTACGGATCTCTTCATCCAGCTGGTAGAGCAGGAATGTTCCGGCCAGAATCTGGAGCTGGTCACTCCCCTCGAGCATAAATATCGCGGCAGCCATGTCAGTTTCCGTCATCCGCAAGGCTATGCGGCCATACAGGCGCTGATAGCCCGGGGCGTGATCGGCGATTATCGCGAGCCGGAAGTCATGCGCTTTGGCGTGACCCCGCTGTATCTGGGCTACAGCGACATCTGGCACGCCGTGCAGCATCTGAAAGCCGTGCTGCTTGATCGTGAATGGGATAAGGAAAAATTCCAGGTGCGCGGTCAGGTGACCTGACGCCGCACAGAAATCGAGCGGGCCTTCAGATGGGTTGGCCGGGCACTATGTGAAGAACTCCGGCCTTGGGGCCGGGGCTTCTCCGCCACGATGCCACACCCAATAAAAAAGAGCCTACGCCAGAAACGTAAGCCCTTGATTTCATTTGGAGGCGCGACTCGGAATCGAACCGGGGTACACGGATTTGCAATCC
>Ga0182738_1001412_pt1 | contig 30194 bp, 23 predicted proteins | sample eDN5th30CBELigMG_FD_128876 | JGI IMG/M metagenome (GOLD analysis project Ga0182738, IMG submission 128876) | Enriched Miracle-Growth compost microbial communities from Emeryville, California, USA - eDNA 5th pass 30_C BE-Lig MG (version 2)... ...
CGATCTCGCCACGGCGGTGTTCCTGGTCATGCTGATCGTCTATGCGCGGCACCTGATGATCGTCGTCGGCCAGAAGATCGCGCCCGCCACCGGGCTGCCCTTCGCCTGGTTCTACGGCTCGATCGTCGCCTTTGCCGGTCTCGGCCTGTTCTTCATCCTCGAGCGCATTCTCACGCCGCGCATTTCGGCCGAGCGGGAGGCCACCTTCCGGGCGGCCCAGGCCGCCGCCCATGCCACGGCCAGCGAGACGCGCGCCGCCGCGACCGAAAGCTCCGCATCATGATCATGCTCGGCGTCCTCTCCGTCACCTTCCTGGTGCTGGCCCTGCTCGCCGTGCCGATCGCCATCGCGCTCGGCGTCTCGGCCCTGGTCATCGTCGCCATCTGGGGCATGCCGGGCTTCATCCTGGCGCAGAAAATGGTCAACGGCATCGACTCCTTCCCGCTGCTGGCGGTGCCGTTCTTCATCCTCGCCGCCGCGGTGATGAACTCGGGCGGCATCACCACCCGCGTCGTCGACCTGTTCTCCTCGGCGCTCGGGCGCATCCGCGGCTCGTCGGGCGTGGTCAATGTCGGCACCAATGTCTTCCTGGCCGGCATCTCCGGCTCGGCGGTGGCGGATGCTTCGGCCTCCGGCGCGCTGATCATCCCGGAGATGCGCAAGGAAGGCTATTCCGGCGGCTTCGCGGCGGCGCTCACCGCCGGCGCCGCCGTGATTGGCCCGATCGTCCCGCCCAGCATTCCGCTCGTCATCTACGGCGTCATCGCCCAGGTCTCGATCACGAAGCTGTTCATCGGCGCCTATATTCCCGGCCTGATGATCGCCTCGGCGCTGATCGCCTACGTCATCTTCTACGCCAAGCGGCACAATCTGCCGGCCCGCGGCCGCCGCCCCTGGGGCGTGATCGGCAAGCAGTTCAAGGGCAGCGCCTGGGCGCTGTCGATGCCGCTGCTGCTGATCGTCGGCGCCAAGGGCGGGCTCTTCACCGTCACCGAACTCGGCGCCGTGCTGGTGCTCTATGCGATCTTCGTCGGCTGGGTGATCCACCGCGAATTCAAATGGCGCCTGTTCCCCGGCATGCTGACCGAGGCCGGGCTTCAGACCGCCAACATCATGCTGGTCGTCGCGGTCTCGTCCTTCATCGCCTATCTGGTCGTGGTGCACGGCATCCCGCGCGACATCCAGGCGCTGCTGCATGGCGCGGATCTTTCCGCCTGGGAATTCCTGCTGATCGTCAACGTCATCTTCCTGGTCGCGGGCATGTTCCTCGATTCGACGCCGGCAACCATCATCCTGGTGCCGATCTTCCTGCCGGCCGCTACCAGCTTCGGCATCGACCCGACCCATTTCGGCCTGGTTATCGTGCTCAACCTGATGGTCGGCCTGATCCATCCGCCGCTCGGCCTCAACCTGCTGATCACGCAGTCGATCGCCAAGGTGCCGATGCGCGACGTGGTCTGGGCGAGCCTGCCGATCGTCGGCATCGTGCTGGTCGTGCTGCTGGTCATCACCTTCGTGCCGCAGACGGTGCTCTGGCTGCCGCATGTCATGGGCATGAAGTAGTCCGCCATTCGCTTCAGCGTGGACGAACGAAGAAGGGCCGCTCTCCCGGCAAGGAGAGCGGCCCTTCTTGTTGGGCGGGCCGGCGGTCGCTAGCCGCGGGCGATGACGATGGCGCCGACCACCACCGAGATCGCCGTCGCGAAATACAGCGAGAGCGACTGCTCGACGAAGCGCATCCAGAACAGATGGATGGCGACGAACAGCACGACCGCGATGAAGATGCGGTCGAACAGGTTGGTCGTGATCGGCAGGAAGCCGTGCTTGGCCGGGAGCTTGGCTGGCGTATCGAGGCTCATCGCATCATCCCTTCACGGCGCCGAAGGTCAGGCCGGCGACGATGTGCTTCTGCACCAGCGCCAGGAAGGCGATCGCCGGGATCAGGGTCAGCATGGCGGTAGCCGCCATCTGGCCCCAGTTGGTGCCGGTGACGGTGACGAATTCGGCCAGGCCCGTGGTGATGGTGCGGGCATGCACGCTCGTCAGCGTCGCGGCGAACAGATACTCGTTCCAGGCGAACACCCAGGTCAGGATGCCGGTGACGGCCAGGCCGGGCTTGGCCAGGGGCAGGATGACGTACCAGATCACCTGCCAGGTCTTGGCGCCGTCGACAAAGGCGGCCTCGTCCAGTTCGGAGGGGATCGAGTCGATCACGCCGCGCAGCGTCCAGATCGCGAAGGGCAGGTTGAACACGCAATAGAGCAGGATCAGCCCGGTGCGCGTGTCGAACAGCTTCCAGTCGCCGACGACGAAGACCTGCGTGTAGAGCAGGAACAGCGGCAGCAGGAAGGCCGCCGGCGGCGCCATGCGGTTGGTGATCGTCCAGAAGAAGATGTTCTCCTTGCCCGTCAGCTTGTAGCGCGTCAGCGCATAGGTGGCGAATAGGGCGAGCGTCGTCACCAGCGCCGCATTCGTCGTGGCGACCACGATCGAATTGAACATGTATTTCTGGAAGGTCGGGTCGGTCAGGGTCTTGATGTAGTTCTCGGAGAAGAACGTCGTGATGATGAAGTTCGGCTTGCCGAACAGCTCGACGCGGCTCTTCGCCGAGACGACGAACATCCAGTAGATCGGGAACAGCGTCACCAGGCTGGAGACGGTCCAGAACAGGATCGACAGAAGCGGGCGTGGACGGGTCATTCTGGCCTCTTCAGATCGCGGCGGGCGACGAGACCGGCATAGAGCAGCCAGCACATCACGATGGTGAGGTAGAGCGTGATCAGCGACATGGCCGAGCCATAGCCGTAATCCGTCTTCGGGAAGACGACGCGCCAGATGTAGAGGCCGATATAGCGGGTGGCCGAGCCGGGGCCGCCGCCGGTCAGCATCCAGACCTCGTCGACGGTGCGCATGGCATCCATCAGGCGGATGAAGACGGCCGACAGGATCGCCGGCTTCAGCATCGGCAGCGTCACGTACCAGAAGGTCTGGACGCGGTTGGCGCCGTCGATCTGGGCCTGCTCGAACGGTTCCTTGGGCATCGACGACAGCGCGGCCAGCAGCGTCAGCGTGACCAGCGGCGTCCAGTGCCAGATGTCCATGACCACGGTGGTCATGAAGGCCTGGCCGACATAGCGGCTGATCAGGAATTCATAGCCGAACCACTTGTCGAGATAATAGGGGATCGGGCCGAGGCCGGGCACCGTCATCAGCCGCCAGGTGGCGCCGACGGCGACGGGGGCGATCATCAGCGGCAGGGTGTGCACCGTGCGGAACAGCCCCTTGAGTGGGAAGTTCTTCATGAACAGCTGCGCCAGCAGATAGCCCAGGATCACCTGGCTGGTGACGGCGAAGACGCCGAATTTCAGCGTGTTCCACAGCGCCATGAGAAAGCCCTTGTCGAAGACGAGGGCGCGGTAGTTCTGCACGCCGCTGAAGCGCATGGTCGGGTCGGCGGCGAAGCTGTTCCAGTCGAAGAAGCTGATCACCATCACATAGATGAAGGGCCAGACACCGAAGACGAACAGGATCAGGATGGTCGGGGCGAGAAACAGCCAGCCGACGGATTGAGAGCGCATGAAGCTGTCTCCAGTTGCCACGGGACGGCGCCCGGCGTCGACCCGGGCGCTTCGCCTCCGGCGGAGCGAGGCAATCGCGGGCCGGAAAAAACGGGCGAGATTCCCTGGAGAACCCCGCCCGCCGTCGGGAGGCTTACTTGCGGTAGCCGAGCTTGGTCAGTTCGGCTTCCGCCGTCGTGGCCATCTGGTCGAGGGCGTCGGACGGCGTCAGTTCGCCGGTGATCGCCTGGTAGAAGATCGGGGCGACCGCTTCGCGAACCTGGTTGTGGAACGGATAGGGCGGTGCGCCGGCGAACAGCTTGCCCTGGTCGCGCATCAGCGTGTAGTAGCCGTCCGTCTTGGCGTCCTGCGCCTGGACCTTCGGGTCGTCATAGGTCGACTGCAGCGTGATGCGGGAGCCGGCAACGGCCCAATCGGCCTGGACCGAAGGCTGGGCGATGTACTGCAGGAACAGGGCCGCCGCGGCCTTGTTCTTCGACGAGTGCGGGATGCCGAAGGCGCCGCCATCATAGTAGCCGATATAGCCGGTGCCGGCTTCGGCCGCTTCCATCACGCCGGGCTCGACCGGCGGCAGGGCGACGCCGACCTTGCCCACGACCTTCGACTTGGATTCGTCGGTGGCGATCCAGGCAGCGTTCTCGCCATAGACGAGACCCTGCGCGGCGCGGCCGGCGCCGAAGGTCGCCGCGACCTCGTCCCAGGTCGATGCGGTGGATTCCGGCGGGGCGTCCTTCAGCAGGCCGACCCAGAATTCCAGCGCCTTCTTGGCCTCGGGGCTGTTCATCTTGCCGCCATGCTCGACGGTGGCGGCGTAGTTGTTCGAGGCATCGATGCCCCAGTTGTAGACGCCGAAGGTCGGGGCGACGCTCTCGACATATTCATACCAGGAGGCCGGGTGGCCGGTATTGGCCTGGACCGTCGAACCCCAGAGCTCGATGCCCTTGTCCTTGCCCCACTGGGTGAAGAAGTCGGCGATCTCGACATATTCGGCGTGGTTCTTGGCCGGCGCCAGGTCGCGATTGTACTTCGCCTTGAAGGCTTCCTTGACCGCCGGATCCTCGAACAGGTCCTTGCGGTAGAGGTAGACCTTGATGAAGGCCTCCATCGGCACGCCGAACAGGTCGCCGTCCTTGCCCTTGAAGTAGTTGGCGAAGGTGGTGAAGTTGGCCGGATCGTAATCGGGCGCCTTCAGCTTCGGATTGTCCGCGATGAACTTGGTGATGTCGACCAGGAAGTCGCGGGCGAGATAGCCATAGACGGCGTCCTGCTCGATATAGACGAAGTCATAGATGCCCGTATTGGCCTCCATGTCCTTGATCGCCTTGTCGTACATCTGATCCCAGGACGTCGCCTCGAACTCGACATTGATGCCGGTCGCCTTGGTGAAGGCAGGGGCCAGCACGTTCTTGACGTAGTTGGAAGGCGGCGTGCTCTCGGAGACGCCACGGATGGTCGTGCCGGTCAGTTCCTTGCCGGCGTCGGACCAGAAGTCCGCCTTTGCCGGCGCTACGCCGGCCATCAGGCCCGCCGCGATCGCGCCGAGCATCATACGTTTCAAACCAGACATTCCTCGTCCTCCCTCGGATTGTCGACGGCGACCCGGTGAAACAGGCATGGACATTCGCGCCCATTCGCGTGGACCGGACCTCAAGCGCGCCATGGTCTGCACGGCGCGCGCCGTATGTGTGGCCTCAAGAAGCTGGCGGGGCTTTCCTCAAAACCTCGGACTTGCCGATGAACCGCATGCTTCAGGACCAAACTCTAGAAGAGCGAGAACGACGTCACCACGCGCGATTGCCGTCGCTTCTGTACATTTTTGTCGGAGGGACGGGCGGCGTTGCGCCGTCCGCCGAACCCTCTCAAACGGTTGCGCCGACCCGGTGATCGAAGCGCGTGATCGTGCCGATGCGGCGGGAATCGCGCCGATAGGTGGAGGGCGACTGACCGCAGATCTTGACGAACTGGCGGTTGAAATTGGCGACATTGTTGAAGCCGACCTCGAAGCAGATGTCGGTGATCGGCTTCTCGGTCTGGCTCAGCAGGTTGCAGGCCGCGTGGACGCGCGAACAGTTCACGTAGCGGGCGAAGGTATGGCCGGTCTGCTTTTTGAAGAAGCGCGAGAAGGCGCTCGATTCCATGCCGCACAGCGCGGCGACCTTGGACAGGCGGATCTCGCTGGCGAAATTCTTCAGGATGTGGCTGATCGCGATCTCGAGCTTCTCCGACGAGCGCGTCTGGGCGACGAAGCTGGGCGCGGCGCGCGAAAGAATGCGGCGCTCGCGCGGGGTCTGCGCCAGCACGGTCATCAGTTCCAGGAACAGCACCAGCCGCTGCGGCCCGTGCGTGCCGCCGATCTCGCGCAGCAGGCGGCGACCTGCCTCCGCCGTTTCGCCGCTGAATTCGACACCCCGCGCCGCGTCGGCGAACAGGGTCGCGACATCGCCGAATTCCGGGCAGAGGTCGGAGACCTTCTCCGCGAAGGCCGGGCTGAACTGGATCAGCATGTCGCGATCGGGAATGCGCTCGCCGGGCTGGCTGGCGCTGACCCAGTTATGCGGCAGGTCGGGGCCCGTCAGAACCAGGCAGCCCGCCTGAAAGTCGCCGACATGGTCGCCGATCATCATCTTGCCGGAGCTCGCCTGGATCAGGTGCAGCTCATATTCGGGATGGTGGTGCCACTTCGCCAGATGATGCGGATAGTCGTGCACGTTCCATCGGAACGATTCCGACGGCGCGCAGACAATGACCTCGAAATCGGGCGCAAACCGGCGCTCGAACCCCATGGCGGCCCCTCCTTCTCGGGGGACCTGCGGCGGCGTTGTTGCCACGCCTGAGCCGTTCGGTCCCTGTTCCTCGCGGAGCATGGTACCGGATTGGACGGAATCTTCGACTCAAAATAATTGGGCGCGTCAAAGCCGCCATCGCGGGCTGCGCGACAGCGGTCTTCGTGCGGCGATCGGTTCAGACCAGCGCGTCGGGACCGGCGCCGCAGACCAGCGCGCCAACCGTGTGGCCGGCGGGGAAGGTCAGCACCTTCGCACGCAGCGCGGCGATGGCGGCTGCGCCGGAAAGATCGGCGGCAATTCCCATCTCGAACCACAGCCAGCGGCTCGCCTCGAGCATGTCCTCGTCGGAGACCAGCACGATCTCGTCGACATGGTCGCGCACCAGCTCGAACACGCCGGGGTCCGTCTCGGCGCAGGACATGGTGGCGACGCGGCTGGTGATCGTCGGCAGGCGGACGACATGGCCGGCGTCGAGCGAGGCCTTCAGCGTCGGCGAACCCACGGGCTCGATGCCGATGATCCGGACCGATGGTTTCAGCGCCTTGATGGCGACGCCCATGCCGGAGATCAGGCCGCCGCCGCCGATCGCCACCAGCACGGTGTCGACGTCGGGGAGTTCGTCCAGCAGTTCCAGCGCCGTGGTGCCCTGGCCGGCGATGACGGCCGGGTCGGCGAAGGGATGGAAATAGGCGGCGCCGTTCGCCTTGGCGAAGGCCAGCGCGTGCAGGTTGGTCTCGTTCCAGATGTCGCCGATGATCTCGACCGTGGCGCCCCAGCGCTTCAGCTTGTCGACCTTGGCCGGCGTGATGCTCTTGGGCACGAAGATGGTGGCGGGCACGCCGGCGAGCTTCGCGGCGCGCGCCGTGGCGAGGCCATGATTGCCACCGGAGGCCGTAACGACGCCACCGGCCAGTTCTTCCTTCGGCGTGGTCAGCAGCTTGTTGGTGGCGCCGCGCGCCTTGAACGAGCCGGTCGGCTGCAGGCATTCGAGCTTCAGCGACAGGTTCGCCTCGGTGACGGGCTCGGCCAGCGCATCGGCGCGGATGTTCGGCGTGCGGCGGATATGCGGCGCGATCCGCGTGGCCGCGGCCTGGATATCGGCGAGATTAATCATTTCAGCGAACCCCCATAGGGCGAGGCGACGACGAGGCAGCAATTGCCGGGACGGACCCGGCCGGGCTGGCGGCGACCATACTGGATGCCGTCGGCGGCGTAAGCGAGCTCCGCCGGCTTGCGGTCGGGATGCGACAGGAAGTGGATGCGGCCGGCCGGCTGGCCGCGCGACACCATCGTGCCGTTCCTGTGGAAGGGCTCGAACACGCCGTCATCGTCGGCCAGCACGAAGGCATCGGAGCCCGGCAGTTCGAACAGGCGCTGTTCGTGGCGCGGCGCCGCCGCCATTTCCGGCGGCAGCACGCCGAGATGCGACAGCACGTTGCGCACGCCGCGGCGGCAGATGTCGAGCGCATCAAGTGAGACGGTGCCGCCGCCGGCCATCTCGGTGCCGACCACGGTAAGGCCTGCGCGGGCCGCCGAAGCGGTCGCTGTGCGGTGGTCGCCGCGATTGTCGATGACGACGATCAGCGGCGCGTCGAAGGCGGTGACGGCGGCGACGTTCCTGGCGTGCTGGACGGGATCGGCGACCGGCTCGATCACCGAACTCGGCATCAAATCGAGCGAGGAGCCGCCGGAATGCAGATCCAGGAAGGCGTCGCCCATCGGGAACAGCGCGTCGTTGACGAAGGCCGAGATCTGCTGCGTCGCGGTGCCGTTGGCGTCGCCCGGAAAGGTCCGGTTCATGTTGAGGTCGTCGATCGGCGAGGTGCGGCGGGCCGCAAGCACGGCCGGCAGGTTGATCGCGGGCACGAAGATGAGCCGGCCGGTGACCTTGCCGGGGTCGAGGTCGCGGATCAGCTCGCCGAGCGCGATCGGGCCTTCATATTCGTCGCCATGATTGCCGCCTTCGAGAATGACGGTCGGGCCGACGCCGTTCTTGATGACGGCGAGCGGTACGCGGATCACGCCCCAGGCGTCGTCATGAACGGAAAGCGGCAGGTTGAAATAGCCGCTCTGCTTGCCGTCCTTGTCGAAGTCGACGGTGCATTGTGCCAGTTGTTTAGCGTTCAGGCCCATTTTCTGCTCTGTGCGGGGACGACCAAAGGGGTGAGATCGAGAGGAAAACCGATCGGGTCGGCGGATGGTGTAACCCTATTTTCTATCACTGATGATATCAAGAGTTGATATTTGATACAAGGCGAGGGCATGCTGACGCAAATGTCATCTTGCGCGCCGGCGCCAGCCCGGCGATGACCTGAACCAAAGGAGAAACGCTATGACCACTGCGAAGCGGCCATCCGGCGGGAAGGGTGCGGGCGAAGCCGGGGCGGGACAGCAGGCGGCCGCGCTGGCGGACGAGCCCGTCGCCAAGGCCGGCAAGTCCAAGGCGGCAAAGGCCGAGAAGCCGGCGCCCAAGCGCGCCGCCAAGACCGCGGCCGCCGGCAAGGTGGTGAAGCCGGCTTATAGCGCGCCGGCGCTGGAAAAGGGCCTCGACGTGCTCGAACTGCTCGCTAGCCTTTCCGAGGGCGTCACGCCGAGCCAGATCGCCCAGCAGCTCGGCCGTTCGCTGCAGGAGGTCTACCGGGTCGTCGTGGCGCTGGAGCGGCGCGGCTATATCCAGCGCCCGCCGGGCGAGGAGAGCCTGGTGCTCTCGACCAAGCTGCACGACCTGTCCTACCGCTATCCGCCGATGCGCCGGCTGATCGACGTGGCGCGGCCGGTGATCAACCGCGCCTCGATCGAGGCCTACCAGGCCTTTCACCTGGCCGTGCTCGATGGCCTGTCGATCCGCGTCGTCGCCCAGGTCGACAGCCCGGCGCCGCTCGGCTTCCGCCTGCGCGTCGGCACGCAGAACCCGGCGATCCGCACCGCGTCCGGCCGCCTGCTGATCGCCTACCAGTCGCCGTCGATGCAGGAATGGCTGTTCGAGGCGATCGGCCAGACCGCTCCGAAAAGCGAGATCGACTGGCTCAGGAAGCGGGTCGAGGTGGTGCGTTCGGTCGGTTACGAGATGATCGTCGGCGAGGCGCTGAAGGGCATCACCGACATCAGCTTCCCGATCCTCGATGCCGAGGGCCACGCGCCGGCGGTGATCACCATGCCGTTCCTCGCCTCGGCGACCGAGAAGGTGCCGATGGAGGACGCGACGCGGATCCTGTACGAGGCAGCCGCCAGCATCACCACCCTGTTCGGCGGTCATCTGGCCGAGCCGCGCTTCCCGCTCGCCAATACCGGCGGCCCGGTCGGCGGCTAGGGGCTCAGCCGTCACGGTCGGGCCGGACGGCAAGGCGGAACACTTCGTCGAGCCAGAGCGGCTCGCCGTCTGGCGTCTCGTAGCTTTCGAACAGATGCGACAGCGTCGCGGTCCAGCGCTTCTGGATCGCGCTCGCCTGCATGATCGCTTCCGCCGCGCGGTAGCCCTCGCGGCCGCGCAGGCGCGACACGACGATCTCCTCGTGCCGCCAGATCTGGTAGTCCTCGAAGCCGGCCGCCTCGATCTCGGCCAGCAGTTCGGGCCAGACGGCGGCGTGCCAGCGGTCATATTCCGGACCGGCGCCGGGCTTCAGGCGATAGAGGAACAGCACCGGCTCGCCCGGCTTCGGATCGCGCTTCATCGGACGGCTCCCGCGATGGCGCCGGACAGGATCTGGCGCTGGAACAGCATGTAGACGACGATGACCGGGGCCAGCGCCACGATCAGCCCGGCGCTGATCAGGGGGATGGAGACGTCGTACTGGCCGGAAAGCAGCGCCACGCCGACCATCAGCGTCTTCTTTTCGGAACCGCCCATGATCACCAGCGGCAGCAGCAGATCGTTCCACATCCAGACGAAGTTGAGGATCGAGAGGGCGGCGATCGCCGGCGTCGAGATCGGCAGCAGGATGGAGAACAGGATGCGGATGTCGCCGGCGCCGTCGAGCCGCGCCGCCTCGATCAGCTCGTCGGGGATGGCGCGGAAATAGGCCGAGAGCAGATAGGTGCCGAGCGGCAGGCCGAAGGCGGCATAGGCGAGGATCAGGCCCTGATAGGTGCCGCCGAAGCCGAGATCGAGGATGGTCTCGTAGAGCGGATAGATGATCACCTGACTCGGAATCACCAGCATGGCGATGACGAACAGGAAGATGTAGTTGCCGCCGCGCATCTTCAGCTTGGTGACGGCATAGGCGATGAACAGCGCCGCGACGGTGGAGAGGACCAGTCCGCCGGCCGTGGTGATGATGCTGTTCAGAAGCAGCCGCCAGACCTTCATGCGCTCGAAGGTCTCAAGGTAGTTCTCGAAGGTGATGTCGGTGAGGAAGCCGAGCGGATCGGCCGAATAGGCGGCCCGCGTCTTCAGCGAATTGATCACCGTGAAGATCAGCGGGTAGAGCGTGACCACGGCCAGCACGACGAGCACCGCCGTGACCAACCAGCGTGCCAGAACGATGCGCATTGAGGATACCGTCATCTTGTCGGAGGCGGCCGTCGCGGTCATTTCTTCTGTGCTCCTTCGACATACATGCGGCGGACCACGAAGGCCGAGACGATGGCAACGAACACGAACAGCGCCATGCCGATGGCCGCGCCGAGGCCGCGATCGAGGAACTGGAACGTCGTGGTGAAAACGAGGAATTCCGGCAGCACGGTCGCCGTTCCCGGCCCGCCCTTGGTCAGCGCGTAGATCAGGGGGAACATCCAGATCAGGATGCCGGAGGTGCAGAGCACCGCCCAGTAGCCGATCACCGATTTCAGCAGCGGCATGATGATGTGGAAGAGCAGCCGCCAGAAGCCGGCGCCGTCGAGCTTGGCGGCTTCGACGACCTCTTCCGACACGGTCGAGAGGCCGGAGAGATAGGTGAGCACGCCGAGGCCGAAGAAGCTCCAGAGCGCAACCGCGGTCAGCGCCAGCAGCGCGCTGGTCGGCCCGTTCAGCCATTCGATGGCGAGCGGCGCCAGGCCGATGGCGCGCAGCACCGCATTGAGCGGGCCGTCCGGCGCCAGGATCTGGCGGAACATGATGCCGACGACGATCGGCGCGATCATGTAGGGCAGGAAAAACGCGGCGCGGAAGAACTTCCAGCCCGGCGTCTTCTGGAACAGCAGGAAGGCCAGCACCAGCGGCAGCACGATCCAGACCGGCAGCGTCGCGAAGGCGATCAGCGCGTTGCGGAACGAGTCATGCACCGACGGGTCGGCCAGCATGGTGCGGTAATTGGCGAGGCCGGCAAAGGTGGGGTCCTCGAAGCCGCGCGTCTCCAGGAAGCTCAGCCAGATGCCGCGCAGCAGCGGCACCAGCTTGAACAGGATCGCCAGCGCCAGGCCGGGCAGCACGAACAGAAGCGCGATCAGCGTCTCCTTGCGGATGAACACCCGCCGCGATCCCGCCGCGCCTTCGCGGCGCGGGTCGCGTTTCGCCATCCGGTTCGGCGCGGTCGCCAGATTGGCCGTTTCAGCCATCGAAATTCCTGCCTGTTGCTGGGGGAGACGGGGAGGGCGGCCTGGACCGTCCTCCCTTGTTGCGTGCGCCAAGCGTTACTGGCGCTTGCTCGGGCTCTGCTCGAGCGCCTTCTGCATGCGGCCGGTCCAATCCTCGACCGACAGGCGGCCCAGCGCGACCTCCTGCCAACCGCGGGCGAGCGCGTCGGCTTCCTGACCGGAAAGCAGCACGCCGGCATGCAGCGTCGGCGTCTTGATGATCTCGAGGATCTGGGAAAGCGCCTGCGACTTCGGCATGACCGACGGATCGACGTTCTTGTTGAGCGATATGCCGCCGGCGATCTTGGTCAGCAGTTCGGCATTCTCCTTGCCGGCGATAAACTTCACGAACTTGAAGGCGGCGTCCTTCTTGTCGCTCCAGGAGGTGACGCCGAAGACCGAGCTCTCGATGCCGGAGAAGCTGTTGGCCAGCGGCGCGTCGGCGACAAGGGTCGGCCAGCGCATGGCGCCGAGGTTTTCGTCGCCCAGCACCTTGCCGAAGGCGGCCCAGTTGACGGCGTCGGAGATGATGGTGCCGGCAAAGGCGGCATTGCCGCTCTGGAAGATGTCGGCGCCGTCCGGCAGCATGGTGATCGAGGGGGCGCTGGAATTGGTCCAGCCCTTCTCGGTGATCGAGGCCAGGCCCTTGAGGATGTTGACCATCTTCGGGTCGGTCCAGGGCATCTTGCCGGCGAGCATGGCGCGCATGTCGTCTTCGGTCAGGTAGTTGCGCGCGATTTCCGGGAAGTCCCAATAGGCCGGGAAGATGCCGGAAAGGCCGATGGCGAGGCAGGTCTTGCCGACTGCCTTCACCTTCTCGCACGCCGCCCCCATCTCGTCCCAGGTCTTGGGCGGGTTGGCCGGATCGAGTCCGGCTTCGGCGAGCACCTTCTTGTTGTAATACATGACGTTGCCCTGGTAGCCGAAGGGCAGGCCATAGCAGGCTTTCGTCGTGTCGAAGTTCAGGCAGCCGCCGCTATAGGTGATCAGGTCCTTGCCGGCTTCCAGCACTTCCGGCGGCAGTTCGGCATAGGCGCGGCGGCGGTCGAACAGTTCGAGGCCGGCATTGTTCTCCATCACGTCCGGGCCGCTCTTGGTCGTGATGTAGGGGCCCTGGACTTCCGGATAGCGGTCGAACGGCACCGTCTCGAGCTCGACCTTGATATCCGGGTTCTGCTTCTCGAATTCGGCGACCAGCGCCTTCCAGTAATCCGCGCCGCCCGGCTCCCAGTTCAGGACGCGGATCGTCGTGGTGTCGGCAGCCAGCGCCGCCGGGCCTGCCAAGGCCGTCATCGAGGCGAAGGCGAGGCCGGCGAGCATGGCGCGGGCCGATCGGCGGCGCCCTCCGGCCGCGAGAGAGGTCGATGTCATGGTGTGTCCCTTCCGTCAGGTTTGGTCGCGCTGCTGTTCTGGAATCCGGACCGAACCCGGCGGAGAGCAATCCGCCGCCTGGGTCTGGTCTTCCTTCGGGTCGCCGAGCGGTACGCTTCCCGCGCCGCCATCGCTTGCGCGAGGCAGTCGAAAGAAGGCGCGATTGAAGCGGTCAGCATCCCTGTCACCCCGCCATGGCCGCCTCCCTTGAAGCGGGATTTTGCGCGGCCATGCGGCAACGCTAGCACAGCGGTTTTTCTATTGAAATAGTAATTTCTTATAAGAAAGCGCGTTGTTGATCGGGCAGGGATAGGGGCGGCCTAAAGCCGCCCGCCGCGCAAGGCGCGGCGGAGCAAGTTATTGAAAGAATTCATAAATAGACGATGCCGGACTGCTTCTCGCCGGGATGGATGCGAAGCGCAGCGTCTGACCTCCAGGCGGCACCACCCCGCTCCGCCCTCATCCCGAGGCGCTTCGCGCGAGCGAAGCCTCCAAGGAGGCTCCATCGGGCATTCCGGCCTTCCAACGAAATCGGAGGCCGAGGATCGACGCGTTCCCTGGACCCTCCTTCGAGGCCCGGATTCGCCGGACGCCTCAGGGTGATGATCGCGTTCTTCGAAGGATGGAGGCCTGCAATCGAGCGGCGGTCGTTGCCTACACCGCCTGCGGAACGATGCCGCCGAGGCGGCTGGAGGCGAGGCAGGCGTCGACCAGGGCCATGGTGCGGATCGAATCGTGCACGTCGGTGTCCAGCACGCTGTCCTCGCCGGCGGCAAAGCGCTGCAGGTTCGACATTACCGCCCCGAACGCATCCGGCACGCGCTCGCCGACCAGCGGAATCGTCGTCCACTCGCCGCCCTCGACGATCACTTCGAGCTTCTCCGGCACCGGCTTCAGATAATCGTGCAGATAGCCGAGATCGAGATGGGCGCAGCCCTTGGTGCCCTCGACGCGGATGGTCGCGTCGATGTGCTTGGGGCCGTAATTATAGGTGTGGTTGAGCGACAGGCAGCAGCGCGCCTTCGGGCCATAATCGAGGATGATGCTGGAACGCGCATCCTTGAGGTTGGGATAGCGCGGATGCGGCACCGCCTTGGCATAGACGCTGTCGGGTTCGCCGAGGATCGAGCGAATCCAGTCGAGATAGTGGATCGAATGCAGCGGGATCTCGACGGCGTCGAGATGCGGGATGAACGACCACATCTCCCAAGGCATGTAGATGGCGAGCCGGACTTCCAGCTCGACGATGTCGCCGAGCAGGCCGCGCCGGACCGCGTCGCGGATCGCCAGCATGGAAGGCGTGTAGCGGAGCTGGAAATTGGTGGCGGCAGTGATCTTGCGCGCGTCGATGGCGGAGAGGATCTGCCGCGCGGCGGCGAGATTGGCGCCGAGCGGCTTCTGGATCAGAGCCACGCTGCCGACCGGCAGTTGCTCGACGGCGCCGAGTATCGCCACCGGCGGCAGAGCGAGGTCGAACACCGTGTCCTCGCCACGCGCGGCGATCGCCGCCGCCATGCTTTCGTAGACGACGGGGATGTCGAATTGTTCCGCGGCCGTGCGCGCCTTGGCCGGATCGAGATCGAAGATGCCGGCGACGGGCAGGCCGATCTTGCGATAGGCGGGCATGTGGGCGCTGCTGACGATATCGCCGGCGCCAATCAGGGTGATCGGCCGCGGCCGGCTCGGCATCGGCCAGGTCTGTTCGAGATTCAAGCCAGCCGTCATGCCACCCTCCGAAGCGCCGCCAGAGCGCATCCGGCAGCCTGAAACTGTCTATTTGTATCACTGACGATAGTCGACGTTGATATTTGATAGGAGATGGGCAATCCTGTCAACAACGCGGGCAGGTGCCGCGCGGCAGTCCAGAGGAGGATGACAGGATGGTCGGTACGGGTGAGGTTCGGATCGCGGGACGGGTCAGGCTGGAGGGTGGCGAACGGCACGTGCATGCGGCACGGCGGCTCCGCGCGGCGTTTCCGACGCTCGAATTCGTGCCCGCCGTTGAGGCATCCTCCAGCCTGCCGGTCATCCGCCTGGTCGAGGACCGGTCGCTGGCCGAGGGCGCCTTCACGCTCACCGTGCGGCCGAAGGACGGCTCGAATGCCGAGATCACCATCGCCGGCGGTCCGTTCTCGGGCGTGATCTATGGCGCGGAGGAGCTGATTTCCCGCGCGAGGATCGAGGGGGGCGCCGTGCAGGTGCCGACCGGCGAGCGACGCGTCGCGCCGGGCCTTGCCTATCGCACCTTCTGGACCTGGGACCATTCGACCAACTGGGAATTGTCGCAGGTCGGCCACCAGGAGATCGGCGTCTTCAACCCCTATGGCAAGCCGCCTGCGGGCTTTCTGGCCGACTACACCCGGCTGGTCGATTTCGCGAGCCGCAACCGCATTCCCTCGGTCGTGATCTACGGCTTCCTGCGCAATTCGCATGGCGGCATCGAGGCGGCGCAGGAGCTCTGCCGCTATGCGACCGAGCGCGGCGTGCGCATCGTGCCGGGCATCGCCATCGGATCCTATGGCGGCGTCTACTGGGAGGGCGACCATCCCTACAACCTCGCGACCTGGTTGAAGAAGAATCCGCAGCATGCCGCGACGATGGAGAAGGGCGTCGGCTTCCAGATCGCCGATCTGGATTTCCCGCTCAATTTTCCGCGCTCCGACTACACCATGAGCGCCTGCCCGAGCGCGCCGGAGACGATGGACTGGATGGAGGAGGCGGTCTCCTGGCTCGCCGACACCTTCGAGATCGGCGGCGTCAACATCGAGAGCGGCGACTATGGCGTCTGCGGCTGCGCGCGCTGCGTCGCCCGCCGCAACAACGAGGCCGAGGCCGCCCGCCGCGTCGACGACCATGGCGATTCATGGTCGCATACCGACATGGCCGAGAATTTCCCGCGCCTCTACCGTGCGGCGAAGGCGAAGAAGCCGGACGCGTGGATCTACAGCGAGCTGCAGTGGGACAATCTGTTCGATCCGGTCGCGCATGACGCCCAGCGCAGCATGCCGAAGGGCGCGATCTACCAGCACACCACCAACCGCACCTTCTGGGGCCGGCTGCAGAAGGAGCTGACGCGGGCCGACGTCGAGAGGCTGCCGACGCAGCCCAACGTCCTGCGCTGCCAGTTCGCCTGCCAGTGGAACGGCGACCGCCGCACCGAGCGCTATGCCTTCAACGGCCGCACCTTCGCCGACATGAACAAGTTCTGCGCCGATGTCGGCATGGAGGGGCTGACGGTCTGGGGCGAGCCGTCGCCCTATCACGCGACGGTCGAGCTCTCCTATCTCGCCTTTGCCCGCTTCGGCTACGAGCCGACGCTGAGCTGGGAGCGCTTCATCGCCGAGGACGCGGCCCCGCTTCTGGGCGGCGTGGCGGCGGCCGAGCGCTTCATTTCGGTGGCCGAGGAACTCGACGCCCATATCGAGCTGCCGGTCGAGCGGCTGAAGGCTCTGAAGGGCGAGGCCCGCGAGGCGTCGCGCCATAGCGACGACGAGGTCTCGCGCCGCTGGCTGAGCCTGGAAGACCAGATCGCCCGCCGCGTCTTCATGGGGCGGTAGCGGTCGGAAACGTCGCTCGGCCGGTCTCCGATCCCTCACCTCTCCCTCAGGGAGAGGTGAGGGATCGCGCTCATTTTCAATGCAGGCGTATCCTGGTTCGCGGCCGAGCACAGGATTACCCATCATAAGCCAAAATCGCTCTGGAGGGTGGGAAAGCCGGCGTCCTAGACTGGTAAAAAGGGCGGAGATCGCGACGATCTTCCGCCTAAACCGGGGAGGATGTCCGCTTGGCGGAACCATCGCATTTCGTCATCGTCGGCGGCGGCACCGCCGGCTGGCTCACCGCCTTCATCATCGAGGACAGCGCCCGCCGCCAGAAGCTCGATATCCGCGTCTCGGTGGTCGAATCCTCCAGGATACCGACGGTTGGCGTCGGCGAGGGCAGCACGGCGGCGATGCGCGTGCTGTTCCAGCATTTCGGCATCGACGAATTCGAGTTCTTCCGCGAGACCGGCGCCACCTTCAAGCTCGGCATCCGCCACACCGACTGGCGCCGCAAGGGCTTCACCTATTACGGCCCGATCGACGACCCGCATCAGGTCATCGCCGCGCCGCCAGGCGCCCCTTCCGACTATCTCAACGTCTATTGCGTCGCCGCCGGCCGCAAGGTGCAGGACATGCACCTGTTCGGGCCGCTGCTGGAGCAGAAGAAGGCGCCCTATGCCAGGAAGGCGGACGGTTCGCTGGTGGCGCTCGGGCCGTTCCACCACGCCTTCCATTTCGACCAGGCGCGGGTGGGCAAATTCCTGAAATCGAAGTCCCGCGGCGTCGCCATCGTCGACGCGGTGATCGAGGGCGTCGAGCGCGACGGGGAGAGCGGCGACATCACGGCGCTTCAGCTCGATACGGGCGAGCGGCTCGCCGGCGATTTCTTCATCGACGCCAGCGGCTTCCGCAAGCGGCTGATCGGCAGGGAGCTGAACGCGCCCTGGATCTCCTACCAGAAGGAACTGCCGGTCAACCGGGCGCTGCCGTTCTGGCTCGACATCCAGCCCGGCGAGGAGATCAACAACTATACCCATGCCTGGGCGCAGGAAGCCGGCTGGATCTGGCAGATCCCGACCCAGGGTCGCTATGGCTGCGGCTATGTCTATTCCGACGAATTCAAGACGCCGGAAGAGGCGAAGCGCGAGGTCGAGGCGACGCTCGGCCGCGAGATCGAGGTGCGCGACGACATCCGCTTCGAGATCGGCCGGCTGGAGAATGCCTGGATCGGCAACTGCCTCGCCGTCGGCCTGTCGTCGAGCTTCCTGGAACCGCTGGAATCGACCTCGATCCACGGCACCATCGTGCAGATGATGCTATTCACCAAGCGCTACATGAAGCGGCCGGAGGCGATGACCGCGGCCGACCGTGCCGACTACAACCGCCGGGTCGGCCGGCAGGTCGACGACTTCCGCACCTTCATCAACACCCATTACGTCACCGAGCGCCACGACACGCCGTTCTGGCGCAATGTGAAGGCGGAGCGGCTGCATCCGGAGACGAAGGAGCGGCTGGCGCACTGGAAGCGGGAAATGCCCCGGCGCGAGCATTTCGGCGATTTTCTCGACGGCCTGCCGCATGTCGAGACGCAGCTGCATTATCCCGTGCTCGATGGGCTCGGCCTGCTCGACCCGGCCGTGGCGCGGGCCGAGATGGCCAAGTCGCCGGCCCTGCGCGCCTTCGCCCGCGAGACCGTGGACAGCCTGGTGAAGGAATACCGGCAGGCGGCCTCAAAAGCGCTCGGCCATGCCGAATTTCTCGAGCATGTGAACCAGCATGGCCGCTGAGCTCTGGTTCGCCTGAAACGAAAAGGCCCCGGCGGAGAAACGCCGGGGCCCCTGCGCGTCGCATGCCGGGGGAGGGGCAGGCTACGCCACGCTCTGACTTTTCTGACTGATTCCCATTCTTCCCCTCTCGCTGAGGAGAAATTCGCGTAACCCCCTCCTCAACATGCTGAGGAGGCCCAGAGGGCCGTCTCGAAGCACGCAGAGCGGCTCCGCTACCAAGATCTGCCCTCGGGCGGTGCGTCCTTCGAGGCTTCGCTGCGCGAAGCACCTCAGGATGTTGGGGTCGGAGAGCTGCAGAATGTCCTTCCTGGGCTGTGCGGACGTTTGGCGGGTGAGGGTTTAAGGCCTCACCCGATCGTTTCCTAAACCCTCGCCCGGCTCTTGGAGCCGATAAGCAAGGCTGCGCCTTCACGCCACCCGCTGCTTGGCGGCGCCGCGGGCCCATTCGGGCAGCCACTCGCCATGGGCGGCCAGCAGGTCGTCGACGAGATGCCAGATCTGGTCGAGATCCAGCTCGGCGGCGGTGTGCGGGTCCATCATCGCGGCGTGGTAGATGTGCTCGCGGTTCTCGGTGAGCAGCGCCTTTACCGTCAGTTCCTGCACGTTGATGTTGGTGCGCATCAGCGCGGTCAGCTGCGGCGGCAGTTCGCCGATATAGGTCGGCTGGATGCCCGAGGCGTCGACCAGGCAGGGCACTTCCGCCGCGCAATCGGCCGGCAGCGAGGTGATGCAGCCATTGTTGCGGACATTGCCGTAGATGACGGAGGGTTCGCCGGTCCAGACCGAATTGATGATCTCGGAGGCGTATTCCTTGCTCTGCGACACCTCGATCTTGTCGGCCGAGCGGTAGGCCTCGGCCTGGGTCTTCCAGCGGGCGATCTGCTCGATGCAGCGCTTCGGGTATTCGTCGAGCGGAATGCCGAACTTCTCGATCAGGTCCTCGCGGCCTTCCTTGATGAAATAGGGCGTGTATTCGGCGAAGTGCTCGGAGCTTTCGGTGACGAAATAGCCGAGGCGCGTCAGCATCTCGTAGCGCACCTTGTTGGGGCAGCGCGGATTCCAGCCGGGCTTCGGCGCCCTGCCTTCGCGATAGGCGCGGACCAGGTCCGGGTAGAGGTCGCGATAGGAGCCGTCCTTCTGGCGATGCTCGAACTTCAGGTAGAACGCCATGTGGTTGATGCCGGCGGCGCGGTAGCGGATTTCCTCGTAGGGAATGTCGAGGTCGAGCGCCAGCTCCATCGCGGTCCCCTGCACGGAGTGGCAGAGGCCGACCTGGCGGATGGCCGGGTATTTGGCCGTGATCGCCCAGGTGTTGATCGCCATCGGGTTGACGTATTGCAGCAGGATGGCGTTCGGGCAGATGGCGAGCATGTCCTCGCAGATCTTCCAGAGATGCGGCACGGTCCGCAGACCGCGCATGATGCCGCCGACGCCCAGCGTGTCGGCAATGGTCTGGCGCAGGCCGTAGCGCTTCGGCACGTCGAAATCGGTGATCGTGCAGGGATCGTAGCCGCCGATCTGGAAGGCGACGACGACGAAATCGGCGCCCTGGAGCGCCTTCTTCTGGTCGGTATAGGTCTCGACCCTGGCTTTCGCATCGAGCGTCGAGGCGATCTTGCGGACGACGACGGCGCTCTCTTCGAGGCGCTGCGGGTTGATGTCCATCAGCGCGATGGTGGCGCCCGACAGCGCCGGGCGCTGCAGCACGTCGCCGACGATGTTCTTCATGAACACGGTCGAGCCGGCGCCGATGAAGGTGATCCTGGGATTGGCAGTCATGGGGAGAAGCTCCGGGGTAGGCAGAATAGTTAGGCGGCTATTTCGAACGCGGCGCGGACGAGGCGGGCGGTGTATTCGCTTTGCGGACGGGTCAGCACCTCGCTGACCGGACCCTGTTCGACGATCTTGCCGTGCTGCATGACGATGACGCGGTGGCAGAGCGCGCGCACGACCTTCAGATCATGCGAGATGAACAGGTAGGAGAGGCCGCGCTCGTCCTGCAGCTTGCGCAGGAGATCGATGATCTGCGCCTGCACGGACAGGTCGAGCGCCGAGGTCGGCTCGTCGAGCAGGATGAATTCGGGCTCCAGCGCGATGGCGCGGGCAATGGCGATGCGCTGTCGCTGGCCGCCGGAGAACTCGTGCGGAAAGCGCGACAGGATGGTGTCCGGCATGCCGGAATCGCGCAGCGCCTGGCGCACGCGGTCGAGCCGGTCCTGGCGGCTCGATCCGATGTTGTTGACTACAAGCCCTTCCTCGATGATCTGGCCGATCGACATGCGCGGATTGAGCGACGAGAACGGGTCCTGGAAGACGATCTGCATGCGCGAGCGCAGCGGCCGCATCGCCTTGCGGTCCTTGTCGTGGATGGGCTCGCCGTCAAAGACGATCTCGCCCGTCGAATGCTGGATCAGCCGGATCAGTGCCTGGCCGAACGTCGTCTTGCCTGAACCCGATTCTCCAACGATGCCAAGGGTTTCGTGGCGTCGCAATTGGAGGCTGAGATTGTCGCAGGCGAGCAGCTGGAAGAAGTCCGGCTTGAACAGGCCGCCCCGCTTCAGCGTGTAGGCGACGCGCACATTGCGGCCTTCCAGGATCACCGGCGTGTTCTCGGGCAGCGGGTTGGCGGCGCCCTTCGGCTCGGAGGCGAGCAGGTGGCGCGTATAGGCATGGCGCGGGCTCTGGAACAGTGTCTCGGTGACGTTGTGCTCCTTCACCTCGCCATGCTGCATCACATAGACATAGTCGGAGAACTGCCGGACGATCGTCAGGTCGTGCGTGATCAGGATCACCGCCATGCCGTAGCGCTTCTGCAGCTCGCGGATCAGGTTGAGGATCTGCGCCTGCACGGTGACGTCGAGGGCGGTGGTCGGCTCGTCGGCGATCAGGATGTCGGGCCGGTTGGCGAGCGCCATCGCGATCATCACGCGCTGGCGCTGGCCGCCGGAAAGCTGATGCGGATATTGCTTGATGCGCGCTTCCGGGTCCGGGATCTGCACTTCCCTCAAGAGTTCGAGCACCCGGGCCGTCGCCTCGGCGCGGGTCATCTTGCGGTTGTGGATGTGCAGCACTTCGGCGATCTGCTGGCCGATCGTGTAGACCGGGTTCAGCGAGCTCATCGGCTCCTGGAAGATCATCGCGAAGCGGTTGCCGCGCAGCTTGCGCTTGGCGACCGGGTTGAAGGCCAGCACGTTCTTGCCCTCGAACTCGATGCGCGCCTCCTTGGCGACGGTGGCTCGCTTCGACAGCAGCCCCATGATGGTGCGCGCCGTCACCGATTTGCCGGAACCGGATTCGCCGACGATGGCGATGGTCTCGCCCTTGTGAAGCTGGAACGACACGTCGCGCACCGCCTCGACCGAGCCGCCCTCGACCTTGAAGGTAACGGCGACGTTGCGGGCATCGAGGATCAGCTCGCGGCCATGCGCGTTCAGGTCATGGCGTTCGGCCGGGGCGAATTCGTTGGGGGTCAAGGCCATGAGGCTCCGCCTAATAGGGGTCGATCGCGTCGCGCAGGCCATCGCCCAGCGCATTGAACGCGAAGACGGTGATCAGCACGAAGACGACGGGGGAGAGGATCCACGGATAGGAGCCGATCACCGAAAAGGCGCCGGTATCCTGCAGCATCAGGCCCCAGGAGATCAGCGGCGGCTTCACGGCGAAGCCGAGGAATCCTAAGAAGGATTCCAGCAGCACGATGGTCGGGATCGCCAGCGTCACGCCGACGATGACGTGACTCATGACGTTGGGCAGGATGTGGCGGAAGATGATCCGCCCGTCGCCGGCGCCGATCGCCATGGCCGCGCGGACATATTCGATGCGGGCCAGCGCAAGCGTCTTGCCGCGCACTTCTCGCGATAGCTGCGCCCAGCCGAGCGCCGCCATCACGCCGATGACGAAGGCGATGAAGACGTTGGAAGGCGCGGTGATCGGGATCAGCGAGGTCAGCGCCAGGTAGAGCGGCAGTTGCGGGAAGGCCAGCACCAGCTCGACGAAGCGCTGCACCCAGGCGTCGATCCGCCCACCCAGATAGCCCGAGGTGATGCCGATCGTGGTGCCGACCGTGGTCGTGATGAATACGACGATCAGCGCGATGGTGAGCGAGATCCGGGATCCGACGATCCCTCGGGAAAGGATGTCGCGGCCGAACTTGTCGGTGCCGAGCAGGTGGATTGGCGCCCCGTCGCGCGAGCCGAACAGATGGATGTTGGACGGGATCAGCCACAGGATCTTGTAGTCGAAGCCGCGCACGAAGAAGCTGAGCACATGCGGGTTTTCGAGGTCCGGCCCGTTCATGGGCTGGAACGTCACCGGATCGAGCTCGTCCGTCTCGACGATCGGATAGATGCGTGGGATGAGGCTGAAGGAGCCGTCCGGCTTGAAGAAGCTGATGTGATCGGGCGGCGCGAAGCCGATGCCGTTGGCGCGCGGATCGACGGGGGCGACGAAATCCGCGAACAGCGCCATCAGCAGCAGGCCGACGACCATGACCAGACCGATCATGCCCATGACGGAGCGGCGGAAGCGGCGCCAGACCAGGGCGAAATAGCCCTCATTGCCATGCGCGAAGCGGGCGCTCGGCACGGCGGGTGAAGCGGCGGGCGGCACAGTGGCCGTTGTCTCGGTCACGTCGGTCATTCCTTGCCTCCGCCCAAGCGCACGCGCGGATCGAGCAGCGCCAGCAGCATGTCGGCGATGATGTTGCCGATGATCAGGGTTGTCGCCAGAACCAGCATGAAGGTGGCGGTGACATAGACGTCGCCCACCGCCATCGAGCTGACGATGGCAGGTCCCACGGTGGCGAGCGAGAAGACGATCGCCACCTCGATCTCGCCGGTCAGCATGTAGGGCAGGACAACGCCCTGATACATGACGAGCGGGTGCAGCGCGTTGGGTACGGCATGGCGCAGGATCACCTGCGATTCCGGCAGGCCTTTCGCGCGCGCCGTCTCGACATACTGGGCGTTGAGCGTGTCGAGCAGATTGCCGCGCATGACGCGCATGTTGTAGGCGAGGCCACCGAAGGTCGCGATCGCGACGACCGGCCAGACATGCTTCACCAGGTCGACGAACTTGGCCCAGGACCAGGGCGCGCCGCCATATTGCGGCGAGAAGAAGCTGCCGATCTCCTGCACGTTCAGTTTGAAGGCGAGCAGGTAGACGATGATGATCGCGATCAGGAAGCGCGGCACGGTCATGCCGAGGAACGACACGAAGGAGAGCACCGAGTCGATCCAGCTATACTGGCGGGTCGCGGCGACGATGCCGAAGGTGATGCCGATGATCGACGCCAGGATGTGGCAGGTCAGCGCCAGCAGCAGGGTGCGCGGCAGCCGTTCGGCCACGACCGTCGAGACGGGCTTGTTGTAGAAGAAGCTGTCGCCGAAATCGAAGCGTGTGAGGATACCCCAGAGCCATTTGAAATATTGGAGGACGACGGGATCGTTGAGGCCATGCGCCTGGCGATAGGCCTCGGCCTGCGCCTCGGCGACGACGGCGGAGGCGCCGCCCTGGTTCATCAACTGGGCGCGGATGAAATCCCCATAGTCGCCGGGCGGCGCCTGGATGATGGCGAAGGTCACGACGCTGAGAACGAACAGCACCGGGATCGCCGAGAGAATCCGCATGGTCAGGAAGCGCAACATCGGGGCAACAGCTCCCTGTTCTGGGCTAGAGGGGGACAAGGGGGCGGCAGCCCGCTCCCTTGTCCGGATCGATGGATCGGCGCGGGCTTAACCCGCTACCGGTCAGCCTTTGGCCGGTCCGCCCTTGTCGCCGGGCGCGCCGGGCAGCGTTTCCGGGAACAGTTCGTACTTGCCCTGCTTGTCGGCAGGCACGAACACGCGCTCGCGGATGATGCTGTCCTCGGCCCAGTTGAACAGGTTGATCGGCACGCCCTTCGGGATGTTGGCGAAGCGCTTGTTGATGATCAGCGCACCCGGATACTGCGTCAGGCCGATGCCGTAGACATTCTCCGTGTAGAGCTTCTGGAACTGCTTCATCAGTTCCTTCTTCTCGTTCGCGTCAGGGGTCGTGATGAACTTGTTCACGACGTCGACGATCTGCTGTTCGAAGGGCAGCAGGTCGAGCTGGCCATCCTTGCCCGCACGGTGGAACCAGCTGGTCTTCGGGCCGACAGGGGCGAGGTTGACGGTCTTCTGCACGACCGAGGTGAGGTCTTCCTGGTTGCGGAAGATCATCCAGTCGAACTGGCCGCCCTGCTGCAGCGCGTCGCGCTGCTTGCCCTCGACCTGGTTGAGCAGGACGCGGATGCCGAGCGGCTCCATCATCGCCACGACGCCGTCGGCGAGGCTCTTGTCGGTCTGGTAGTCGGCATTGACGAGGAGGGTGACCTCAACGTTCTTGCCGCCCGCCGTTCCGGCGGGGAAGTTGACGATGCCGTCGCCATCGGTGTCCTTCAGGCCGGCCAGCGCCAGTTCCGCCTTGGCGCCTTCGAGATCAAAGGGATAGTAGGCGGTCGAATCCTTGTCGTAATAGGTCGTGCCGGAATAGATGCCGCCCGGATAGATGGTCGTGAACGGACCCTTGACCAGCGACTCGCCGAGGCGCTTGCGGTCGACCGCCGAGGTGATCGCCTTGCGGAAATGCTCGTTGCGGTTCAGTTCGCGCACGGCCTGGGCGCGCTCGTCCGGCTCGCCCCAGCCATTGGCCGAGAGGTTCGGATAGAGCGAATAGCCGATGATGCGCGGGCCGAATTCCAGGCGGGCCGGCGCGTCGGCGCTCGCCGAGCGCTTCAGCGCCTCGACGAAGCTCTCCGGCTGCTCGAGATTGGCGAAATCGCCCGATCCGGCCACGGCCTGGACGTCGCGATCGGCCCAGGTCGAGAGCTTGTAGTGCAGCTCGTTCAGGTAGGGCAGCTGGTTGCCCGCCTCGTCGACCTTCCAGTAATAGGGATTGCGCCGCATGACGACGATGTCGTCGGGGCGATACTCGACCGGCGCCCAGGCGCCCATCACCGGAATGTTCATGTATTCCGGCGGGAAGGCGTTCTTGTACTGCTCGTAGGTGTTCTTCGAGTATTTCGGATGCTGCGGCTTCAGGATATGCGCCGGGCCGGGGCAGAAGGTGCCATAGGCCATCTGGTAGAGATACTGCTTCGGGAAAGCTTCCTTGAAGGTCCAGATCAGCGTGTAGTCGCCATCGGCCTTCAGCGTGGTGCCTTCGCCGAACGAGCCGGGCGCGGCGCCGTTCAGCGGCGTGACGTTCGGGTCGTTGACGTTGTCGTCCCAGTAGAACATCGCGTCGGCCGTGGTGAACGGCTGGCCATCCGACCACTTCGCGCCTTCGATGAGATGCATGGTCAGGGTGTGGCCGTCCTCCGACCATTCCCAGCTCTTGGCGAGGTTGGGCAGCGGCTGCAGCTCATCCGCCTTGATCTGGAACAGCGGACCCGAGCGGGTCAGGCATTCGGAAAGGCCGATATCGATGCCGCCCCAGCCCTGCGACTGGCCGCCGACATAGTTCCAGCCTTCCGGACGGCCGCCGATGACGTGGCGCATCGTGTCGCCATAGACGCCGAGGCCGTCGACCATGTTGCCGGTCTTGTAGACCATCGGCTCCTTGGGGAGGCGGTCCTTGACGGCGGGCAGCTTGCCGGTCGAGACGAAGTTCTTCGTGACCCAGTCGGGCTCGTGATAGTCGGGCAGCGCCTTGAATTCGAGGATGTCGGCCGCGCCGACATAGTCGATCTTGCCCTGGGCGTCGAATTTCGGCGGATCGGGCGGCGTGATCGGCGGCTTCACCTGGGCCTGCGCGGCCAGGACCGAAACGCCCAGAAGCAGGCCGGCTCCACCAAGAGCCAATGCGTATCTGTTCATAGTTCCTCCCCTTTGAACGGCACCCGCGCGACGCACTGGCACCCGTTTCTTCTGCCTTCCATGGCGACCTCCCGCGCAACGCCGTCCCAAGGGCGCGGCATGGGATGCCGATCCGGCGCGATGGCTCCTCCCGTCGCGCCGGATCCAGATGTCGGCCCGGCGGCTACTCCGCCGCCTCGACCTTCTCCTTGGCCCGCTCGGCGCGGACGGTCTCGATGCCCCGGATCTCGCGCCGCGCCGCGCCCTGCCAGTCGCGGGTGGCGACGGTCTTGTTGGCGAGGCGCGCCTTGGCGTCGTCGATGGCATGGGCGTATTGCGGCAGCCAGCGCGCCTGGGCGACCAGCATCTCGTCGACCATCTGCCAGACCTCGTCCGGCGAGCAGATCGCGCCGACCAGCGGATCATGCAGCACGGCGAGCTTCAAGAGCTCGACATCGCCGGTGACGGCGGCATGCACGGCCATGCGCTGGACGTTGATCGAGGCCATGCAGGTGGCGGCGCAGGCTTCCGGCAGCTTGATGCCGGCCGTCATGTTGAGGCCGAAGCGGTCGACGAAGCCCGTCGATTCGATGATCGCATCCTCGGGCAGGTTGGTGATGATGCCGCGGTTCTTGACGTTGAAATGGCCGCGATAGACGCGCCCGGTCTCCAGCGCCTCCAGGATGTGGCTGGCATGCTCGTTCGAGCGCTTCTTGGGGTCCAGCGGCTTGCCGGCGTCCTCCAGGAATTTCGGGAAGTCAGTCTCGAACCAGTTGCGGGTCTCGGTCGAGTGGCGGAGATAACCGCCGGTTTCGCCATGGATCCAGTTCGACATGTCGATCCAGCGATGGATCTCGTCCGGCCGCTTGCGATACCAGGGCAGGTATTCCGACAGATGGCCGTTGCTCTCGGTCGAATAGAAGCCGAAGCGCTTCAGGACGTCGATGCGGACCTTTTCCTGCTGCGAGAACACCGGATGCGCCTCGAAGGCGGCGACCAGCTCGTCCTTGCCGATCTTGCGGCCGCGGAAGCGGATGTCGACATACCAGGTCTGGTGGTTGATGCCCGAGCAGATGAATTCCAGCTCGCTCTCGTCGGTCGCGCCGAGCACTTCGGCGATCTGCTCGCCGCCATGCTGCACGCCGTGGCAAAGCCCGATCGTGTCGACCTTGCCATATTCGATCGCCGCCCAGGTGTTCATCGCCATCGGGTTGGCATAGTTCAGGAAGCGCGCACCGGGCTCGGCGACCTCGCGGATATCCTTGCAGAAGTCGAGGATGACCGGGATGTTGCGCTGGCCGTACAGGATGCCGCCGGCGCAGATCGTGTCGCCGACGCACTGGTCGACGCCGTATTTGAGCGGAATGCGGATGTCGTCGGCATAGGCCTCGAGCCCGCCGACGCGCACGCAGCTGATGACGTAGCGCGCCCCGGTCAGCGCCTCGCGCCGGTTGGTCGTCGCCGTGATCTTCGTCGGCAGCTTGTTCTCCGCGACCATGCGGTCGAGGATCTGCCGGACCATGGTCAGATTGGGCTCGCTGATGTCGGTCAGCGCGAATTCCACCTCGCGCAGTTCCGGCACGCAGAGGATGTCGGAGACCAGCTTCTTGGTGAAGCCGACGCTGCCGGCGCCGATGATGGCGATCTTGAAACTAGACATGGCGTTTCTGGGGTTCCTCGGAGGCGGCCGTCGCGCCCATGGCGCGTTTCCTGGCAAAGGGGCGAGGTCGGGCGTTCGCGAAAGCTACGGAATTGTCTCGAATATGGCGGGGTTCTGGCAGCCTTGGGTGGTATTGGCTCATGCCGCTGCTCTTTTTTATCGCCCGACCGCTTGGCTCAAGGCTAGTATGCGCAAGGTTCATGCGTGAACCAGAGAGAATTTGTGCTTTCGTGGGTGATTTTATGCTCGGAAAACTGGCCCAACGTGCCCCCGTCATGAAGACCGTATCCCTGCCTCGCGGCCGCCACCGCCTGCACACCATGCCGACCAGCACGGGCTACGAGATCCGGACCGATTCGAGCTATAGCTGGGACGGTCGCAAGCGGGGCCAGACGCCGTTCACCGTGCTCCAGCATACCGTCGCCGGCTCCGGCAGCCTGCGCTACGACCGGCGCCACTACCGGATCGGGCCGGGCGAGACGATGCTGGTCGTCGTGCCGCACAATCACTGCTATTCGGTCGAGCCCGGAACCCCCTGGGAATTCTTCTGGATCTCGATGAACGGGCAGGAGGCGCTGCGCATCCACCGGCAGATCCTGGAGGCGACGGGACCGGTCCTGCGGCTGCGGCCCGACACGATCGATCATCTCGCCTATTGCAGCCTGCGGCTGATCGATGGTGGCGGCGAGACGCCGGGCGCCGCCTCGGCCGTCGCCTATGAAGCGGCGACCGCGCTCTATGACGACGTGTTCGGCTCGCACGGCGCGTTGCTGGCCGATAATGGCGTCATCCAGCGCGTGGTCGAGCACATCCTCGCCAATCTCGACCAGCCGCTCTCCGTGCCGGAACTGGCCGAATTCTCGGGCTTCAGCCGGGCGCATTTCTCGCGCATGTTCGCCGCAAGCGAGGGCATGCCGCCGGCCGAGTTCGTGCTGCAGGAACGAATGCGCCGCGCCGCCCGGCTGCTGGCCGGGCAGCAGGTGCTTTCGGTCAAGGAGGTGGCGGTGCTCTCTGGCTTCGACGATTCGAACTATTTCGCCAAGGTGTTCCGCCGCTTCTTCGGCACCAGCCCGACCGAATTCCGCACCACCGGCATGTATGCGAGCGCCGGCTCCGGCGGACGTCCGCCTGATTCGCTGTGAGTCAAGAATAACTACATGTTGACGAATAGAGAAGGGGGCGCACTAGATCTGCGTGTCGAGGCTCTTTCGAGTCGCAAGATTCGGAAGTTTGAGGGAATGCCGGGACGTCCTGGAAAGGGCGAAGCCGGAGCTGCCCCCGCAACTGTGAACGGCGAGTATCTGCCCGGAGAGACCACTGGGGCCGCAAGGTCCCGGGAAGGTGGGCAGAACGACGACCCGTGAGCCAGGAGACCTGCCTCGACAGAATGAAAACGTCCTCGGGCGGGGTGTCCCGGTGGAGCGCTGGATTCGTGCGGCCCATTTCTGGGGGCCGTTGGTCCTGTTCGCTTCCGCTCGGCCTTTGCTCCCAACATCCGGGCTGAAGCCGATGTCTGAAACGATTGATCTGGACCGCAGCATGCCGGTCGCCCCCCATGCGTCGCTGGCGCCTGCGAATGCGCCGTCCAGGCCGTCCGCCGTCGCCACGCCGGTGTTCCACGTCATCCGCCGCAACGGTTCGCTGTCGGATTTCGACGCGTCCAAGATCGCCGTCGCGCTGACCAAGGCGTTTCTCGCCGTCGAGGGCAACAGCGCCGCCGCCTCGCGCCGTGTGCATGAGATCGTCGAGGATCTGACCGGCCAGATCGTCAGCGCGCTGACGCGCCGCGTCGGCTCCGATCGCGCGCTCCACATCGAGGACGTGCAGGACCAGGTCGAGCTGGCGCTGATGCGCGGCGAGCACCACAAGGTCGCCCGCGCCTATGTTCTGTATCGCGAGGAGCGTGCCCGCGCCCGCCGCACCGCCGAAGCGGTCGCCCCGGTCGGCGCGCCGCTGCTCAAGGTGCGCGGCGCCGATGGCGTGCTCCGTCCGCTCGACGAGCGCCGGCTGCGGCTCGTCGTCGACGAGGCCTGCGCCGGCCTCGCCGATGTCGATGCGGCCGCGATCCTCTCCGAAACCCGCCGCAACCTCTATGACGGCATTTCGCTGGCCGAACTGGCGCTGGCGCCCGTCATGGCGGCG
>Ga0182738_1001415_pt1 | contig 30169 bp, 23 predicted proteins | sample eDN5th30CBELigMG_FD_128876 | JGI IMG/M metagenome (GOLD analysis project Ga0182738, IMG submission 128876) | Enriched Miracle-Growth compost microbial communities from Emeryville, California, USA - eDNA 5th pass 30_C BE-Lig MG (version 2)... ...
CGAGTTTTTGAAGAGTCAATTTGACTTCATTTTTGAACTAGGAAATTATTTAAAGAGAAGAATGTCATCCTCAACTTCTTCTTAGTATATAAAACTTGAGATTTCGGAAATCAATAAATTTTTTTTTTTCATGATGTTTGGCAAATTCGATAAAATGAAAAGAAAAATATTTTTAGACCGAAATCTTCCGAAAAAAAGGAATTTAAAAAAAAATTTACATTCAGGCTCTTTGAGGGCTTTTTTCCATTTTATTTTGGGATTGGAAGTCAATGCTCCTTTCTGAGATTTTTTTTGGGTTATTTTCTTGAAATTCAAATTCCTCTGATTGAAAGAATTTTTCCCAAACTTTGTTGGCTTTTCACTACAAAAATGAAATTCCTTAAAAAGTTCAACAACAATAAAAAATCTTTCATATTTAGACAAAAGGAAATTCATGACTTTTTTAAAGAAAAATAAAAGATGTAGATGTTTGAAGAAAATCAAATATTTGTCTCTCTTTCTTTTTTTGCTTTGTGGAAAATAGTCAATTTGAGGGAGAATTTGAAGATTCGAAAAATTTTTATTCGAGGGATCTTTAAAAAAAGTGAATTGAATGATTTTTATTTTTTGAGAAAGAAAAAAAATTGAAACTTGTACAATCATGAAATTTTTGTTTCAGACTTTCTTTGCAAAAAAGAAGATATGAGCTGAAAAAATTCAGAAAAGCGTTTGCCAACAATTTTTTTGTAAAAACTTTACTTGCAAAGTTATTTTCAAGGCTCCTTCCCAAAGATTTTTTTCTGAAATCTTGGAGGCTTGCTGTTCTTTTCAATAAAGAAAAGCCTCGGAATTTTTATTCAGCAACAAAAAACCAAGCGAAAATTTTGGAGATAAGACAACTATTTTACCAAGGTCATCATGGAAGTTCTATTGGATATTGAGACAAGATTCATTTTGAGTCTTGAAAAAATTTTTTGGAGATTTTTTTGCTTTTAAAGTGCTCGAATTAATCGAATCAAAAAAAGTACTATAGGAAAATGAACCATCAATTTTTTAGATTTTACTCTTCAGTAATTAAATTATTTTTGTAAAACTCTGTCTCTGGAGTTAACCATCTCTCAACAACTAAATCTTCATTTATAACGGCATCAATCTGTTTAACAAAAAGAGCATTTTGATATTTTTCTTGGATTGTGAAATTTTGGACAATAAATCAAACTCATAGAATTTATATTTTTCTTTTTTACAATATTTTTTTTTCTTTTTTCAAATCTCAAAAAACATTCAAATAATTGGCACATGTTTCTTTCATCTTTCGCCCCAGGCGTATCTCAGGTCTAAAATCGACTTTTATATATTGGCCAAAATAGAATCCTTAAAATGGTAAGTCATATCTTTTATGTTTCTTTGGATCAACAAAGGATTCAAACAAAAATCAATTTTTTCTGAACAAGTCGAGATTTCGAAAGAATAAACGTGAACTGAAAGTAAACATAATCTCCAAAAATAACAGAGAAACACTCCAACAACATATTATTTATGCTGGGTTTGATTAATTTGAAAATTGACATTTGACAAAATAATAAATAATACGTGCGTGAATACGTCGATACATTATCTATATGATTATTTTTCTACATACCTATAAATACTAAGTAGCAAACTATTCTCAATAATTTAAAATCTAATATATAATATCTAATGAGATCTCTTTCCTTTTTGGCTCTTTTTGCCATTATTGCTTTTGCAACTGCCTTCCAAGCCAACCCTTCCTTTAGATTAAAAGTTCCCAAGGACAGCCCAATCGTTGACGGCTTCCGTCCTCCTGCTGTTCCTTTGATTGTCTTTGACCCCTTCATGAGCATCTGGTCAATGGCTGACCATCTTTACGATGACTTCCCCAAATTCTGGTGCGGACCCATCAAGGCCCTTGTTGGTGCCATCAGAGTTGACGGCAAGACTTATCGTTTTATGGGACCGGGCGGCTCAGGTGGTGGTATTCCAGTTGATGATGTTATTACTCAAAAGTCTGTTCGAGTCGAACCAACTCAAACTTACTATATTTTCCAAAATGATCAAGTCACTTTACAAGTCCGTTTCTCTACTCCCACTATTCCTACCGATTTGGACTTGCTTTCTCAACCCGTTTCATACATCACTTTTGATGTGACTTCCAATGATGGAAAAGACCACGAAATTGAGATTTACTATGATCAAACTGCTGAAATCGCTGTTTCTAACGTCAATGAACAAGTTACCTGGGAACGTCCTGCTGATGGCGTCCTGAAGATGGGTACCACTGCTCAAAATATCCTCGGAAAGGCCGGAGATTGTGATGCTATCAACTGGGGTTACGCCTATGTTAAGGTCGTCCCTGCTAGCAGCTCGGATCAACTTTTCACTGCATTTGCTGGCTCAAATCTTGCTCGTACCGGTTTCGTTCAGGACGGAACTATCCCCTCTCAGGATGATACTAGAGTTCCCAGAGCCGCCAATGATGACTGGCCTGTTATCGCAGTTTCCTGGAAATTCACTGTGAAATCTGGAGCAACCGAGTCTCGATACCTCACTTTTGCTTATGATGATATCGAATCCGTTGACTTTTTCGGCACCAAGCTTCCTCCTTACTGGAGAAGAAACGGTCAAGATGCTATTGGCATGCTCAACAATGCTACTCGTGACTACCAACAAAGAATTCAACAACTTACTCAATACGACACTGACTTGTTGAACCAACTTTCTGCTGCTGCCGGCCCCAAGTACGCCACTATCGCTTCTTTGTCTTTCAGACAAACCTTTGGTGGTTGCAAGTTGGTCTGGAACGCTCAATTAAACACTCCCTGGTACTTTATGAAGGAAATTTCCAGTGATGGTGACATCCAAACTGTCGACGTCATTTTCCCTGCTTCTCCTCTTTTCTTCTACACCAATCCCTTACTTATGGAGCTCACCATGATCCCCCTTTTGGCCTACGCTAACAACGAAACCAACATTCCTTACAACCTTTCTTGGGCTCCCCATCACTTGGGAACTTATCCCATTTGCAATCTTCCTCCTTGGCAACAAGAACAGATGCCCGTTGAAGAAACTGGTAACCTTTTGATGATCATTGCTGCTCTTGTCACTTATGGCAAGGCTCAAGGCAAAGATTATCAATCTTTGATGTTCCCCAAGTATGAGAGTATTATCAAGTCATGGGCTGACTATTTGATCAGCGGCACCGGAGTCTTGCCCGATCCTGGCGATCAATTATGTACTGATGACTTCTTGGGACCCTCTCCCCACAACGTTAACTTGGCTCTCAAGGGTATCGTTGGTTTGGGATGCTATTCTAGAATGTGCGAAGCCAGAGGAAACCCTGTTGATGCTGCTAAATATTTGGGTTTCGCTACCACCTACGCTGCCTATTGGGTCAAGAACGCCAACGACGGAGATCATTACAGATTGCAATATGATTTGGCTAACACTTGGTCTTTGAAGTATAATATGCTTTATCACTACATTGTGAATGCTGGCGTGTTTGCCAAGGATGTTATGCAAACTGAGGTTGCTTACTACATGAACCACAACATGAACCAATACGGTATTCCCTTGAACAACCAAAAGGCCTTCACTAAGCTCGATTGGCTTTCCTGGATCGCCGCCATGGCTCCTAATGAATCTGATAGACTCGCTATTTTCGAGAAGATTTACAACTTTGCTAATGAATCTCCCAGTCGTGTCCCCTTGACTGATTGGTACGATACCGTCCAAGGCACTCAAAGCGGTTTCCAAGCTAGAACTGTCGTCGGTGGTGTCTATGCCTGGATGTTGTTGAAGCCCCAGTCTAAAGTAGGAGTTGAAAAAGTCAACTTTTAAAAATTGGGAGTGAAGTGAGGAGAAATATAATAGATTCAGAAGAAGAGAAAGGGAATATTTGTTTTGAAGGAGTAAAATTTATTGAATATATTTCTCTCTATATATCTCAAATTATCTAACATACAGTTTATACATATCTAATATAATTTATTATCAACGATTATCAACAATAAAATTTTCTCATATATGATTATTTTTTGAGCATTTGGAGCATCTGGATTTGGAGAGCATTTTGATAGTTGTTTTTGCTGTCCAAATTACTTTTTTGGTACATTTGAGCTCTTTGATTAGCAAGTAATCTGTGTTTACCAACCTTCCAATAGATCTCAGGATCCACATTGATGATAGCTTGTTCTAAATCTTGAAGGAGATTTTTGATAAAAGCATCGTCTTTCAATGCAGACTCTTGAACTTCGTCTTTGAAGCTTTGGAGACTCTTTATGGCTGCAATCCATTGTTTTTCATCTGCTAATTGTCTTGCTTTGTTCATCATGAAAGCTCCCTTCACTCTGTAATAGTTTTTCATGACTTCAAAATCATCCTTATTATCGAAAACTGAGATATTTTCGTTTTCATCCAATAGTGTGACATATAAATCAGCATGCTTGATAATTTGTTGTCCATCGAGTCCAAGAATAACAGCTTCGACTGAAGCAATCTTAACTTGTGAGGGTGGTTCGTATGATTTTCTTTTGATGGCTGGGAGTCTTAGCTTGAGAATATAGTCTTTTTGTCGTCCAGCCATGAGGTTGATGAGCTTTGTAGAGCATTGATCTTTATGGTAAGTCCACATAGAAGAGTTTCCATAGGAGTCGAGAAGTTGGACTCCTTTAATTTGATGGGATTGCTCAGCTTGAACACTGATGATAACATTTTGTGAGATGGAGCTTTGAATTCCTCCTAGACAATCAATGAAGCATTCATCAACAGTCTCGAGTTTGTCGACAAAGTAAAAGTTGCCATCTCTTAAGTCAGCGATATCAGTCATAAGGCGAGGATCGTGATCACTACCAAAGCCAAAAGTGTGAATGGAAACATTTGAAGGGAGGTCAAAAGCTTGGCAGCTTGTTCTGACTTTGTGTTGAGCTCTGGAATCCAGACCATCTGAAAGCAAGAAGATACTGGTTGTAGAGTTGATGTATTTGCGAGATTTGAGGATATGGAAGGCGTGCATCATTCCGAGATTGATATCGGTGCCACCCTCACCTTTAACAGTCTTCAGAATGTTTGTAATGGTGATTTTGTTTTCGTTGGTCATGTTGATGAGAGGAACAAGTCTTGAAGCCTTATCATCAAAAATAACAATGGAGAGTCTATCTGCATCTCCAAGGAATCTGAATAAGGTTTGGAATGATTGGATAACAAGTTGAATTTTGTGACCTGCCATACTTCCACTGTGATCAATAACACAAACTAAATCAACTGGAGTTTTGTGTAGAGATTTCAGATTATTTGCAGCAAGAGAAACGAGCAATGGGAAAGTTTGCCATTCATTTGGGTTAGCTTGGATAATTTGTTTCTTGAGCTTTATAGAAAGGTTGATTGAATTAGCAATTTCGGTGCTGGCTTGGGTTGTGATGGTTGGGGATTTTGTTGAAAATAAATCATTATGTTTAGCAAAAGCTGCATCATCGAGATATGAATTTGTTAAAATCTGACTGTCATCATCATATTTAAGGGTGATGAGATTTTGGTATTGTGCGCTCTATTGAATGGGAATAAATAACAGGGAAGATGGGAAATTTACATTTGTGATATTTTCGAGAGGAAATGATTCTTCGTGGTGGTTGCGGTTAAAGTTATTATGATTATGATGTTTCTTGAAACCATCGCGTGGTCTGTCTTTTCCGAATCCTCCTCGATGATGGTGGTCTTTGTGTTTAAAGTCTTTATTAAATTCTTTTCTTGGGTGGTGATGAGAATTAGTGAAAGTTTTTTGCTCTTCAAGTTGGATTGGTTTTTCATCAAGGTACATTTGGTTGCTAACAATGTTAGTTGCTTGGGATTGTATGGGATCCAAGATAGTTTGATAATCACCGAATTGTTTCTTATGGTGATGGTGATGATGACCTCCATGTCTTTTATGATGTTGTTTTTTGAACGAGTCCATTTTATTTTGTCAAGTTGTGAATATTTTTGAATGTTTTGTTTGAATTATAAAATTGAAAGAGACCCCTGGTTTAAATAATAAAAGATTTACCCTAAATTTTTCGTTGATACACTGAGATTAATGTTACCCTAAATTCTTTTTAATTCACAATATTTTATCATTACCCTAAATTTTTCTTCTTTTAATTTCTGTTAAAACTCCTTCAATTTCGGATGATTATTATAACTTTCAATTTTCAATGCTCGATAAACTTACCTTCAGAAATTATGAGCACATCTTTTATAGAGGACAAAGATTTTGGCTTGATTCGAAGTGATATGATGTTTGAGAATAGAATGATACCAGACTTTCTTTTTTTCCGGGAAAGGTAAAACAAAATGTTGTGATTTTATGGAAGAAATAAAAACCAAGTAGAGGCTTCTTATCAATAAATCACTGGCATTTCTGAGCTCATACAATCCTAGTCAAGATGAGTTCTCTAATTTGTGGAGTCAAAAGAGTCATAAAGTCGAAAAGAGATGATTTTTTTTTCTTTGCTAAAATTGCTAAAACTAAGATAGAACTCTCTCATTCTGACTCTGAGAGAAATGGAGGAAAACGAAGGTTGCTTCAAGTTCCAAAGAAAATTCGATTTGTTTGATTTCATGAAAAAATTTGAAAATTTTTAAAAGAAAGATTATAAAAAATTTTTTTGATTGGAAAGACTCCGAGGAGAGCGGAAAAAATTTTCTTTTATAAAAAATGAGAAAGAGAAGTTTCAGGATTGAATAGATAATAAAATTCTGGTGTCTTTACGACATGATTATAAAATAATTAATCCTTGATTGTATCAGATATGTAATAATAATATTTTATTGAATTAAAGTGATCATTGATCTTTGCGAATGGATAAAACTCATACAAAGCTAGAAGAAAACATTGTATTGAAAGCTCATGAAGTGATAGAAAGAGCTAAAAATGACAAATTGATTAAAGTTGTGGAATCTCAAGTCCCATATAATCCAGATATAAGATTGAAAGATTTATCTATAAATGCATATGGAACAGATGAAGATCTGACATATGCATCAGATAAATGGTTTAGAAGTAATATAAGAAGAGGAAATACAGTGATTGAAGTCCATGGAGCTTCAGGAAAGGTTGAGGAGACATTTTATGCAAGAAGAGGATTTGAGAAATTTTTCGATTTAATGTTTGAATATATGCAATATAACCTTGAAGAATTGAAAGATTTTGATAATTTTGGAATAAGAAATGCCGCCGAACATTATGAATTACATGATGTGATCTTTGGAGGGGCCAGAAGAAGCATAAGAGCAGGAAATAAAATCACTGTTTTCAAGCTCGTGAAAGCTAATGGAGAAAATGCTCAAGTTGGCTGGGTTGAGAGTTTAAAAGCTTGGGTTGTGGCCTCAAAGAATGTGAGTATTTTGGTGAGAAATGAAGAGGATTTAGCTAGTTATACTACCGAGAGAACTAGTTTTGCAAAGTTAATTGCTAAGGAATGGTTTAGACATGTGAATAGAATTGAAAAGGCAGGCTTATTGGGTGAATTAAAGCAATATATGAATAACAAGACTTTTGTCGGAGAGTACTGCGGAAATCAAGAATATCAGCATTTGGTGAAATACACTGAAGTTGATATCCATTTCGTGGCTGCTGTGGATAATAATAGCAATGTGACTTGTTTGCCTCCAAGTGAAGCTTTCCAGATCTTTGAGAAATTTGGACTTACGCATGTGAAATATTTCGATATGGGGGCTTATGATAACTGGCAAGCATTTAACCAAGCCCTTAAAAAGATTTATGTTGATGTTTCAAAAGCAACAATTGATTCTGAAGAAGAAGGTTCTGTGATTTATTTGGTGGAAACTGATAAAGATGGTCACCAAAAGACCTTGAGTTTGTCGAAAATGAAGACATTGGAATATCGTATTTACAGAAAGCTTCGTGAGAAATTGAAGAATTTCATGAAAGAAAAGAATACAAAGCCATGGAGGGAGTTTTATAAGAAATTCCAACAAGAAGTTCAAGATTTATGCAAAGAAGCCAAACCACCAACTTCTTTAGGATTCTATGGAGCAGTTGCAAGAGAAGCTTTTGAGTTTGCCGAAAAACACGGAAAGAAATCCGGCTTGATTCATGATCAATACATCTCTTTTCTTTCATTATTAATGCATGAAATGAGTCAAGGTAAAAAACTTGATGCCAGTTGTTTCAATGAAGAAAATATCAAGAAGATCATGCCTATTCCTTGGACCGAATATACCGAGATATACAAGGGTTCTGAAGAACTTCCTACAAGTCATGAAGATCTTGATAAACCAAAGGAGGCCCAGAATAAACAAGGAAAGAAGGTGTATATATTGATCCCAATGGGAATTCCAGGAATGGGCAAGACATATTTTTTGGCATCATTTAAGAAATATATTGAAGAAAATCATTGTAAATTTAGCATGGTTTCAAGTGATGATACAAGAAAGGAATGCATGGATAAGATGGCAAAAGCAAATAAGAAATTGACAAAGGATGAATTATTTGCCAAGACTGCAACAGAAGCGAGAAATTTGTTTAATGAAAGACTTGGAGATTTGATCTTTAAGAGCGATAAAGTGGGAGGAAAAGCTCATTTTATTTACATTGATAAGAATCACCCTCCCAATGCCGTGCCAGGAACTCTGAAGGTTATTCGAGAAAATAGCACTCCTGCTCTTGATATATCAATTATTGCATTGACTCCATTGATTGAAGGCGAATGTTTGAAATTTGATGACCATGATAAGAAAATCAGATACCCATTCTCTGCAAATTTCTTCTTTAATTGTTTGGACAGAGTCCAGAATAGATCAGATCATCAAACTTTATCTGGAAATGGGGCCCAAAGTGCAGGAGTTATGATGACCTTCTTCAACTTGTACCGAAATGTCAGGCTCAACCATGAGAGTATTGTGAAAAATGGCTTCCATAAAGTTCTCAGCATTCCATTCACCAATGAGTTAGAAAAGCCAGAAATCCCAGAAGAGTTGTTGAAAACCTTTATCAAAATTATCAGAGCAACAAAGGTTGGAGATCAATGTGATAAAAACAAACATCTTCCAAAGTTTATGGAGCTCTATGAGGGTGCAAAACTTCAATTTAAATATCCTGAACCAAGCCATATTGAAGAAAGTGTCAAGAAATTCTTCGAGCACGAAATTGTTCCAGAATTGCCTGAGAATTATCAACCTGTAGGGGTCACAGATAATTTTGAAGAATCAAAAGTTGCGGAAGATAAGCATGGAGAAAGTGGTTCTCAATATAATCCAGAGAAATTGCCAGTATATTTAGGATTATTTACTGTTGAAGATGAGGTTCAAAAAATAAAAGATTATATTGTTGAAGGTTTGGATTTATTAATCGAGAAATATCAAGATCCTGACTTGATCAAAGCTAAAAAAGAACTCAAGGGAGAAGAACCCTTGCCTTTAGTAGAGTATTCATTTGTCGCAGACCCACATGTGACAACATTATTTATTGGAAACGATAAGCAAAAGAGATTGACCGAGAGTTTCAAGACATTTAGACCAGGACATAAGGGTGAATTGAGCCTTGTGGGATATGTGATTGTGCCAAATAAAATCATAACAGCGATCTGCTATCCAGATCAATCAGTGATAAAGATTGAAAATAAATTCCCTCATATGACTTTGATGACAGGAAAATGGAAACCAAAGAACAGCAACGATTTGTTTGAAGCATTATTTGGACATAAAGGAAAATTGAAGGATAATTATGTCAAAAAAGAATTTGATGAAACAATGAAAATCACGACGAAAGTTGGCAAAGATTCCGTCCCTGCTTACTTAGTTTTCCGTCCTAAAGGGAAGGAAGTAAAACTTCAAGTTGAAGCCAGGGAATTCAATAATTAGTTTGTTCTATCTATCGATATTGTTATTGTTCTCTTTAGTATGAAATAATTGACAAAAAAAGTAATATACTGGTATCACTAATTTTCTGAGAGAAAACAATTAATAAATTTACCTTTATCTTCAATAAAAATGGATCATCAGGATGTTATTGAAGGCGTATTTGTTCCAATTTCTAAAGAAGAAGTAGAGATGGAACCGTTGAGTATTCAAGAATTATTTGAGAAAATTAAGCAAGATAAGAATATCAAGGTGCACGATATGAGAGTACCTTTTCAGAAAGACATTCAGCTTTATGATTTTGCTTTACAATCTCGAGGACAAGATGAAGACAAAATGTATGCAGTTTATCCTTGGTACAGACAGTACATAAGAAGAGGCAACACTATTTTATCAAAGAAAGAACCAGAGCCGAGTTTGATGTATGGAAGAAAAGGATTTGAGAAATTTTTTGATTTGATGATCGAGTATGTCCAGTATAATTTGGAGGAAATTCAAGATTTTGGAGGTTTAAGTTTGGGTGATGCAGATACTCATAATGGTCTTTATGACATAATTTTCGATGAGGTTTATAAGGCCATGGAAAATGGATTGAAAATTAATGTCTGCAAGTTAGTGAAGGCTAATGGAGAGAATGCTCAAATTTCATGGATAAAAGATGTAGGAGCTTGGTTGATCGCATCAAAGAATGTGAGTATGTTGGTGAGAGACGAGAACGATTTAGGACTATACAAGGGTGATAGATTTCATTTCGCAAAGTTGATTGGAAAAGAATGGATGAGGATCGCACAGAGAATAGAAAAGGAAGGATTGATAGAGGAGTTGAAGGAGAATATGAATGGAAGAACATTTGTAGGAGAATATTGCGGAAACCAGAAATATCAACATTTGGTAAAATATACAGAAATTGATATTCATTTTGTGGCTATTGTTGAAAATGACCAGATGACAACTTGTTTGCCTCCCAGCGAAGCTTTTGTGATATTTAAAAAGTTCAATTTGACTCGTGTAGGGCTCACAAATGTAGGTACATACGACAATTGGACAACGTTGAATCAAACATTGAAGCAAATTTATATTGATGTAGCGACCGCAAAAATTGATTCTGAAGAGGAAGGCTCAGTTATTTATTTAACAAAAGTTGATGAGACTGAGGGAAGACAAGAGACTTTGAGTCTTGCTAAACTAAAGACCTTGGAATATCGTATTTACAGAAAATTGAGAGAGAAATTAAGAGGATTTATTGGTCAAGTGAAAGCCGATTATAAGCCTTGGAGAGACTATTTTGAGAAGTTTTGCAAAGAAACCGAAGAGTTATGCAGAGAATTGAAGCCTCCAAAGGAGTTGGGTTATTATTTTGATGTGGCAAAAGAAGCTTTTGAATTTGGAGAGAATTATTGGGAGCAATCTTCTATTGTGAATGATGAGTATATTACTTTTCTTTCAGTATTGATGTATCGTATGAGTCAAAATCAGAAATTATTACCTGAGCACTTTGAAAATACAACTGATGTGTTGGCGATTCCATGGACTGATCACTATGTGAAATACCAGGCAAGAGAGAAGGTTGAAAAAGAAGAAGAGAAAAAGATGGAAATTGAACAACATGTTCAGAAATTGAAGCCAAAGAAGAAGGTTTATGTGATTGTACCGATAGGAATGCCAGGAATGGGGAAGACATATTTCCTTGAGAAATTCAGAAAGACAGTCGAAGGGAGCAGCGGTGAATTGAGTATAATATCAAGCGACATAGTGAGAAAGGAGTGTATGGATCGACTTGCAAGAAGTAATAAGAGGTTGACATTTGAGCAATTATATGAGAAGACTGGAAAAGATGCAAGAAATCTGTTTAATGATAGGCTGAGAGATTTGATATCAAAGAGTGATCAAAGAAAGAAGTGCAAAGCCCATTTTATTTTTATCGACAAAAATCATCCTCCTAATGCAATTAAAGGAACTTTGGATTTGATTCGTGGCAGTAGTTATCATCTTGATCTTGAAATTGTTGCTTTGACACCGAAGATGAAGGATCGAGAGAGTGTGATGAGATATGATGAGGAAGGAAAGAGTCATCAATATCCATTTTCAACCAATTTTTTCTTTACATGTTTTGACAGAGTTCAACAGAGAAAAGAACACGAAACATTACCAGGAAGTGGAGCAAAAACTGCAGGAGTTTTGATAATGTTCCTTCATATGTTTAGAAATGTGAATTTAACAAGTGAAAGTCTTGCTAGCAATGGCTTCCACAAACACTTTGAGGTTCCTTTCACAAATGAGACAGGTGACGCAGTGATCCCAGAGGATTTGATGGAGGCATTGTATAATGTATTGAGAGCGACAAAACCTGGAGAAAAATGTGAGGATCAAGGGTTAGTCAATACATTAAATGAGAATTATGAGAAAGCTGAAGTGAAATTTGCGAACCCAGAAGCTGGTTTTGTTGAAGAATGTGTTGAGAAATTCTTCCAAGAACAAATCCAACCTAATCTTGCCAAGATTCCAGAAATAACAGAAGACCAAGATGAAGATTATGTCGATGTGAATGGAAAGAAAGAGAGAATTGAAGATCCAAGAACTTCGGGAAATGAGTATAACCCAAGTTCTTTGCCTTTATATCTAGGGTTATTTGCTATGGAAGATCCCAGTTTTGAAGTGAAAGAATATATTTTGAGAGGTTTGGAGTTGCTTTCCAAGACCTATCCATATGAGAGAGCCCTTGTGAATAATTATAATGAATTAAAGGATGGTACAGCTTCAAATTTGACATATAGCACAACTTTCCATATAACAACGTTGTATATTGGGAATAATTTTAAAAAGAAAGAGACGGAATATTTCAAGAGTTTCCGAGAAAATGTGGTGATTGATCTGGATATTGTTGGATTTGTCATTGTTCCAAACAAAGTGGTCGCAGCAATCTGTTATCCTGATCAATCGATCATAAAAATTGACAATAGATTCCCTCATATAACTTTGATGAAAGGCCAATGGCCTCCAAAATCGAGCAATGACGTTATGGAAGCATTGTTTGGAAGATCAGGGCCTTTGAGTCAAAAATATAATAAAAAGGAGTTTGAAACGGATAAAGAATTTACATATAAAGCTCCCATTAAAGTCTTTAAAGGTTCAGGGATTGCTTTTGTTGTGAAAACTGGTCCTAACTTAAGGTTAAAATTAGAATCTCGTCCGAGTAATATGGCCTCTTAAATATTATTATGTTGTGTTTTTCTTGAAAAATTGAATTCTGTCATAAAATAATTAAGGAAAGGGATAGTCAAAATAACAGTGTAATTTTTAAATAAAAAATTTGCAGATTGCAAAAATGGCGATAAAAAGCAGTTTTCCGAGGTTTTTGATAGCATGTTTCAGTGTGACATTCTTGATCTTCTTTTTCTATAATGAAGAATCTCCTTCGCTCTTTTCAGAAAATGCCCAGTCTTTATTAAGCAACCCTCCGAATAGAATGATGGTTTCAATCCCAGTAAAAAGCGAGTCTTTGCCTTTGGATAAATCAAAGATCTCTTTCAATTCTTTTTCATTCGACAAAGAAGCAGTTTATGACAGAGAAGGAACAAATAGCTTTTTGGAGAAAGGAGGAATTGTCGCAAATAAAGACAGAAGAAGAACATTATTATGCAAATTGCAGGTTCAAAGTCAGTGCCAAACGAGTTATATTGCAGAAGTGATTGATCTTTTGTATGCATTTGCTCCTCTGTACGCTATGGACCAAAAGAATCAAATGGATCTTTATTTGTTACATGATAATTTTATGCATTATCTGAAGAGTATCGGAGTTGGTTCATTTGTGCTCGAAGCCATTCTCCCATCAAAAAACCAAGAATACTTGAGAACGAAAGCTGGAAACGATCCTTACGAAATTCAGCTGATGGTGAATGATACCTTTTATTACAGAGAGAATTTTTTGAATGTGATGGCGAGAAAGACAATGGGATTATGGGAATATATGATTTGGGTTGATGCTCATCAGCTTTTCGAAAATACATATTGGTGGGAAGAAGCAATTTACAAGATGGAGCAAACAAATGTTGTTCAATTTTTCCAGCATGTATCTTATCTTTGGGAAACCAATGCAACAGAATTTGGTTATCATGCAGCTGCCTATAAATACCAGCTTTATAATTTTATGTTTGAAGGCACCAACTATTTTGCAGGAAATGCCTGGGGTCTTCGTAAAGACGTGTATTTAAAGCTTGGATATATTCTGGATACGTGTATAGCAGGTGCTTGTGATTTTTCCTTGACGTATGCTTTGTTTAAAAGTACAGATGATTGGCCAGCAGGTTATGCGGGAGCTCCTGATTATTTTGAGAAATTGAAGCCTTGGATTCATGAAGCTCACGATGTGTTGCAAGAGAACTGGGGAGTGGTTAGAGGAGAATTACGTCATTGGAAGCATAGTCATAACTTTGATTATTTTGGAATTCAAAGAAAAGTGGCGCCTTATGTTGTTGAAAGAGACTTACAAAGAGATGAGAATTTCACTTTATCCTTACGAAATAAAGAAATGAGAGTTATTTTCCCGTTCTAAAAATGGGTAATATTATTTGAATTGTAATAATATGTTATTGTTTGGAGAATACATGTTTTGACAAATCTGATTCCTTCTTTGATTCAAAAATTAAGTTAATAAAACCAAGAGTTACATGACAGAAACAAAAGAATTTTGATGAGAGGCTATTTTGAAAGGAGAATATTAAGGGAAAGGATTATTCTCATTTTGTTCAGATCATATCATTGTGAGCAATTTAAATTTAAAAAAGGAAACATTTTTACAATACCATAGAGATTTCTCTTGAAATCAAGTAAGTTAACATGTGACACAGAATTAAAGGTTTTTTTATTAGAATGATGAAATTTTATCAAAAAAGGAAACATCCCGCGTGTTGTCATTACCTCAGTTTGAGATTTGACAGGCAAGATTCAAATAGGGATGCGAGGAAAAACGGTTTTTATTCACAGTTCCAATAGTTGGAAACTTCTAAATAAAGGAGTTTTTAACATTTTATGGAGAAAAATTCCTTCTCCTGTTTTTAATAAAAAGTTTAATTTTGAAGTTTTTCTAGAAAAATAGTGATATGTTTTATTGACCCCAATAATTGAACCCTGTCCCATAACTCACAAAGCTCTCTGAGAACATCTGTACATCAATAGGATGAAGGTTTGAAGGGAGAAAATAGAGAAAGATGCCTCCTTAGCCTCGCAAACCAGTAATTTTAATAAATTTTTATGGCTTTGTTTTTAATGAAATCTGATCCCATTCATTGATCCCATTCATCATACTGAATTTATCGTGGTTTTGAGAGAAATGAATTCCTCAATATTTATGAGTTGTTTTCTTGAGATCCTCAAGGAAGGAGGAGACCCTTCACTCCTCAATCAATCTTTTGAAAGAAGCTTTCTCCTCAGAGAAGAGTTTAGGGATATTTAGAGAATTCTATTTATTGACTGAATATGACAGACAGTAGATTAAGATTTTGATGATAAACTAATGCATATGTTTAACAATTTATAATACTTGGGAAAACCAGCCTAGATTAGTCTATTAAATACTAATTTAAAAATACGATGGACGGACATGAAATTGAACGTATGCTCAAGATCCGCTCAGAAAGTGAAAACCCTAAGGGATCCCGTGAGCAAGATGGCCAATCCTCTCAACATATTTTGCCCCGTGGAGAGTATATTCAGTCTAGTTTAAGTCCAAAGATCAGTATGAACAAAAATCTGGTCAAGCTCACACCTCTCGGAAAGAAAGACGGAGAAGATTCTGACTTGTCTTCTTTATGTAAGATACTCGAGGGTCCAAAATTTAACCTGTTGTTTAGTGATAGATAAAAGATTGAGCAGCATGACTACCAGTGATTCATCAGCGCCAAGTTCTGAAGAAAATACCCCAAAATCCAAGTCAGGAGATAAGAAGCCAAGCTCCTTTGCTGCTGCAAAGAGAAAGATTATAGATGCTGAAAGTAAACTGACTCAAAGTGCACAAAGTCTCAACAGAACAAGCATTCAGCTTGAAAAACCTGAAGATACCATGACCCCAAAAGCAGCTAGAAAGAAGGGCAATCTCTATAAACTCACCATTATGCAGAACGCATCCAAGTTTAGTATGGATAATCAACAACCCCAAACTGCAACAAACTTGAGATCCAATAGTTTTAAATCCGAACTTGAAGCTAAACTCGAAGAAGAAGCCAAGTTGCAAGAACCAAAATCAGTTTACCTTTCCAAGGTATCTAGCCAAAATACCTTTGCTGATAGACCAAAACCAGAGCCTACTTTCTCAATTAAAAACTACGTCTTTGGTCCCAAAGTTGATGAAAAGGTCATGAAGAAACATTTACAGCTGATCTTAAGAGGGCTCAACTATTCTATAAAGTTGTTGAAACCCCCACCACTCTCCTACGTCCAATCTAGGCAAATCATGCTGAAAGAATTAAAAAGTAAGATGGTTTAGAGGAGTGAATATCTTAACGTTACTGTTTAGAAAAGAATACAAAGACATTGGTGTTGGATCTTGATGAAACATTGATTACTTCTTGCTCTTTAAGAGATGATCCTGATAAAATCTTGACTCCTATCAATGAGAGCGGTGCTCCAGTAAGATTTTATTTTTTGAGTTGAGAAAACTTAAAGTTTTCAATTAGATTATGATAAAGATCAGACCATTCGCAAAAGAATTTTTAAAGAGAATGAAGGAACATTATGAGATTATTCTGTTCACAGCTGCAGTTTCAGTCTATGCTGAGACAATCATTAAAGAACTGGACCCTGAGAAGAAGTATGTCAGCTATATTCTTGATAGAAACTTCTGTTTGGAAACCAAGAACGGATTTTACATTAAGGATCTCCGTATTATAAAGAACAGAGAGTTGAAGAATATGGTATTAGTTGATAATTTGGTGCACTCTTTCGGTTTCCAAGTGGAGAATGGTATTCCAATCCTTGAATGGACTGGCAATAAAGCCGATCAAGAGTTGAAATATTTGGGCGACTATTTGGTTGAAGCAAAGAAACATGATGATTTGAGAGAATTTAATAGACAAAAATTGAGATTGATTGAATTGGCCAATTCCAACATTGAAGAAGTTATGGACCTTTAAATAATAGCGATAATGATCATGATAATGATAATGAACTCATTTTATTAATGAGCAGTTTGTTAGTATAATCATTATGGTATGGATCTCTTTTTTATGAAGAAATAAACATACATATCTATTCTTTTTTTATGTTCAAGTAAATAAATTTTTTTAAAAACACCTCATATATGGTATATATTTGTAAGTAAATAAAGAAATATATACTGTGTTTACTGCAAACAAAATCTGTCTCTGAAGTTGATTGTAATTAATTATCGAATTTCATCTCATTATGAGAAAGAATTTTGAAATTTAAACTCTCGTATCTAGAAAATCTCACTTTTAAATTTAAAAAAAAAAAGATTCATTCGAAAAGTTAATTATGAGAAAAATCCCTCTAAAAAAACCTAACCTTTATTAAAGATTGGTTAAGTAAGGGCCTTTCGTCCTGTAATGCTTATTGAACATTTTTGACCATGACCTCATTGTTTCATGTATTTTGGTGATCTTCAGCAGAAGAGAGATAGAATGGAAAAAAAATTGTTCAAGGTTCAGAAAAAACTTTTTTTCGAAATGTTTTAGAATTTTTTTCCCTGAAAATTTTTGAGAAAAAAAAACTGATGAAAAGTGATCTAGCTTGGGTATCTTGAGGATTGATTGGTCATCAGCCGAAGAAAAAAAATTATTAGAGGAGTATTTGGAAGAGATAATTATAAACAAATTTATAAAAAAATACAAGGTTTATTTGTTTCTTAGAAAATATCCCAATGAGCGAGTTATCAAGTTAGAGTATTTAGGGTGAGTTGATGTTTGTATTGATAAAACATTTGGTATTGATTTACTGACCTCAATGCCTTCAAAATCAAGTATTTATCTTGAAAATGTGTTTTGAAGGTCAAGATGAGGAAAATATTTTTGCCTACAAGTTGGCTTCAAAAGAACTTGACAAACAATAGAACAAGATGCATTCTGAAGCCAAGGGGTTGAATACTATACCGCCATAAAAATATGAGGATTAATATAAGTCGTTCACATTTTGTTTAATTTTGACCGGAAAACAAAAAAACAACCTTTTGAGTACTAATATTGGAGAAATTTTAACTCTATTTTGTGTATGCTTTATTTTTCTCTTTCTACCTTCTTTCCAGCTCAGTCATCTCATTTGATATCATCAAAGCGAAAAAAATAACAACTTTCTCGAGAAATCGGTCCAAGATGTTTTGCAAATTTGTTCAGGGAGGACATTTGAAAAATGAGACTCTGATTCAGAAAAAATTTTTCCTAAGATTTGAATAGACAAAATTAGTAAAAACGCAAAATAAAAAGTTTGAAGATTTTTCGACTAGAATAAATATTTCGAATGTCTAAATTCATTCAAAGAATCGGCACTGCCTCTACTAAATTCGCTATTGAGATCCACCTCACCAAAGTTGAGATCAGCTTGCTCCAACAATGTCGCGTTAGTGTCACTTTCAAAAGAGGTAAAGCTGCTTTTCTTATTTCATCACTCCTTTTGTTTCTTTCTTTGCCAATTTCCCTGTTATAAACGCTACTTTGGCTTCAATCTGGACAGTCCCTTCTTCCTGACCTCTGATAAGATCAGAATATGAAAATTTTGATGATCGAGAATAACATATTTGATCCGAACTTTTTGCTTTTCGAGTTCTTTGACTGTATGTTGTTTGAGTTTTGAGCATATTTTTCAATCTCAAATAGTCACTAGAATGTTCAACAATATTTACGGGATTGGGCTGAATATGAGAAGGTTCTCAAACAATAAAACTGATGTTGTTTTGTGATTATTTCTTATTTTTTATCGTTAATCTTTCGTAACAAATTTTCAGGCGAACATGTCAAGGAAACAAAAACCCAAGCTCCTCTTATAAACGGGGAGGCTATCTTTGACGATAGACTCAATATTCCCGCAACTTTATACTATGACAAAAAGAAGGATGGCTATCTTTCTAAAGACGTACTTATTGATGAAAAAATGAATAAGAGAATAATCGTTAAAAATAGGCAACCCTCTCATTGAACATCATCACTGCAAATACGACAAGACTTGCAGGTCTTACAAAAATTGATCTCGCTCATTATGCTAATCTTGGCCTTCAAGGTAAGTGAGACTTTTTGAGAAGAAAACTTATGCCCTTTTCAGAGCAAGAAATTGTCTTGAAAGTTGATAAATGCTTTGATAAGAATGCAAAATTTCACTTTACCATGCATATGATTCCACTCACTGAGAACTCAATGACTTTGAAAAAGTCCCCTTTTAGCCGTCAAAACTTGCCAGATACTATGGGAAGAATCGGTCAAGATTTATATGCCAAGAAGCATAATACTGATACTGGACCGCACTCAATGCAAACCCTTGATCATAACGTGTCAGCTGATTCAAGAGGATTTGATGGAATCTCAAATATCACAGTTGACAATTCAAGATTACAGCCAGGTCAAAATGCATTCAGAAAATCAAGATCACCGATAAAAGATTTTGATTGGAATATTCCAGGTCAAACTGTTCCTAATCGTCGTTCAAGAACTGTTGATTTTGGAAAAGATAGTGAAAGCAGTATTGAATTATCCGGTGGTATGAATAGCCAAACCAATGTCATTTCTGAAAAAAGTAAGATTTAATGGTAGTGTATTTCTGAAAAGTGTGAATAGGTTATGAAGGAATTCCAACTGATCAATTGGAGAAGAGAGTGGCAGAATTAGAAAGTCAAGTGAAAGTGTATGAAGTGAGAAATAAAAATCTTGAACAAAGAGCTTCAATAAATCATCAAAATTATGTCAATGCGAATAAAGAATTTGAAGAGATGAGACTACAATATGAGAAGATGAAGGTCGGATGGCATTTTGACAATCAAGAAACTACTGCTGCTGAGACCAATAAACATGATGATAATCAGATTGTATCTAAGAATTTTTGGCTGAGCTGAGAAATATTAATCCTGAATAGCACGAGATTGAAGCAAATTATCACAGGAAAGTTCAGGAACTTGAAGAAAGTCATCAAAGAACAATTCAACAATTAGAAGACAGTCATCAAAGAGCCGCTCAAGAATTGGAAAATCGGATCTATGAATTGACCAATCAACTGACTCAATATCAATCACGAAACTCGGATTTAGAAGAAGAAAATAATAGAGTTAAATACCAGCTTGAAGAAAGCCAAAGAGCTGCCACCTTCGCTCCTCCCCAGCAAGACAACATGACAACAGTACAAAAGATTAGAGAAAATGTTTTAAATTATCTCATAGAGTTTAGAAGTGAATTCAAAATATGAAGAATATGAGAATACTATAAGAGATTTACAAGAGAAACTTCGCCAAGCAGATGAAAGAGGGACTGATCATACCGCATTTATTCGTGAAGCTGACTTGAGAGTTCAAGAAGCTAATGAACAGATCGAAGAAGCTGAAAAGAGAGCCAAGAAGGCTGAAAAGCAGGCACAAGATCTTGAGAAAAAACTCAAGGATCTCAAGAGTGGTCATGAACATGAATTGTCTTTGAAGGATAAACGTGTGGAGGATTTACAACAGACAGTTAGGAGATTGGAAAGCCAAATTCAAGAAAGAGAACAAAAGGTGGAAGATTTGGAGACGTTATCAAGATCATATACAAGCGAAATTGAAGCATTGAAGAGAGTGACTAAAGCAAATTCTCATGATGAAGATGAGATCAGATCTTTAAAAGAAGAGATTTCAATTCTGCAAAGACAAAATAAGTCTTTAGAAGAGTCCTATAAGAAGCGAATAGAAGAATTGAGCAAGCAGAACTCTGAACTGAAGAGAGAATTGGAGAATGCCAAGAGTGAATTGAGCACAAAGGATATTGAAAACGAAAATACTGTGGCAAAGATTGGGTTAGAAAATGATAGATTGAAGAAGCAAGTGAAGGAGTTGAATGCCAAGATCCTGACAATGCAATATGAGGGCAATGAAGTTGTGCATCTTCGTGAAAGAATTGAAGAATTAAAGAGTAGAATTGAACAAACTGAAACCGAACTTTCTCAAGCCAAGGTAATGAATTGAGGAATATTTCTTTATTTATTATAATAGATGAGAATGACAAATTTGGTGGTAGAGAAAGAGAATGTGGAGAAATGCTTCCAAGATAGCGAAGATAATAACTCTCTCAGACAGAAGAAGATCGATAAACAAGAGAAAGAAATCTTTGTGTTGAAGGCTAGGTTCGGTGAATTGATGAATTCTATCATGGAATATGGAGATGAGGATTTGTTGGATAGAATGGAAGCAATTATTGCTGCTGAGGATATTGATTATTTAAGAACTAATAGTAGAAACACCGCTGGTGGTGCTTACTAGTTCTAGTACTTGTATAATAATATGTAAATATCTGATCTGATTTATTCTTAATTATATGTTGTTGATTTTAAGTTTTAAGTTATACTTCTTGTTCCTTTTTCAATCAATTTAAAGCGAGATTCTTGGCAAGAAGGCAAACAGAAAATCTAACTTTTCAATCTCAAAGCGAGAATATCCGCAATTAATAAATTTATTTAGTATTTCAAAATATCTTTTTTAAAAAAATGTCTTCTGAAAAAGAAAAAAATCCATCTGATATTCCAAATGAGACTCCAAAAAAAGAAAAGGAAAATATCGAATTAAAAGAAGAAGAATCATTAGAAAGTTTGGCAAAACGTCTTCAAGAAAAATACGGTATAACGAATGAAGATCTTGGATTTACAGCAAAACCAAAGGAATCTGGTTCAACAGAATTGGGACATAATATTCAAGAAGAGATAGCAGATCGTACTTTTATTGATTTAGAAAAATATGCACAGGTGAGGTCAAGAATCGTTGAGAATAAATATGGATTGAAGCCAATGAGTGAAATTATTTCACCAAAAACAGAAGAACAAAAACAAAAAGAATTGGAAGCTTATTTAAAAAGAAATTCCGTTGCGCCAGGAAGTCTGATGGATAATGCAGCAAAAAAGTTTAATAAGATAAGTGCTGTTGCTGAAAAAGAGATGAAAGAAATGAAGGAGATGGATGAGAGTTATCCATCAATTTACACATTTTTTGAGAATGTTCCATGGTACAAGCCAGAAGTGAATATCGGAGAGAAATGGGCAAATCAAGTGACATCACAAGTGACAACTGAAGTTGAGATGAATAGATCGTTGAAAAGAGGTGGATATATTTATCAACAGTGGAAAAGTGGAAGAGTTGGTGTGGATAAATATTTGGTTATTTTTGGCGTTTGTGGAGCATTTGTTTTGCCTGTTTATTTATGGTTCAGAAGTAAGAGTTATAAAGAGTTTATCCAAAATGAAAGAGGAATAAAGCCCGGCGATGATGTTGATTTGGAAAATATGAAATGGGATATCGATGATATTTCAAGTCACAAACGATTCTATGTCGATAGAGAAGAAAAACAAAAAACACAACAAAAGCTTGCTGTCCATAAAGAAATCCGTAAACTCGAAAATGAGCTTTATCCCGAAGGGGGCTTCAAATCTCCCTTTAGTAAATAATTAAATTAGATATTATTGATGTATTATTTGTACTATGCTATGCTATGATGAATTTTAAATAGCAAAAAAAATTTCAAGAAGATTTAATAGACGGAGGGGCGGATAATAATAAATAATCAAAAGTTTTTTGTACTTATAATGGTTTTATTTAAGGATCAAAGGACAAATGAAAACACTATTTATTTATAAAACTATTATGCAAACCAAAAACTTTTTACTGAATTTAAAATTACTTATATTCTTTAGTTACATACTCCTAAAATTTGAACAAACTTGGACATTTGCTTTTTTTTCAGATAACTACAAAAGTGCATATGTTTTTTTTAAACCTTCATTTTCTTCTTTCCAGCATTCTTTTGATTATTTTGTTTATTTTTACCACCACCATTCTTTGGTTGCTGTTGTTGTTGCTTCTTATTTTGTTGGGGTTGTTGGGTTTTTACTTGGACTTGCTTTCCAGGCTTCTTGGAGGCAATAGTCACTTTACTCGTGATGACAGTGCTCTTCTTCAAAATACCCTTGCCAGGTGATTCAGTTCCGATATCATTTCCATCTGAATTAACCTTATTTCTCTTGTCAAATTCTAGAGATATGACTTTAGGGATATTTTATTAAATAATGAATTACCTTTGACAGTATTTTTGGTTAATTGGAAGTTAACTTTTCTGGAATGTTCAAGTTTTCTCTTTTGAGCAGCTTCTAATTTGACATAATAGTCGGTATTCAACTTTTCAAAGAATTTTCTTTGTTGTTTAGGAGTTTGGAACATGTAGGGAGGATATCCAGCAACTGTACCATTGCCTTGCATAATGGCGTTGTTCAACATAGCCAATTCATCGTCACCTTCTTCTTCAATCATTTCGTCAATCAAATCCTCATCCAACAATTGCTCTTCCCAATCTTCAGGCAATTCAACTTCTTCCTCATCTTCCTCTTCTTCTTCAATAGGTGCTCTAGCGATGGGGTTAAATATGAATTTAGAAAATTGAAAGAATTTACTTTCCTCTCTTGTTATTCTTATTGTTCTTTTCTTGAGCAGCAGCTTGCTTTCCTTTCTTTTCAGGTTCTTTTTGACCCTTCTTGTTGGCAGCAGCCTTTCCTTTCTTGGGAGGTTCTTCTTCTTCCTCTTCTTCTTCGTCTTCGAAGTCATCATCGATTTCTTCATCATCCTCATCGAATCCTTCAGCATCATCAAAATCTTCTTCATCATCTTCCCAATCACCTTCTTCATCATCTTCAACTTCTTCAACTATAGCTTTTGCTTTTTTTCCTTTTTTCTCTTGAGCTTTGGCAGCGGCAACTTCTTTGTTATTAGCCTTCTTCTTTTCCTCTTCCTTTTTCTCAGTCTTGGCTTGGAGCTTTGATTTCTCCTCCTTCTTGGCAGCAGCTTTATTGTTGTTTTCTTGTTGCTTGACAGCTTTTTCCTTTTTACCTTTGCCTTTTCCTTGAACTTGAGCTTGAGCCTGGGGTTTTTCTAGAGAAAAAATTAGAACCCTTTGTTTCTATGCCCTCTCTACCTTTTTTCTTAAGTTTAGAAGCATCGATGCCTTCATCAGCGAGTTCTTCTTCCTCATCAAGATCTAACTTGGTCATGAGGGGGTTTTCAGGAGCGACAAATTTCAAGAATTCTTTTTGGACAGAATAAATGAACTTTCTGTTGACATCGCTAACTTCTTTGGAGCTGGCTTTTTTGAGTAAATAAGCAGCATATTTTTGAGCGTCAAAGGTGCTGAATTGTCCTTCTTGAAGATTTTTGATGAAGAATCTAAAGACGAATTCGATGACCTTTTGTTTAAGGGCCTTGTCATCAGAGTCTGAGAAGAACTATGGTAAAAATTATACATATCTGCTTAGACCTTCAATATACTTGGATAAAGGGATCAAGCAAGGTTTTCAAAACAACATGAGGAGGTTCAGTAAGTCCGAGCAAAGCTTCAACAAAGACTTGAATAACGTGCAAAGTAAGACCAGTGGACTTGATTTCTAGTAGAGGGGGTGAGAAATGCGAAAAGGAGAGGAGGCCATACGGAGTTTGTTTCCAAGGATGTTGTCAAGAAGGACTTGATTCCATTCCTTGACGAGCTAGAAGATTTAGAAAAGGGACTACACAAGATATTCTCACTTTGCCATTGTAATTTTTGTTTTCCAAGAAGATATAGACTTCATTGACACAAAATCTGGCGAGACTCAAGAATTTACTGGTTCTCCAATAATCGAGTTTATCCCATTCTCTATGGAAGATTTCAAAGCCTGCTTTTATCCAATTAAGCATCTCTTCATTAGATTGTTTGTCAAACAAATGCACCATATGTGCGATTTTTTGAGCAACATCCATTTGAACAGGGACTTTATCAGCAGCCCACAAGCCTATACATGTGAACAAGGAAAGAGAGTAAAAATTACCATAAAAGAGGCCCTTCCAGATTCTACGGTATTGACTTTCCTTGATTTTGGATTGACTAATCAAAGTGCTGATTTCCTTGAGGCATTTAAAACGTTCATCAGCATCTATAGAGAAAGAATTTTAGTTATTTCATTGCTGCGGATGATGAAGGGAGGCGTTACCATCAGAGACAAGTCTCTTTGCGAGCTCAGTTTCTTTAGCTTGACTAATTGTATTTGCTCCAGCTTGTTTCATATAACTACCACAAATTTCAATAGATCAAATAAATTTATTTAGCGGATATATACTCAAGAAAAAAAAAGGCGCAGGGTTGCAATCGATTACGATATTGAGGTGATTTTTTTTGGTGATATCCAAAGAAAATAAGTCACTAAAAGAATTGCCAAGAGCTTGTGAGTCTAAAAAATAATTGATGAAGAAGGGCTTCAAAATAGAAGAAAAAGTGTTGATTGAGACAAAAAAATATGAAAGATATGAAGAAAAAAATTATCACATATTGAGAGCAGATTTAATTTTGAAAAAGGGAGGAAAAGAGGAGTATTTAGGAGAGTATTTTATTAGTGAAATAGAAAAAGGGTGAGAAGATTTTGTATGAATTAAAATTTTTGATTCTCGTTAGTTAGTTAGAATATCTTGCATAGATTCATCAAAATTTATTGGTTAAATTTTTTAAAGGAAGGATTATCCACCTCCCATCAGTTAACTTTTTTTTTGTCAATGTGAATATTATGAAATCGAGATTTTTAAAAAGAGAAAAGAGAGGATCAGACCCTGTTAAGGCTCGAATGTTCCTCTCGATGATTTTTTTGAAAGTTTGAAATAAATGTGATTTTTTTGTAAAGCTACTTCCTTTCTTTATGAAAGAATTAAACCCTGAGGGAGGCGATGAAGTAAATTAGTTGGAGAGAGTTATTTTTGGGAGAAAAGTGTTTATTAGGGAGGAACTTCGATATATTGTCCTGGACCATTTGTCATTAGAGGTTTGGTTTCGTTGAATATTGTTAATTTAGAATTTTGAGAATTGAAAATTAATTCTCCTCTTTCTCTTGAGAAGAAATTCTTTTCTTTCCTCTGATATTCTCGAAGTACCATATTTTTGAGTGTTTTCATTGGCATTGAAAGAAAATTTGAATAAAAAACAAAAATAACAGAAAAAAAACTTTTTGAATATCAACAATAAATAACACATTAGCAACAAGAAATATACAGTATTCTTTACATAGACTTTTCGAAGCTTTCAGAATCACTTCTATAGGAATTTTCTTCTTGAATGATATTTAGTTGATTTTTAAAGTTTGCTTTTCTTCTTTTGATTCGAAGGCGCCTATAAAATTATTGATTTATTCCCTTTAATAATCGATTTTACTTGAGACTGACATAAATAAAATAAGTTTGATTAGGCTGTAAAGAAGTTTCTAGAGAGATTGAGACAGCCAGAGGCCAAGGTCCGAAAAACAAATGTCCTGGAGGTCTGAGTAAGGTGTACTTTGAAAAGATGGAAGCTTCATTCTCTTTGATTTGTTTCCAGACATATTCTGAAGGCAGCGGGAAATTTGTAATGAGTTTTTTTGCAAAAAGAACGCTCGATTTGAAATAGTCTTTTATTTGGATTTCGATGAAAGAGAATGGGAGAAAGAAAAACGAAGCTCGGTAGAGCTTCAAAAGTTTGATTCTATGCGGATTTTCGGTTTCAGATTCTTGTGAATTGCGAATAGAAGGACCTGCCCACGATTTGGATAATTGATTCATTGAACTTTCTATTTAAATTTATGATTATAAATTGTTCGGAAAAAATTGTTTTTATTTAGAAAGTCTAAATTTGGGGTATAAAAAAAGTGAGTTTAGAAAATTTGGCTTTACGTCATACCAGGAGACATTCTATATATAGTATAAATCGCTAATTTGGCCCTTTTTGGCGAACATCAAGTCAAAAGATCCGAAAAATAAGAAAAATCTGACGAAAATTATAAATTAAATAATCTATCGGGTGAGACTACTGATCTTGATCTCGAAGTACTTGCAATTTAATGAATGATCCGGAGTTTTAAAAAGGCAGATTTTGTGAGGGTGAGATGAGGATGGAAATTCTAAATTGATATAAATTACATAGATCTTTTACAAATTACAATTCTTGATGATTTTTATTATTCTCTTGTGAGATTTTTTTGAAAAATTTCTTCTCACCACAATCAATGAGAATAATAATAGAAAGTATTGTAATAATGTAAACAACAAACAATTTTTTTGACCAAGGTACACGCACAAAATTTCACAAGAAGAGGATTATTTGAGATAAGCTTTATGGAGTAATGGTGTTCGTTTATACATGGGATTGGTTTCCAGATAATAAATCATATGCTTCATAGTGACACGTTTTTGAGAAGCAGTGCTTTTTCTTCCTTTACCAGTGTTGGCACCTGCCGCTGAAGAGTCATGCATATGAGCAGTCTTTGGTGCTGAGTAGGTTCTGGATGTCAAGTTACTAAGAGTCTGATTGATTTCAAGAGTCTTTTTGTAGGTATTTTCATTATCTTGTCCCTTTTCTTTCTTAGTTTTAAACAAGAATTTAATGACTTCATCTTCTTCTGTGACATCTTTTTTTAACTTCTTGGTAGGTTTATCTTTATCCTCTTCATCTTCTTTACTCATTGTGTATCTATCTTCCAAATCTTTTTGTTCTTTATCATCGATTTTTTCAATTTGTTTTTGATCGTCTTGCACAGAAGAGAATCTGACCAAATATTGAGAATGTTTGGCGAGTTTCCTTTCACCGCCTTCGTCCATTCCGACCAAAACATTCCTCGCATCATCAGCTTCATGTCCTAGTCCTCCGACCTTCATATACTGCTTCAAATCTCCAGCATCATTATCCATTTCGCATATATTTCTCAACTCATCCAAGAGATTATTCACATAATCCGCCACAGACAAATACAAAGCATTGTAAAATCCATCTGTGGCCTTTTTGTTGTGTTTATGGAAAACATTGAACATGACATTATAATTGAGTGGGACCACACTATTCAAATCCTGTCCAATTTGTGAGTTTGGATTCGTCTCGAATTCTGTTGTTGTTTGATACTGTTGTTCTCTTAATGCTGCAGCTTTTTCAGCTTTTTCTGGAACAGCCTTTGCAGCTGGTTGTTGAGGCGTAGCTGGCTGAGCCTGCATAGTCTGAGGTGGCTGCAAATGTGGCTGTGGTTGTGGTTGAATATTCACTGGCTGGGCTTGGGCTTGGGGCTGAGTTGGTTGTATATGAGCGGGAGATTGCAGAGTAGCTGGCATATAAGGAGAGGCCTGGGTTGATATTTGAGGCTGTGCCATCATTTGGGGGTAAGCAGTCTGTGTTGGCTGAGGATAGGCCTGAGTAGGTTGTGGAAATCCGGGTTGGACTTGTTGAGGATATCCAGTGGTTGCAGTGGGGTAAGCGCCTTGTGTTGAGACAGGATATTGGCCTTGCATTGTGCTGGGAGCGATTTGGGGCTGGTTTTGCATCATGTACATGTGAGAAGGATCTTGGCTGTAGGAATGATAGGCTTCCATTCCTGGATATGATGGAGTTCTTGTTGGCGCAGATTGGGTCATTGGGTTATACATGGTGCCTTGAGGTTGACCGTAGGTGCTGGGATAGTATGAACGGTCCATGTAGCTTCCCCAAGCACGGTTTGGGTTGAATTCTTCTTCCATTTTTTGTTCAGTTTTGACAGGAGGTTCTTCTTTTTTGGCAAGTGATGCGAGGTATGCGACCTTGGCGGCGTTAAAGTTATCCTCATATTTCGGAAGAGACCATTCAAGATCGAATAAAGCAAAATTGAAGTCATCATGAGGGTTTTCGCCTCCCAAAGAATTAGAATATGCACTTTCAATAGTTTTTCTTTCTTGGTCATTTTGGGCGTTTTTGAGAACTTGGTCTTTGAACATTTTGTGGAATGCAGGTAACTGTTTTAATTCCTCATCGGTCAATTCCTTTGCTGCATCCTTTTTAGGCTTGCCTTCCTTTTTACCTTTTGGGGGCATGTTTCTATGCGAATTATTTTTGTTACCTAATGAAATATACGTATAAATTTAAAATCTAGTTTGGATACAATTTTATGGGACATGCATTATTTGAATATTAATTTGTTGGGTGTTGTTGTCTCAGAAATAAATCAACAATGTTTGTTAGTTACCAAAAAAGTATTATAATAGAAAGCATTATTAAGGTATATGGAGAGAGGTGAGTCGGGGGTGAAGAAACATGGAAGTGAGAGATTTGAAATTTTTTTCTCTGGAAAAAAAGATTTTGAGTCTCTCCATGAAAATTTTTCTTGAAACTTCTTAATTTGACTGACAACTTTGTAATTTCTCTTTTTAAATTTTCAGATTGAGGAAAAAAGTTTTTTGGGCAAAGTTTTTAAATAAAAAAAATGGGAAAAATTTTTTCTTTGATTGAAAAAAAAAATCTCCACTTCATTTGAAGGAAAGAAACACTCATTTTTTGTTGTCCCAAACTAGATTTTAATGAAATCTTGTCTGAAATCTAAAGAAATCTAAAGTTATCAAACGATACCTCTAAAAAAACGAACTGGGAAAATTATTAACAGTCTGTCAGGATCTCGATTGACTGAAAATAAGAAATTATGTTTTCTTGAGGATTTGATGGTGAAATTTGATATTCATATTGTCTCCATTATAGTTTGTTATTCATGATTTTGATAACTTGTTCTTAGAAAAAAAATATTCTAGTTTGAAAAACATAAAAATGTAATGGTGTGATCAAGTGTCAGTTGAAAGATGAGATGAGATAGGCAAAGTTGACAAGTACGAAGAGGGAACTCGTTGAAATCAAAAATTTAAAATTATCGTTAAATTAACAGGCTTATTCAAAAATTTCCCCACAGAAGCTTTTTATTTAAAACTATTTTCAAAAGAAAGTTCAGGTTTATTCCCTTTTAAACTAATTTCTTCATCCTCATAAGCTATGGATCTCGATTCTAGTCTTACAGAAGTGAACAGTGATTGTCTCTCAAGAACTTCGATGGATAGTCAAGCTTTCCATGCTCCTAGTAATTTTCTCCTAAATATTCCGAAAACTACCCATGCCATCAACTTCAAAAAGCCCAAACATTCTTCAAATCCTCGATGCGTCCTTCTGCTCAGAAGCCTTATTTGTGAACAGATGACTCATAAATTCGATAAAGAACTCCATCTTGATCATGAAAACTTTTATCAATGTGGAAACTTTAAACTCTTTCTCAATACACTGGAAATTCTTTGTCATTACCTCAACATTATTCAAGCAGAAAATTACTCTTATCGACG
>Ga0182738_1001416_pt1 | contig 30148 bp, 18 predicted proteins | sample eDN5th30CBELigMG_FD_128876 | JGI IMG/M metagenome (GOLD analysis project Ga0182738, IMG submission 128876) | Enriched Miracle-Growth compost microbial communities from Emeryville, California, USA - eDNA 5th pass 30_C BE-Lig MG (version 2)... ...
CGTCTGTATGAAATCTACAAAAAAAGTCAGCAGAAAAGAGAACAAAACCTTCAAATTCAAAGCCAATTCCAAATTAAAGAAATCACAAATTTTGGAGCGCAAAATTCCAGGCCCCAACACTCCAAAAATCGTTCCGAATCTTACTATGAAAATCGCAAAAAAACATCTCCAAATAAAAAGGAACGAGAAAGAGAAAGAGAGAGAGACCAAAGTCCTGAAAGCCCTCACCATCATAAATCAAGCAAAAGGGATCAGAGTCCTGCCAGTCCTCAGCATCACAAGTCAAAGAAAAAACATAGAGGTCGTTCCTCTTCTTCCGAAAGATCCATATTCTCAGGGTCATCCTCTTCGTCTAAGGAAGAAAAGTCAGTCCCAAGACATCAATCTTCCTCAAAGAAAAACCTTCAAAAGACAAAGACTCCAGGACCGCCAGCTCGAATAGAAAACGAAGGCGCTCCACGAGCTCAGGCTATTCCAAAGAAGCCGAAACAAGATGAAGATGTTAATTTATTCTCCGATGATAGTGAGCAATCTCAGGGATATTCCTTTCCTATGACAAAGAAGAATAGAAGAAATTCAAGTCACATTAATCCATCAAGTCTTGAGAGTATTCCTGAAGAAGCGCATCCTGAGTCTGATGGGCCAGAAATCTTTGAAATAACTGAAGAAGACCATGAAGAAATTTCACAACTTATTGAAGAAAAAATCAATCGTAATAAAGCTGTCAAAAAGGGTTCTGGCAAAGAAATTTTAGAAATAGTGAAAGTTCAAGAAGAAATAATTATTCCAAGTGGCAGACCTAACCAAGAAGAGCATGAAGAGATTGCAGAGCTCATGGAGGAAAATATTAGTAGAAATAGAATGATTCCAAGGATTGCAAAAATCGAAGAAGACTTTTTGAGCCACTATAAAAAAGAAATGGAGGAATTGATCAAAGAAACAATTCACCAAGAATTACAGCAGATTGGAATTAAAAAATATTATGACGAACCAGATGAAGATCTTGGAAAGATGATTGAAGAGAAAATAAATAAAAGCAAAGCCCCACTTAAACCTACAAACAGAATCGAAGAAGATTTTTCAATTCAATACAAGAAAGCAATGAAGCAAGCGATTCCCAACCAGAGAGGATCCTCATCTGACGCGGGAAGGATCGAAGAAGAAATTTCGAATGAAGACATCAAAGACCTTTCCCAATTAATTGAAGAAAAAATTAACAAGAGCAAAAGATCTGAACAAAGCAAGAAAATTGATAGAGATCATCAAGCTCATCATGAAAAGGAGACGATCCGAAATCAGGGACCTTTACTCATCCATGACGTAATTGAAGACCGTAGTCTGGATATCTATGATCCGGAACTCGCTCAGTTGATGGAGGAGAAAATGAACTTAGGGAGAAGTTCTTCCCCTCGACTCAAAAAGGTCATAGAAAATGATCACGAAAAAAACTCAGTCCATAGTTACTACAACAGCCCACAACAAAATGGAGTGGGAGGAGAGTGTAATTCAGATAAAAACGATTTAGAAAGAACTCAAATTATTGAAGAGGAAAGTCATTCAAGTAAAAATTCTTCTCCTCACAACAAAAAACCTAGTCACCATGAAAAACAACCTGTCCATCATCATTATTACAGCGAATCACATCATATAGAAGATGGTGAAGTGATTCAAGAGAAAGTTCGTCAAAGTAAAGACTCTTCTACTCACCAAAAAGTTTCCAAAGATAGCAGTCATGAGAGAAACCAGCGAAGCCGTAGCCGCCGTAGTCGCCATAAGAAATCACATCGGGACCATCATCGTGATAATCGTTCTAATAGCCCAGATCATTCTCATAAGAGCCACCACAAAAAATCACATCACCATCATGAAGGAAAAAAAGAAAGTTGTCCAGAGAGATCTCAAGAAATCACTGATCAGAGGAATCGTCAAGAGGCCAAGTTCAATCATAATATGAAGGTTGAATATGGGAAATCAAATTTTACTTCAGAAACCAAAGCATCTACAGAAAAAAATCATCCATCTCAAGAAGGCTCAATTGATCAATGTGACCTTCCTCATCAAAATCCTTCCAAAAATCTTCTCAATTTCAATCAAGACAACTCAGAAGTCCTCATTATCGAAGACGAGGAAGAGGAATTCAGATCAGTCAAGCTAGTCATCTCTGATCTTAAGGGGGCTTTCAATGATAGTGAAGTCGAAGAAATTGATATCTCAGGAATCCAAAGCCAGGACCTAAATAAAAAATCGCCTGATTCGAAGAGTACTAGCCCTCAAAAAGACATCCCCAAAATTATTACTTTGGAAACAAGAAGACTTCCTCCGAAGGAGCTTCATGATGATAAGAGTGAGAAGAATAAGAATAACAAGGAGAATCATCACAGTGAATTATCTAATTCTCCTCCTGCTTCCCAAGAAACCAAGCCAACTGTTTCCAATAATCCAGCTCAAGCGTTAACCTTGACACCAGAAAATCAACCAATTGATCCTTTCGCTTCAAAAATGGGCAATATCTTTGGGGGTCAGTTTATTGGGCCAGCTCCTTTCCAATATTATCCTCCAATTTTCTTTCCACCACTAAACGAGTCTTTTGAGACCTTTGTTCAAAGACAGTTTATACCTTCAGGCCCAGGCGGTGTCTTTGCAGGAAACTTCATGGCACCACCTCCAAATCACTTTATGCCCTCTCGTAATAATTCTGAGAAACCAAGTGGAAACTCTGACACTGATAAACAAGAGAAGAAGCAGAAAACACCATAAACTCATTGACAAATCTCTATCTATTCTGATTTATACTAAATATCTTTTTAAAGTATACATGTCTATATACTAATATCAAGTTGACACCGCGTTTATTTTTGTGGTAATTATTTCATATTATTATGCATACTCATTTATTTGTTATTTCTTAAGAATACATTACACAAACTACCAAAAAAATTTTATTCATCCAATTTCCAACAACAAAAAAACTCTCCCAAACAACCTCAATAATCATCGTCTTCAATAAATTCAGGTTGAAGGAGTAGATCACCGTCAGGCTGTTTATTAAAAGCTTCAACCATCTTTGTATTCTTGGCAATGATCTGATTCAAACTAGCGTCCACCAACTCATCATTATTAAACATTCCATAGATCCATCCTTTATCTTTAAATTTCAATTGTCCTCTTCCTTGTCTCTTTCCATTCTCCCATTCTCCTTTATAGATATCCCCATTTGACCATGTCATCGTTCCATATCCTATGAGAAAAATTATTCTCCTTTTGTTAAAATTTCTCTACCGCTTATGTTATCGTTCTGGAATTGTCCTTCATAAACCATATGTTGTTTTTCTCCTTCTGGTGTCACGAAAATCATTCTTAACTTTCCTTTTCCATGTCGTTTATTCGCTACCCAATCTCCTTCATACAGACTCTCATCTTCAAATCTCTACAAAAAAATTACTTTTCCCATCTCAAAAACCCAATTACCATCACACCAAAGCCATCTCTCATGTTATTCTTCCATTCACCGGTATATTTCGGCTTCAGGCTATCTTCATCAGGATCATAACTTCCATAAATCATTGTTCCCTGTCCACACATAATATCGTCAAGCCATTCTCCATCATAAATATCGTAATTCTTAAATACTTTTCTTCCTCTTCCTTCCTTTCTTCCTTCTCTGAAGTCCCCTTCATAAACTTCACTATTACTAGCTGTAAACTTTCCTTTTCCATGTGGCAGTCCATCTCTCCAATCTCCGTCATATTCACTCTGATTCTTCCATGTCATTTTTCCTTTGCCATTCTCCACGCTTTTCATCACCTCTCCTTCATAGACTCCAAGATCTGTATGGATTTCTGCATATCCATTCAATTGTCCATTCGTCCAATATCCTTTATATATCTCTCCATTTGGTGTCTTTCTTATTCCTTCTCCATTCAATATCGAATTCTTCCATGTTCCTATGAGTGAGATTTTTAATGCGAGTGGTTTCTTTGAACTTTGCTACCTTCATAAATTTCACCAGAAGCGGTTCGAAAAGTCCCTTCACCTTCCATATGAGGTCCATTCCATTCTCCTGTGTACTCTCCCTTCATTGGCCAGACAAACGTTCCAAACTTTTGAACCCTTATGGTGAGTGAGATTAATAACCCTCATAAAATTATGCTCATTTACCCAGCTTCCCATCTACCTTGGAAATAAGTCCCATCAGGCCATTCAGCTGCACCGTTTCCATGTCGTAAATCATCAACCCTAAAAAGATATTCAATTCTCTCTCTCAAGCTCTCATACCATTCTCCTTTATAAACCATTCCTTTGATTGGTTTGCTGAAAGTATATGTTCCATAGCCATGTCTTTTACTGTCAACAAAATCGCCGTCATAGACGTCTCCATTGATAATATTTAGCTTGCCTTTTCCATTTCTTTTTCCGTAGGCCCAATCACCTGTGTAGCTCGTCCCACATGCGTATTGGTATGTTCCATAAAAACTCATTGTCTTTATTGACGTTCCAGGCCATTCTAACGATAAAATCTTTTTGAGAAAAAATTTATTTTACCTTTGACTTTTTCTTCAGGTAACAAACTAATATTGTAGCCTCTTAATTTCACAATAGCCAGAAATTCTTGAAACAGCTTTGTAAAAATGTATTTCAGACCAAAACTATTTGAAGAAAGTTTGCACAATCATCTCTCACCCCCAACACTTACAATTTCGTGAATTCGGTCAACATGCTCAAATTTATTGTGGGGCCAAAAAAGTCAATGTTATCCTTGTATAGCGGACTGTAAATCATCTCTTTTATCCCTTTGTCAATTGATGGCTTAAACTCCACATATTGGCTAAATTTCGCTCTTAAAAAGACAAAGAAATCAATCAGATTCAATTGTTTAAAATATATTCTTGGCTCTTCAATATTCTCTTCCATATATGTCCTTACAGCTTCTTCAAATAAATCCCAGCGAGTTTCGTCAAGTATCCCAATATTCTTCCTCCAAAAGAATATCGCCTCCTTCTCTGAAGCTTGCTGCTTTACTGTAATTCCTTGTCTTCCTAAATCTCTCAAAGAAGGTCCATATTGTATTTCGTTTGGCTGAATAACTTCTGTTCTACTTTGAATTTTTGCTATCGCTAAATCATCGATTGTCGCTATTCCCCTATTGTAAACGGTGAGATTTTCAAAGAATTATATTGTACCTTTCGAATGGTTGTCTTTTGATTATTGGATGATGATTATAACGATTTGCAAGATCGGAAATCACCGATTTTTCAATTTGACTGAGATGATTTAATGCTGATTCATCAGGTCTTGTCTTCTCTTTAAGATCTTTGGTCATTAGATGTTCCACATACAATGAATCAACTGTAAATTTATGCCTTGGATCGAAATGATAAGGTCTATGGAAGGGAACCAGATTTACTCAGGTTTTAAAAGGGTGAGATAGTGGTAGAGTTTCTCTTTATTTTTGGTGTTGTTAATCTCTTTTCGTTTCTTTTCTCCTTCAAGTCGAATGATCTGATTTTGTAGTTTCTGCTCTCTTTGATATCTCGAATCTTGTATTGACTCTCTATTTGGGAATTATGAGAATTCAACCCTTTCTCCTTCGATACTTGATCTCGATAAGTGAAGAATTTGCTGCAGCAGCTTGTGGTGTGATTTTATCATAAATAGATTTCGATCTTGTTCCTCTAAATTGCTCTAAAACCTTTGTTGCGATAATGGTTTCTTGGTTTGTTTGTGCTGGGACTGGGATAATTTTATAAGGATTCTTTGATCTTTATCAAATTAATAGAATTCTTTTTGATCGTGTAATACCGAGGATTATAAACAACTCGATCTTTTGGGCCAATAGTAGGGATTACACCAAAGCTATTATTGTTGCTGTTTCTCGGAAATGAAACTTGAGATTTATTCTCTAATGGAGGTAATGACAAAGCTCTGTCATTTAATGATTGATCCAACAAAATTGAACTATTCTCTTTCTATTCCAATTATTTTCTCATTCCATCAAGAAGGAAGGAATCTCTTACTAAAAGTCTGTTTTCACGGTGATTTTGTTGCTGAGTTACATCAACATCAAAACCTGATTATCATATAAGAATAAAATATCGAAAAAGAAATACTACTTTGGTTCATTGTTCTCTGTCGCGTGAAACTCTCATCCTGGTTCGATTTTTGTGCAGCAGCAAATTCTCTTAACTAAAAATATGTCCTCAGGAATACTATCATTATCTCTGAAATACTTGAATATGAGGTTTTAAGGTGCCATATTCTGTGTAATTCTTATATTCATTTGCTTCTGTCACAGAAATCTTTTCCTGTGGACGTTCAAAGTTATTTCCTCTCGGATATCCACTCTTCTTTCTTTGCAAAACTCCATTTTCCTTTCGAAACAAAATCAGCAAACAAAATCTCCAAATATTCCAAATACATAAAAGGAATTGCTTCCCATACGAAGAGGGACTAAAGATGTGTTATTCTCTTGGCTTCTGTTCATGATATTTCGAGGATTTGAGGAGGTCCTTAGACTATTTTGAGAATTGTTATTATATCCATAGGCAGGGGCGGAATCGAATGAGGTATTATGACGAGGAAGACTGACATTGTTCCTACAATAAAAGATATCGCTTCAGATAACTCAAACGGAGAGAATAAATATACCCTTGAGAAAAATGTCGCATAGGAATCAAGTTGTGAAAATTACCCTTTTCTGTATTATTCGTTAGCTCTTTATTATCAGAAATAATTGACTCTCTTTTTTTTATATCAATACATTGAAATTCTTGTAGGACTGAGATGATTTGAATTATTAATTATTACATACAAGAATCATATACTATCTACAATGCTATAATGACAATCAATTCATTTCTTACATTCAAAATATAAAAGCGATGATGTTCTTGCACAAACATCCACATTTTTAACTATTTAATAATTGCATGAAGGAATCAAAACCACTTTGGTCATTAATAGCCATACCAATTTCTTCCAAAGTGAAATCATTGCTTTCAATTGCTTCCTATTCATGAAAGGTTAACGACAAAATCCCCTTTACAGTTTACCTTGAATGATTTTATGCACAAGTCTTTCAAGTCAATTTCATAATACAAACCATTTTGCCTAATAACCTTCTTTCTTTCACTGTCTCTAACGTCATAACATCTTTCAGTTGCTAAATAAAATATTAACTCTTTCAATCCTCCAAAAATCTCTTACTTCCTGCAACCTTTTGTTCAGTATGAGCTGGTTTATTTCCAGTCTCAATTGCATAAATAACTTCAGGCAAAGTGTACTTCACAAAAGCAAAGAAGTATTTAGCAAATAATTGCTTATCCTTAATATATTGCACCAATTGGAAGATTGCCACGGCATTTATTCTCCTAGAAAGAAAAACTATTAACTCCTCACTCTTCATAAAAATTTACTTGACTTGGCTGGAAGAAAGGTATCCCATATTTCTAACCCAAGCTTCCATAAAGACATCCAAATTTATATTCATTTCTATCCAAAATTATTAAAAGAACCCATCAACAATCACTCACCATTTAAGAGGCCCAAAAAGGCATTGAGATCAGAGATAATCAATCTATTCAAGAGAGTCAACATGGAGACTTTGACAGCTTTGAAAGATTTGAATTCGAGGTCATAAGTGTTCTTCAAGAGCTCGTTCAACAGGTACTTGTACATATTATTGCAGATCTTGAGATTTTCCACAGAGCCTTGATTCAAAATAATCAAAATCAATGTGGACATGAGACTCAAAATGGCAGATTTCAAGTTATATTCACTCTCATCAATATCGTCATCCTCCATTGTAAGGGCATATTTCTCTTCCATAATCTTGATGATGTCTCCGTAATTGTCAGGAGTGATAAATCCAGCCAAAATATACTCTTCAATAATATTGATAAATTTGCCCAATTCTTCAAGGTCGCTCATATTCAAAAACAAGCCAGAATATCTTGAGAATAAAGCTTGTAAAGCATCTCCAACATTCTGAACTTCACTATACTCTCTTACCAAAAACAACCAAAGACTATCCAAAGTTGTCTTGAATCGATTCATCTTCAAGTGATAATCGATAAACTCAATGCAAATCATAAACAAAGAGGTCAAGACAGTTCCGAATGGGAAAGAAGCAATCACAGTCTTGAGCATATCAACGAGAGCTTGAATCAAAAACAAGTCATCAGACTTGGTCAAAGCAAGGATATTCTGACTCTGGAGCTGAGCAATAACGTTATCATTCTGTGTAGAATATTGAGCTCCTGCGAAAAGAGCCCTGAGCAATTCAAGCAAGCCCCAAACAGCTTGGGGATTTCTAAATCTTCCCAATAAGTCAATAACAATGGGAAGAATTTGTTCACCCAAGCCTGCAAAATCAAGACCCATACCTTGCTCGTTTTTGAGGATAGCCTTGAGGCACATGCAGCATTCGTATCTAACGACGTGATTCTGAAGAGATTGTGTAATTTGGACGATATTTTGGACAATTTGGACTTTAGCATTCCAATCGAAGAGGCCAATCCATTTATGAATAAGAACGGGAATTCTCTTGGATAAGTTGAGGTCACTGCTGGCATTCTCAAGGTATTTCAAAACAGCACCAAGGTCGAGATATTGAGAAGGATCGATTTTGAAATCCTGATAGACAGGTGGTAATTGACCGACCATTGCAAATATACCATCTTGAATTATTGGTGCTATTCCTTGTAATTCATCTATGGGGGTGATTAATAAAAATGACAACTATAAGGGTTACTTTGAAGAAGCTTATTGGTGATGGTGTGGACTAAGCTGATGGAATTCTCAGTGAAACGTTGGAGGAATTCAAGAGTACACTTCAATGTGAGGTTGTATAAAGGAGTTTCGAGCTTTTCAAATTCTGATGCATATTGGTCATTTTCTATTAAAACAAAGTTAATAACACAATCTTCAAAAATTTCAATACCAATTTCAACGAAATCGTCGAGATTTTCGGGGTCTTGGTTAGATTTCAAGAAGGGCCTTTCAGGCAAGAGCTTGACCAAGAAAATATTGAAAAATGTTTCGATTTTTTCGCGAGTGAAATAGTTGCAAAATTGCACCTTACATTCATTCTTAGCTTCATCATACCCAGGAATTTGAGAAGCCTTCTTATAAGTGTTCTCTCCATGATCAGAGTATCTTCTTAAAGCAGCAGTCAACCAAATCATTGCAGATCTCAACACATATTCACTTCCAAAGTTTTGGGGATTGTCAATTATATATTCAATCAATCTCACAAAGTCAACAATGACATCCTTGAAGATCCAAGGGAATACAACTTGAAGTTGAGACAATGAATAGAGATATTTGTAAAGGTTCTTGCTATATTCTTCCAATAAGTCACGAAGTCCACTTGACTCCTTAATATTCTTGGCATTTTCGGTAATATCTGCGGCTCTTTGCACCAACAAAGTGGTAATCTTCAATATGTCAGGGCTTGGGAAATTTTAAATAAATTTTCATTAAAAAACTCTCTTACTTTTCGATCATTTCATCGCAACCGCAGCAAAGGAAGGAGATGTAGATTTTGTCGGCTTTTCTTGTCAATTTGAAAAACTTTTCAATTTGATTGGGGTTATTTCTATATTCACCAATAAATCTTTGGGTGTTTGTGTGGAGATAATCCCAAAACTCATGGAAGCCTTCCATCAACTTCAAATATACAGTGTAAAAGATATTCTTGGAGTCACCTCTCTTGCGAGACCTTTCTCCCATGGCAACCTTTAATGTTCTCACGAAATTCATGGTCAAGTCGCTCAATAACATTTGGTCGTCTTTAATAACTTCTTTGAGGCTTCCCATGTTATTCAAGAAATATTCTGCTAATCCAGGATAGTGAGCAGGGAAATCTGTGGCAGCAATTACCCGTAAAATATCATTGACTTGCTTTCTGAAAAGTTTGTCTTGATATTTATCCAGATATGCGATCAAGAGTCCACGAACTTCACTCTTAAATTGATCAGAATAGGTGCTTATTATTTTAGATCCTTTCTTTATGGCCCAATTTTCTTTCATTAAATTCTTGAATTCAATCAAAGCGACCAATCTTACACCGCCATTCTAGTAAAATTTCTTAGGAAAAATAGAAGGTTTGAGGCTTTACTTCGTTCTCATTGTCAAAGACTTGGATGAGAATGGCAGGAAACTGAGGGTCACTTTTACAATTTTCAATGTATTTCATGACCTCAGAAAGCACTTGTTGGTTGTGAGAAGTTTTTTGGTTAACAATCTCAAAACATTTTCTTAAATCGTCAATGTTGATTTGGAAGCCGTTTGTTGTAGAACCGTTCATGGTGATGCTTGTTTAGGCGAAGATTTGTTTTGTATAGGGATTCAGAGAAATTTTAGCAAGAAATAAATAATAACATTTAATTTTATATTGCACACATGTTTCCCTTAAGTATCAAATCTAATCAATCGTTTTCAAGTATCTTATATTTATTTTGATCAATTTTCTGCTCTCTTCAATTTCACAGTTATCATCAGATTTTTACCTCCCATGCTTCCAAAAAAACAGGTTCATAGTATTTTCGGACTCTCCTTAGTGTTGGGAGCTTAGGAGAGAGAGAGAGAAGAACCAGTTTTCTGAATTGAATATATCTTATTCTGAGGCGGTTGAAGAAAATGGGACCTGATTGTTTCTTTCCTTTCGCAGAAATAAAGATTAGAAAAATATTTCTCTCTGGAGGTAGCTAATCAGAAAAGGTCATCTCTTTCCCAATTTTATGAGACATTGAAACCGTTTTTGAGTTGTTTAGAATGAATAAAATTGAATTTTTTTCATTTGGAGCAGATATTATCAGAAAAATTGTTTTTGATCCAACCCATTAGATTCTAAAACTTTCATAATTTTGAAGAGACAAAAGAAAAAATTAAAGTTCAATTCAAAATTTGAAAATTTCAAGAAAACCCTCAAGGCCTATTTGAAGACTGACAATTTTATCAGAAAAGATTTTAAACTCAAAACGGGATCGACAAATGACTTTTCTTTCCGGACATAAGCGGAATTGGCCCGCCATGGCCAGAATTCATTCCTCTGCCAGAGGGAAATTTTCCTCCTTGGCCTTTAGAGAAATCACTATTTGAATTTTCTCGAGATTTTTTTTCCTCATCAAAAAAATTTCTTTTCAAAAAGTTTTTATTTTCATATTGACAGAACAGGGCTTCCCAATCTTTCTTCAGAATTCCAGATATTGTCGGATTTTTTTTTTTTTTAATCCGACATCCCCCTCGAAAAGTTCGGCATATTTATTTTCTTGAGATGGTTTATTTAATCTCAGTCTTTTTTCACAATTCAATAACTCTCAAAGCTTGAGCGAGAAAAGTGTGCGATTCGAGCTGAGAAATAATTTTGTTATTCAATCTCTTCAATGATGAAAAGAGTTGGAAAAAAAATTCTCGTCGAAAATTTTCCTCAAAATATTCCAAACAAAATTCTACAAAAAATTTAATTGAGTCTCCTGAATGAAATTTCTTCAATTCAAAGAAAACTTATTCAAGAACTAAACATTCCATGACCATTCTGACTCAAAATGTGACATGAATTTTTTTTTTAGTATTTCCTCTGAAAACTCGAAAATTATGAAAAGATATGAGTGAAATAGCAAAAAAGAAAAAAAAGTCTCTCATTTTTGGGAAATTTTTATTCTAGGCTCCGGATTAATCCGGAAAATGGTCCGGATTTTCAAAATCCCAAATTCTGAACCCTGAAAAAGGGTCAGATCCAATGAATCTGTCGAAGTTTTCCAAAAAATCCGGCAAACTCGGGCAAAACAGGCACTTTGAGAAGCCCTGTGACATAAATTTTCTGGGAAACTGTCTACAACAAGAAATTCCCATAAATAAACATAAATGTCTCTTGATCTCAATTTCTTTACCTCAATAATGAAAAATCATAAAATCACTTTTTAAGGAGGGAGAAATTATTTATACTCCCTAAAAAGGCCAAGCTGGGCGGAGGAAATTCCTCCACTATAGGCCGGAAAATGCCCAAAATCATGGCTAGAGCTTCTCGGCCTTGACTCAAAAAGACTTTTCAAAGTGGAAGGATCTCCAGAGTCTTGAAGCTACCCTATTACCAAGAAAACCTAAAGAAAGAGATTGAAATTAATTCCATAGACATGTAAAATATTTCAAGATCTGCGAGGAATTCCAATCGAAAATACTTTGAAAAATTTAAGGAAAATTCACAGGAAGATAAACCATCTATTAAAAAATTTTTTCTCGAAAAAATAATTTTTCTTGAGAATTCTTGGCAACAAAGAATTTTTTCATTCTCATTTCTTCACTCCTCCTCTTCGCTCTTTGGTGATATATAATTACTTCCTTTACTCTACCGACAATTTTCCTTTGGGATTTTGCCTTCTTTGCAAAAGAATTCTCATAACTTGGGAATTAACTAGATATTATGAAAAAAACCTCTTCTTCTGGTCCTCCAAGGCTCAACAAGTATTACCATGGATCCATTCAGTTATTTTTTTCAAACAGACTTCTCAAAAAAAATTTCTTTCACTCAAAAATTCTTCTAAATTTTACGAGTTCTCACTTCAGAAAACTAACATTAGCCCTGTAAAATCTCATCAAAAGAGAAGAAAATATTGAAGAGTCTGCGGAAGATATGATATGACGGCACTTTTCGAGTTGATATTTTTGGAATAATTTTAACTCTTCGAGAGTTCTGATGAATTATTTGAATCAAGAAATTAATCGCTTGTCTTCGATTCACAAACCAAATCTATTAATTTTATCTATTGAAAATCTCCGCTCAATCAAAACAAACTAGTTCATTAAGAATAATAAGCGACTCAAACCTTACCACTCAACCCTCACTAATTTTTCTCGGAGGACATCTCTCATTTCATTTTCACCAAAGAAAAATTTTTTCTGTTATTTAAAAAAATAGAGGAAGATTCTATTGCATTGTTCCTGAAGAATTCAAGGCAAGAATTCAATTAGATTATTCCAACACATTCGTGGTGCTCAGAGTTTTCAGTCCAGTCTTATTATTTCAAAAGAATTTTCTAGACTGTCTCAAATAATTTATCTACAGTAAATTTTCCCGTTACTATACTTGATTTATTAAAATCCCACAAACCAAAATTTTGATAGCTTCGCCACACCCAAGCGTGGTATTTCCTTCTCAAACCAAATGAGTCTTAAAGAATACATTGACAATTACTTCGTTGACACGTCCAAAAGAAACTTAGGCATTACTAATTTCTTCAAATTCGTTGATACAACCCCACATCATCGTGAAGCCGCTCTCAGACTTGAAGAAAAAGTCCTAATCATGTCAGGCCTTCATCCTGGCAAGGATGTTTTCATCTATGATGTTCCTATCAATTATGGCGGACAAAATTACATTCACACAGTCGAATGTGGAAGAAAGAATAAAGATATCTTGATCCTTTTACATGGTTACTCAGGTTCTCTGATCCTTTTCTGCCCTCTTCTCAAAGATCTCTCGCGAAGATTCCGAATCTTTTGCATTGACTTTCTTGGAATGGGGCTATCATCACGACCTGACTTTAAATGTACAAATCCTGAAAGGACCATCCAATATTTTGTCGAAAGCTGCGAAAAATGGAGAAAAGCCATGAAAATAAAAAAGTATTACCTTGGCGGACATTCCTTTGGCGGCTACATTGCTGCGGCCTGGCCCTATAAAAATAAAAAGGGAGTCAAAGGGCTTTATTTAATGTCTCCCACTGGCGTAAGCGACTCTGATGATAACCAAGTTCCAGAAGAATGGGCCCAAGCTCTCGGATGGGCCAAGAAGAATTTCTGGTTGACATATTTTCAGCTTTATACAAGGCTTTATAATGGGAGATCCACTCCGGCAGGTCTTGTCAGGAGTTATCCTTATTTAGGGAGAATTTTTATTAAAAAATATATGATTGGGTTGATTGGACAGAATCATCCTTCACAGTATGGGGAATTGATTGGCGAATTCTTGTATCATATGCTGATGATTCCTGGAGGTAGTGAACAAGCAGTTCATTATGTGTTAAGGCCTCCAAGACTATGCGCTCATATTCCTTTGGAAAAAGTTGTTTTGGAGGATCTGGGAGATATTCCAATTTATTGCTATTTTGGAGAGTCTGATTGGAATGATTGGACTGGCGCGTATAGATTCGCACAAGTCCCACAAAATAGAAACTTTAAATTTGAATGGATTACAGAATCTGGACATCAAATGACTCTTCAAAATCCGAGCCAGTTAACAGAAAAGATGCTTCTGACTTTAGAAGATGGATCGCCAAAATCAAGAATTAACAAGCCTAACCATCAAATTTAAACCCATACAGCAGCTGAATGGGAATTGATGTTGTGAATGTAAGAAACTGAACCAGTAAAAGTATGAATCTCTCTTTTTATCAAAGAAAATTTATTATTTTCTTCACTCATGAAGTTTATTTGTCTTCACTATTTACTTTTCTAAACTCAGCCTGTCACTGACTCACATTATTTAAAGTGTTTATATTATAGATACAGGAACTTCTACTTCATCTCGTTTTCGGAGATTTTCTACATTATGAATTGAAAAATGAATCAACTTAACTTAACCTCCAAAAACCACTTTCTCGCGCTCTCTCAAGATGTTGATTTTAGATTACCTTAGAATAAGGAAAAATCACTTTTAAAACAACCGAAAAAATTTAAAAACCCAAAAACGAAAAAATCAGCTTCGAGAAAAAATTCAAAAAAGGTTTAAAGAGACCAGCCAGGTGTGCTTTGAAAATTAATTTATTTTAAAGTTCAACTTATTAATCCAAAAGGCTCTTTCTCTCCGAGTTGGGCCTTTCTTAAGATCTTCAAAACTTCTCGTTACTCTCACTCTTTCCCCGAGAAACATCCCACAGAAAGCAGTAAAATAGCCACGAAAAAAATAATACAGTCGAGCTTTTTCTAAAGCCAAATTTTCTCGAAAACACGTTTCGTTTTTAAAAACCAGTATTCAATTAAATTCAGTGCGCAAATTAATTATTTTCTATCGGCGAGTCCAATAGCTTCTAATCTAGTTTTCAATTGCTCGGGATTAATTTCATTTCACCTTGCTTTCCCTACAAAATTCAGCTTCATCTAAGTCTAACATTCGAACTAAAACGTTCATAATTCATCTCTCACTCGTCTCATTTCGAATCTCGCTTATTTTTTTCTCGTGTCTATCGGAGATCACTCTTCTTCTGAGACATCCAAAAAAAAATTTGTCCAAATATTAAAAGGCCGAAAATTATCATTTTTATTGATTAGGTCAAAAGCCTTGAATGGTAAATGAAATGGAATCTTGACCCTCTCGGCTCGCTTGCACCCTGGGGAAAATCTTCGAAAACCTTGTCCTACAACCTATTTATCAGATGACTCCGATCAGGGTTTGTTTTAGTTTTGTTTTCTTCGAGAAAAATATCATAATCTATTTTATTAGCTTCGCTTTCACTTTTCTTTTCTCTAATAAAGGAATAAACAACTCTGCGACTGGCCTACTATACGTTTTGGTTGAGACTTGAAATAATTTTGGGCCAATTTTTACTCCAGGAATTTCTAAATCAGTGACAATTTACCAAAATTAGAAGGTCCTGATATATTGGTTTGAACATACATAAGATTGTTTCTCAGTAAGACGCGAAATATAATTTTTAATTTTTGCTATGACTATTAATCCCCACGATCTTGACCTTTCTGGAACTAACCTCGTTTTGGAGTCTATTCTTCACAAAGGAACTGCCTCCACCATCTATAAATGTAACCCTTCTCATCTCAAAATGTCCTGAAAACTTTTAGGTATGACAAATGATAGCAAGAAAACCCTCATGTGCGTCAGAAAGGTGCGCCTCTCTCTTATTTTCTCGTTCTTACGTCTCTAAAGAAGGATATCGCTCAGGCAGACAAAGTACTTGGAAAAGAAGTCAGGCTGGTCCAAACTTTAAAGGGTAACTTTCTCCCCAATTCCTCCTTTTTCTTATAATACCCATTAGGAATTACCCCAGCCTATAGTTTTGCTTTTAAAACCAAAGATTCAGTTTTGCTTGTCACTGAGCTTGCTGGACTCAGCGCCCAAGACCATTTTTTGGCCTTGAACAAGAGGTTCTCAATGCAAACAATTGCTATGATTGGTCTTAGGATTGTAAGTTAAAATAAAGTCTCCAAATTATAACGGATATTTATAGCTCAGACTATTGGAACAAATCCATGCCCGTGGACTTATTCATGGGAACCTGGAACCAAAGAAAATTCTGACAGATAGAGACTCGAATAATAATAGTTTATATCTTGTTGGCCTTTCTTGTATGAAGAAATTCAAAAATGATAAAGGAGAACATATCCGTTATCGTGAGAGATCTCAAGGAGAGCACTTCATTATCAATAATTTTTCCAGTGCAAACAAACACCTTGGGAGTAGACATTCTTAAAGAGAAAATTTATTCACCTCTTTTCTATAGGAATATCAAGAAGGGATGATATTGGATCATTAGCTTATATCCTCCTTTATTTTGACACCCAAGGGGAGATCTTTGATAATTTCAAAGGAAAAAATTTGCAGGCATGGAAAGCTTCAACACCCGCGGATAAAATGCACCCAAAAGCAACCAGTAAAGCACATTATTTTCTTCCTTGTGTTTTTAAACTATCAAAAAGATGAGCTTGTGAAACTTTTGCATTATGCCAAAAACCTTGGCTTTGAAGAAAAACCAGATTATGACAAAATTCGATCCATTTTGAAGCATTTATTGCCCAAAAATGGCCCTACTCAACATCTTTATGACTGGAGCATTAAAACTGAAAAAAGCCCCTCAAATATTAAAGTTTCTCAAAAAAGAAAAGCGCTTTGTGGTTTGCTTAAATTCGAGAGTAATAGAAGCTTTCGAAATCCTTTTAAATATTTTCATTAGATAAAACCCAGTTTTCAACGATCCTCGAAGAGCAATTTGAAGAGGGAGATTCATGTATTGCATCACCTCAAAAGTATGTTACAGGAGATTCATGTCTTGCATCACCTCAAAAATATCATACAGAAGATACAAAAGTTGATCTAAGTCCTCATATCAACAAGACATGTGGCCAATTTCAGTTGCCAACCTTCAAAACACACTTCTTTAGAGAAGGTATTTCAAATGACAAAACATCAAAAGCTGAGGATATCGCATCAGTTCGCTCCCCATGGAATTGTAGCGATATTCCTGATGATACACAATCAATCTTTGAAAAAGTAAAATCATTACAATCAAAAATCACTCTGGGTATTATTTGTGGTCTTGACCACAAATATTGCTAAAACGTTCATTATGATTGTGAAGTGATTTTAAAATCAGGATGCTTACTCCATTACTTTTTCTGGTACTATATTTAAAATTATTATTTTTAAATTCGCATAATCTTATATCGATATTTATATTATAATTTTTATTTTTTATTTATATATTGTTATTGTCTTTTCGTTTTTGCTTGCTTAGGTGAACTGAAAATACAAACAAATTAATAAAGTTTTCTCTTTCCCTAAATTCATTCGGGCTCTTGTCTGCTCCCTAAATTGATTTTCAGACCAAAGAAATACAATCAATTGGTTGGTTGATTTATTCACATCTCTTGAGAGATCCCTATTTTGAATTTTTATAATTTCCGTGTCTCATAAGATAAATCCTTTTCATCACATTCACAAGGACTATTCTAGAGGTTGAAGAAATCTCAAGAGAAGGAGGAGGAGGAAAAATAATTTCGAGAATGTTCAATCATTTTATGTCAACAAAAATTAAAGGCAATCGATATCCCAAAAAATCATTGAATGTTTACCACTAAAAATAGATAAATATTTGAGAGTCACTAAAACTCTTTCACCATCTTTAAAAAAGGCAGCTCATATAACCCTCCTCCTCTTCCAAAGTATGCAATATTTCTGCTTTCTGACTTTACTACAATTTATCCTTCTAAACACTTCACATAAAGGTGAAACTTGGGGAACATAAAAAAATCTCAATCTTTTGGGATGGATACGAAAATTGTTGAATTAAAATATCATCTATCATCTATTTTTTATTTTCCTACAATGATTGGCACTTCGTATCTTTAAATCTCTCAATAAAACAATATATTTATTAATAAAAAATATTTCTCATTCTCATTTCCCAAAATGAGTAGTAACAAAAACGATATTGAACTTCCTTTGTTACCTCGTGGAAACAGTGGCCACAAGAGATCAAAGATCCACAAAACCTCAGATGCTGTCAAAATCGAGATCTCCCCAGCAAAAAATCCCATATCTCATTTCATTGAATACATCAACCCTTCCAATGACCCAAAGAAATACGCCCCAAAAGCTACTTTCTTTGAATGGCTGACCTTTTCAGATCTTATGCCATACGCCAAGAAAATGAACAAGGCCACAAAAATCGAAATCAATGAAATCCCCAATCCTGAATACAGATTCAATGTCGAGTCAAAATTGCTTGATTTGGATCGACACTGGCACGATGAGCTCAAGAAAGATTCTCCAAACTTTTCTCGAGCTCTTTACCTCACATTTCTCAAAGAAATATCCTCAGCTTGCGTCCTCTTCATTATTGACAACACTACCAAAATTTATTACTCAGTGTATGTAGGAATAATAGTCAACATCATGTCCTCTACCGAAATAGCAGGAACCAATAAAGCGCAAGAACTCCTCAGCGCTGGTATTTGGCTCACTTTGCTTGTAGTCATCTCCCTTTTTGCTAAAAACTGGGCCTTGTTTACTATGCAATCCAACCTTGGAAGAGCCAGACTTGCTATTTGTGGACTTTTATACAAGAAACTGAATTCAACATCACTTACCTCGTTGCATGAAGTTAAGCTTGGAAAAGTTATCAATCTGTTAAGTAATGATCTGAACGAAATGCAAACTCTTCATATGGCTCCTCATATTCTGACGACTCCTTTTATGATTGCCCTTGGTACTTATATGATGTGGGAATATTTTAGCGTGGCTTGTTTGGTCGGATTGGGTGGTTTATTTGGAGTGTTATTCTTCCAAATTTACTCATCAAATCTCACTGAAAATCCTCGTAGAGAAAACAAAAGAATCACTGATGAAAGAGTCAAATTAACCCATGAAATCATTGAAGGCATCAGACTGATCAAGATGTACACATGGGAGAAGTTCTTTAAGGACAAAGCTCTGGACTACAGACAAAAAGAAGAAGGAACCTTCATGAAAACAATCAGACTTGATGCCATCAGTAGAAACATCTCAGGAACTTCTATTTACATCATCATTCTCATTGTTTGCACCATTTATATCCTATTTGATGGCTCCTTATCGCCTGATAAGATCTACGCTTCTATGATGATTCTCATGTATCTCAGCAGCAACCTTGTCTCTACACATCAAGGAAGAATGGGCCTTGTCAACTTTAGAATGATTTCTAAGCGTATAGAAGAAGTCCTGACGATTAAAGATGTCCTCAGTCTTTCTGAAACCACCAGACAAAAAAATTTATCCCAATATCAAGACTATGAAAACTCAAAAGGAGTTGTTTCTTTTGAGAATTTCACAGGATATTGGCAGAAAAATTCTCAAAAACCTTGTCTTACTGATATTAATTTAGTTTGCAAGCCTGGTGCTCTTACCACAGTTATTGGCAAAATCGGCTCAGGAAAGACCTCTTTATTGTTATCTTTCTTGAGAGAATTGCCAGTCACCAGTGGTAAACTTGATTACAATGGTCAAATCGCCTATGTCGAACAAGATCCTATTATATTCTCTGGTACTTTCCGCGAAAATATTCTTTTTGGAAAAGAATTTGATGAAGAGCTTTACAAGCAAGTCCTCAGAGACTGTAAACTTGAACAAGATTTGGAAACATTTTCTCATGGAGACCAAACTTATATCGGCGAAAGAGGTGTTAATTTATCTGGAGGCCAAAAAGCCAGAGTCAGCCTTGCTCGTGCCTTCTACTCACAAAGTGATATCTATCTTCTCGATGATCCTTTTGCTGCTTTAGACAGCAGAGTTGCAAGAGATATTTTTGACAGAGTTATCAAAAGTAAACTCGCCAAAAATAAAACTGTCATTCTCGTCACTCATCATCTTCATTTTGCAAGAGAATCAGAGCATGTTGTCTTGATGGATGAAGGCAAAATCGAAGCTCAAGGAACCTTCTTCGAATTGGAAAAACTAAACATTGAACTGTTGAACGTTTTTAAAGTTCAAACTGAAGCCAAAAAATCAAGTGATCACATGACTGAGGGCGAAAAAGAAAAGAAACCAAATAATGGTTCAGGAGGAGCTCAGTCTTCCACCACTAAACCAGCTGAGAATAACCCCAATAGTGGAAAAGGACTCAGGGAGGAATCTGCCCCAGTTACTTGGCAAACGTATAAAGATTACTTTACAGTCAAAGGAACTCGCAATTATTTCCTCTTCCTTGCCAGTCTTTTCATCATTCCTCATTGTACAATCATTTATTACACCAGATTCCTTGGTTCTTGGGCTACAGAACAAACCCAATTCTACAATGATCCTGACAGAAACGAGAATGATACTTTTAACAACGGATACTATATCATTCTGTGCATTTTGATGCTGTTGTTGATCCTTCTCACCAGCTATGCTAAATACGTGAATGTTTACGGATTTCTCCTTTCAAACAACACGATTTTGCATACAAAAATGATCAATGCTCTTATTAGATCCACCGTTTTATTCTTTGATATCAACCCTTCAGGAAGAATCCTCAATAGATTCGCCAATGATCTCGGTGTCCTGGATAAAAATAATGCAAGGATGACATTTGAGCTTCTTGACAGTTTTGTCAGTCATTTCTCACTCCTTATTACGGTCTGCTTGATCAGCCCCCTGATCTTTATTCCAACTGTGATCGTCATCTACGTGTTGTTCAAAGCAAGGATGTTCTTTGATAAACCTTTGATGATGACAAAGAAACTCGAGCTTGCTACAAAAAGTCCCATGATTAGTGCTGTGCCTGCAACTTTGCAAGGTCTTATTATTATTCGAGTTTACAATCAAGGAGGAAGATTTGTTAGAGAATTCATGGATATGGTTTATAACAGCACCAAAACCTTTGTTTTCCTCACAAGAACTTCTAGACTTTTCGCTATTGTCCTAGAAACTCCTATTCAACTTCTCACTGTCACAGGTGTTTGGATCTTCATTATCATTATTATGAATTATGAAGTTGATCCAGGCTTGCTCGGGCTCTCCTTGATGTACTTGCTGAAAATTGGAAGTCACAGCACCCTAATGATCAGACAAACTCTTGAAGTTGATGTCAATATGCAAAGTGCTCAAAGAATGCTTGACTACTGCAAGATTAAAAGCGAAGCTCCTGATTATGTGGAGAATATTGACCAACAAGTTCATGAAAAATTCCAAGGAAATTGGCCTGTCAAGGGTGACATCCACTTTAACAAAGTCTTCATGAAATACAGAGAAGAACTTGGCTATGCACTCAATGACTTTTCTTTAAAAATCACTGGAGGCCAAAAAGTTGCTTGTGTTGGAAGAACTGGCGCAGGAAAATCCTCCATTATTCAAGCTTTATTCAGAATGGTCGAAATTGAAAAGGGGCCTAATTTCAGCGATAGTCGCATCATGATTGATGGCATTAATATCGGCTTAATGGGATTGCATACGTTGAGAAATAAGATCTCAATTATTCCCCAGGTCCCAGTGATTTTTGCTGGGACGATCAAGAGAAACCTTGATCTTTTTATGGAGATGTCCAATTATGAATTGTGGAGGGTTCTTGAGCAAGTTGGCCTGAAAGATCATATCGAGTCTCTTCCAAATAAACTCGAAACTGATATGACGGTGAGCTCAACAGTGTTTAGTATGGGGCAAAAGCAGTTGGTATGCTTAGCAAGAGCAATTATTAACCAGAGTAAAATCATTGTTTTGGATGAAGCAACTGCTAATGTTGATATTGAAACTGATAATTTGATCCAGAAAACCATTATGGAAAGATTTAAAGATTGCACTGTCTTGACTATTGCTCATAGACTTATCACAATTGCCAATTATGATAAGGTTGTTGTGATTAATAATGGTTCTGTTACAGAATATGATAGTCCTTATGCACTTTTAGTGCAACGTATTGGTGACGATAAAATCACCAGAAAAGAAGGGTTATTTGTTGAGATGGTGAGAAGTACTGGCCAAAGCATGTCTCAAAAAATATTTAATATTGCTAGAGAACATTACTGGCAGTATGAATCTTCTGAGAAATCTTAATTAAGATGATTGTCTATGTGTCGCAATTTATTGATTACATACAACTTGATTGCATGTTTATATGATATGATGAAAAATACATCAATCTGAAAAGAAATCTCAAATAATCTTTGTCACCCGTTTTATCTAATTAATTTTTTCAAAAAAATCCTCTGAAGTGAGAGTTGAACCATACTTTTGGAATTTCACCTGGTTGTTTCAACTCTTAGGGGTTGTCCTTTATTTAATCAAAGATTTTACGATTCACAAAGTCAAAAATCTAACGTTTGAGGGTGAATCCTCGTTTGAATTCTATTGGTTAATCAATTTACAACATCCAAAACCTCTGATCATGAAAAAAAATCATTTTATTCCTTTGAAATTCTGTACTTTTTGTGTGTTTTCTTTATTTTTTTCACTTTCAGATTTGAGGGCCAGGTCCCTTCAATCGAAACAAGGGATCTTCAAAAAAAAAACTTGTGCACTCGAAAAGATAGAAATAGTGAGAGAAAAACTGCTCATTTTTGAAGGAAAAAAATTGAATACACAAAATATCTCTTGTTGCTCAAGGAAAGAACGTTTGAACCAGCAGACTCTCAAAGTAAAGAACGAAAGGTAATGCCCCAGAATCAAGGTTAGCCTGGGCAAGCATATCTGTATATTAAACTTTGCTATTTCTTCCAGTGACAAAAAGATCGTATTTTCTTGTGCTATTTGGAGCCTAAAAAGAAAAATTAGAGCGCCCTGTCTGTTTGAAGATCATCAAGTCAAGCCATCTTTGGTACAACAAAAAATGATCCACTGATATGGTTGAAATCAATCGAATTTTCCAACCCTTACATTATATGTAAGGCATTTCAAAAAAGAAATTTTCTCAATCTGAAATCAAGAGAAAGATCCTTGTTCCAGAAACAATTTCAAAATAAAGGAATATGTATTTGGGGGAATAGAAATACCTCATAAAAATCTTGATGGGTTCATCCAAATTCTCAGTTTTCTTTTTCTGTTATCAAACAAATTTAACGAGTGTCAGAAAAATGAACCTAAAAAAAACCTTAAGCTTGCTCCTTCGACTTTCAACATATCAAGCGATTTCCTCCTTTTCAAAAAAGATTAAAAGTGCTCTTTTAACACTCACACCATGGATCATTTCATACACTTTCTATTGTGGAAAAGATTTCTAGAACTTTTCTTCATAAAGCATTTTTTTGTTCCAGAAAACTTCTAAATCTCATTTCATCGAATCAAATGTCTTGAAAAAAATTGACTTCGGTTTAATAAATCGCCTTCTTTATTTCGTCTTTGCATCCTCGAACCTTCATTTATCTATGTCTGGGTTTTAATCATGCTCAGATGGAGTTAGAATTAAATTTTTTATTTTCTTTAAAATGTGGGTTTAATCCTCACTTAATCGCTCAACTCAACAGCTTCAACTAAGACTGTCTTCATTCGTCCTATTTGATTTTACTGATCTAAAATACACCTCCTTATCGAGAAAACCATTTCCTTCTTGATTTTCATGGGACCTTGTCCTAAAAAGGGAAAATTTCATGGTGAATAGACAGAGATTTTTAGACAAATTGAATGCAAATATTGTAAGCATTACTACTGCTTAAAAGAAAGAGATCAGTTAGTAATACATTACTGCTGTGATTATTCAAAAGTTTTGCCTAACAGATGACAAATTTTCTTTATAAATTCAAAGAGAAGATCTTTATTCTTGCTAAAATAAGTAAATTGGCCAACATCAGGGTCACATTCTTTCATAATATTTGTCCATATCAGCTTGTTATCCAAGTCCGATACGTCTAGTTGCATTTCTGTCAAAACCTTGAGGACTTTCCCAAATATTATGCATAAATCTGGAATAAAATTCGTCTTTATGTTGTATCTTCCAGACCACAAAATAAACCAAATGAGCGCTCGCAAAGGGCTGCCTTCAGAAACAGTTTTAATATCCTCGTAATCGATATGAATATCGATATCCTTTTCGTTTTTCCGCATAATCTCGTCAAACATCACTTTGCTTTGACTCTTTATCTCACCAAGATGTTGATCATTTGTTTTATTTTTAACATCTTGTATTGTTTTCAAGATGTCCGCAAGCTTCGGCTTAGATTCAAACATTGCCAATGACCCAACTCTATCTCCCAAAAATCCCAGCAAATCATTTTGTAGTTCTTCTATATAAAATTCCTCTTCATTAATATTATCCACATTATGTGATGGCTAAACAGTTTAGGTAGTTTCACTCAAAATTTTACTTTTGTTGGCCTTCCTGTTTGAATTTTCTCTTTAGGCTGAGAGTTTAACGGTTTTGAAGTCCTTGTTTCTGCAGGTCTTACGCCATCGTGCTTTCTTTTTATATGAAGATATAGAGCAGGATAGGACTTGTAAGATTTCTGACAACCTCCGCAAATGTAGTTTTGGTCGTTTTTGGAAGTGTTTCGGGCACGTTTTCTAATCTTGATTGATGGGTCTGATAAGGTCTCCATTAAAAATTAATTTCATAATAATAATTACAAAATTTGAATGAATTGAGGCTTTTTTAATTCAACATTCAATCTCAGTTTTTTTGCGTAAAACTTCAACTTGTTCATCCCTCTTTCAACATCGGTCTTCTGGTAAAAACTTTCAGTCACTTGTTTGGGGATATACCGAGAGTGATCGAAAAAAACGAAAATAATAGAAAATTAACCGATTTTACGCTGTATTCAAGAATAAAACTGTTCCATATTTTCTTTTTGATAAGCTTCTCAACCACTCCTTTGAAATAAAACCAGCCAAAAACTGAGTTCAGAAGACCGTTAGCATTTCTAGAACCTTCCTCTGTGTATGTTTGTCTTGACTATTTCTGGGGAAGACAGCCCATGAATGAGTTTCTTCCCTCTTCAAGTGAATGAAAAAAAGAAGAAGTTCAATGATATACAAATAGCACATATTCCTTCATGGGTGGACCGAGCAAAAAAAAATGAAGCCTTTTTCGAATAATGTACTATGAGGATCAGTTTTATTTTTTCTTCAAAAGAAGTTTCTAGATTTCAAAGAAAATTTTTTTCGAAAATACAATCGAAAATGGCTCAATTTATTTCGAACTGAGTTTGAAAGGTATCAAGCCATACAGGCCTGCATCATTCTTCGTGTTTCATTTTCAAAGAGGAAAACTTGCAAGTCTATAAAGGCTAATCTGTGTCTTTTGAAGTTTGAAATTTCTTTTTAAAACCTTTTAACTACATACAACTCTTTTTGCAACTCCAAAAGGTGGGCGAAAGACTGGATTCCACAGAAAGGCTTTTGATTTAAGAAAATCACATTCTGGGTTGTCCAAAGTGGCTTAAAAAATCCAAAGATGTAAGCTGAATTTTTCTCAATTTTTTCAAACTGAGAGTTTTACATTTCCTTAAAATGATAGAATGTTCCATATCTGATTTATCCAAAGACTTGGATTTTTGGAGAGCTTTTGCTCCCTTAGTGAAGTTGAAATTGTATCCTTCCAGAAGATTTGAGCTCCTTTCCCTTCTAAAAAATCCAATTTCTTCAAGATCCAAGTCCTATTTGATTAATAATTGCCTTTCAAGGGATTCTAGCAGATTGATTCATCCCTTTTTTAAAATATAGATTTTTAAAATTCTGAAATAATAATGTTTCAATTTGAACTCATCTTCTTTAACTCTCCTGAGCATCAAAAAAAAGTATTGACCTCCAACAAGTTTTCTAGAACATCTAAAGTGTTAAACTATTTTTAATGGAAAATTTAACCTTTTAACTTGGGTCTTTGTTTTTCATACTTATAATGAACGCTTAATGTCAACTTCAAAGAATCCTTCTTCGAAAAATTCACTCCATGCTCTGGCTTGAATACAAGATAAATTCCCTTGAATATTCCCTCTAAATTATAAAGAAACATCAAATAAGCAAGGATCCAATATGACCTTCAAATCTCAAAGTAATTGCAAATTTTATTAATTTTTCCAAGGACTGTATGCTTTTGTTTTCACCATCCCTTGTTCCGAGAGAAAGAATAGACTTATTTGACTCATGATCTGGTTGAAATCCTCATTATAATAAATGGAAACAGAAGAAATGTATACTTCACATTTTTGGGGAACACTTGTGTCTCAAAGTTAGGTCATCTGCTGTTATGAAGGGATCAGGGTCGTTGCTTTAATAGTCTTGATCGATAGAGATATTTCCTGAAGGGAGGAAAGGGAAAATATAGTAGAGATTAAATACCCATTAAAGCTTGATTTAAATAAGTTTTTAAAAGCTTTGAATTGGACTTTAAATAATTTTGTACAGAAAATAATTCACGAAATTAACTGTTCCTCACACGTCAAAAATGCTTCCAGAAACCATTCTTCACTCTTTTGAAAAAAAAAATTGCAAAAATTTTTTGCCTTTGAAATTTGTTGAAAAACATATTTTTTCTTTTTGGAAAAATCAATTTTCAAATTTACCTCTTCTGGAAAGATTTTCTTCTCTCCAATGGTTCCAACGAAATTTTCTCCTTTGTTCACACTGATTTTCAACAGTTTTTGGTTAGAAGCTTCTCAATTTCTCTTCTTCTTTTTCCTTCACAACAAAAACCGCAAGGACTCATTACTAAACAAATAGAACTTTCTCTCATTTCTCTTTTCAAAAATAATTGAGCTTGCATCAAACCTTGAGAATGAGAAGGGTTGTCTTTGCAAGCAACTTTTCTCATTAAATCTTTAATAATTTTCTTTCGAATTTTTTATCTCGATATTTTTTTTATTGAAAAATTCACAAGGAAAGAAAAAATATTATTTTGTCCTTTTTGCTTACGAGAAAGGTGTCAGATTGGAAACCCTAGCTCAAGAAAACCACAAGGGTCTGAAAACTAGCTTGAAATCCAAGGTAGATTTTGCCTTAAATACCACCTTATGTCTCCAGAGCGAGAATGATGAAATATCAAAATAGAAAAAATTAATTTTTTTTGTTTTGTTTTTTTTTGCTTTCTCAAGATTTCTCATCAACATTTTGAGTGATGAAAAATCAAGAAAAAGAGAAGTACGATGAAATCTTTTTCTTGAAAATCTTAGAAATTAATTTCTCTGTCTTTTTCCAAAAAAACCCCTTAAAACCAAAAAGGTTTTCTAAAATTATTTTGAACTTATGAAAAATGAGTTTTTCTCAAACCCTTTCAGACTGCTCTGCGAATATTTTTCCGAGAGAAATTTCAGTTGAAGGAAAAAACAAATTGAAAAAAAAAAATGATTTTTTTGGAACAAGAATTTTTGAAAACTATTTGTGACATTTTTTTTTTCAAAGAAAAAATTTCACCATGAAAAATTTTCCAAAAGTTGGGAAATCTTGCGGGAATTATAAGAAAAATCACAACAACCTTGATATGAGAAATTCTACAAGAAGAGGAATTGGAGACTTATTTCATTTGAAAAGCCTTTCGAAGCTCCAGACAACAAGAATTTCCCTGAAAGAATGAACAATTTTTATGATCTAGCGATTTTGATTCTTCTAAAAATTTTTTCGACTGGCCAGCTTGTTGATTTGCTTTCATTTGTCTGAATATTTGCATGTTGAAAAATCAAGAAATCAAATTAATTCATAAAAAATAAGCAAGCCTTGTTGCTAATAAAATAACAAAAATAAACGGTATTTTTCACTTCGAAATTCTAACACACACAAAAGAAACGTTTTATTGAATTTACAATTATTATTTTTTAAATCATTGCAAAAATCTGTTGAAGGATTTTGTCACTTTCCAAATGAAATCCAAAGTCAATATTCCTAGTCGAGGCAAATCAAACCCTCCTTTGTAAACTCCTCAGCCCTTACGATCCCGTCTTAATAAAACTAGGAAAAACCTTCCACCTTCAAGTCTCCTTGAAGAACAAACCAGAAAAATGGTAATTTTTAATAGCAATTCTTCAACCTTTTTCCTTCACTTATGACTTCAAAATCTCATCTGATGATAGGAACAACAACTCAAAGAACTTAAAGATGTGATGGCTCAAAAAGCCATGTCTCGTGAAACGACTTCTGAGTATAATCACTCCTGAAATTCTTAAATGCTAATCAATAATTTCAGATCTCAAGATGGATCCAGATGGCAATCAGCTAACCCAAATCTTCCTATTAGAAGTATTTTTTGATGATTTTTCTCTCTTAGTTCATCCCACTCTCTAGACTATCCAAAGACTGTTTTGGAATCAAAGGGAAAAGTTACACTGAACAGTACTCCAAGCAGCAAAAATAGTACTCTCACATTCACCAGCAAACGTAAGGATATTTTCATTTTTTCCAGAAATCCTCATCGCGATAAATTAGCAAGAGAAAAAGTTCCAAGAGAGAAATTATCTTCCCGCGAAAAACTTGCTCCAATTCCTGGCGTTACCTCTTCTACTCCCAGTAAAAACAAAGAAAACGAATCTCAAAAGGGTTTCTTCCAAGATACATTCTCAAATGAACCCAGTTCTCAAACTTCGCTCTCAACTCCCAAGATTAAATCCACTCCTAAACAACAAAAACCAAGCGTTTCTCAAGCTGATGTCGACCGGTCTGCAGAGAATAATTTAAAGAAAGCTTTACAAATCCAAAAAGGTAATTATTCACCTTGAAAGTTTCTTACCAGTTTTAAATAGAAACTGATGAAGTGTCCAGCTTTTTACAAGAAATTGGCTTACCACAATATATTCAAGTTTTTAAAGACAATGGATTTGATGATCTTGAAACCGTTATGGAGATTCAGACCAAACATTTAGTTGACATGAAAATTCCTGCAGGTCATCAAATCAAACTGACCAAAAGAATAGAAAATCTTCGTGCAAATGACCCCAACAGATCCATCAGAAATACTCTTCCCACTCCCACTCAAAAATCTACTTCTCAAGCGACAACAAATAGCAGTGTTAGTGTTCAGCAACAAATAAAATCAAATGCTGAAAGTTATTATGGCTCAAAAACTAATGACTACGTTCAGCTTGCTGAACCAACAAGAGAAATGGCAATTGGAGATGATAGAAAAGGAGGCGGAGAATTACTTGGAGGAACATTCAACGAGGCTGAAAGTCACCAATCTTTCTTGGAAGCCTTGAATGAATGGAGATCAGGAAAAGCTAAACCAGTCGAAACTGAGAAAACAGTCGCCCCAAGAGCTAAGGAGTCAAGATCAAAGAAAGTTAGATTTGCTGAAACAGTTCCAGAAAAAGATGAAAAAGACGATAGTGTTGATTATATCTCAACAAAACCAAAAGCCGCTTCTTCTTCAAAGCCCAAAGAAGAAAAGAAAGAAGAAGGCCCAAAATCTTTCTTCTTCTCTGGTGGAAGTAGCTGGAACCAAGCTGAAGTTCCTGGTCAGCAAGAACATGGTACTGGCATGAGTCCTAGGTAGTGTTTTGAAAAGAGTCAATATATAAACAAATTTTTCTAATTAGATCACAACCACAAGTGAAGGTGAGCTGTTGGAATTGTTACAAATTAGTTCCTGAAAGTGAAATAATTTCTATTGGTCTCAAACAAGTTTGTTCAGAACAATGCGCCAAGACTTATCGTGAAATGAACTCGGTATTCAATCATTACAGCATGTAAATTAACTTTCTGATCTAGACAAAATGTACAAAGAAAGGATGTGGCAATGCCTTCTTAAAAGAGGACGGATTACTTATTGAAGGAAAATGGTACTGCAGTGAAAAGTGTGCCCCTACTGCTGAAGAACTCCTTATGGAGGAACAAAGAATGCTAAAGCGTTTACAAAATGAAGAAGGGTTGAGTGCAAGTAATAGACAAGAAGAAAGTAGGAATATTGATGACCAAGAACCAGAAGAAGACGATGTCGAGGCGTTTGAACTTAGCGTTGATATAAGCAATAAAAAGGAAGTATTGACTCTTGCTGAATTAGAAGAAAAATATAAGAATTTGAATAAAATGGCAGAAAAAGCTCAAGCAGCAGGA